>ENA-OUOG01004838-OUOG01004838.1-marine-metagenome-genome-assembly--contig:-NODE-4838-length-11349-cov-5.935326_pt1 | contig 11349 bp, 5 predicted proteins | sample MGYA00248635_ERZ508505 | MGnify/ENA primary metagenome ERZ508505 (study PRJEB26176, sample SAMN06267871) | marine metagenome | isolation source: Saanich Inlet, British Columbia, Canada | place: Pacific...
TTTTCACAGGCGCGTCGAAAACAGCCGCGGCGTCGCCGGCGGCGGCGGCGGCGGCGGCGGCGGCGGAGGCGGCGGCGCGGTCCACTTTCCCTCCCTCCCCCGGCGCGCACTCCGCCGCGAGGCTCAGGAGCTCGGCGCCGAACTCCGCGACGCCCGCGCCCGTGCTCGTGCTCGCCATCCACACCTCCGCGCGCGCGCGCTTGGCCGCGCGGAGCTCCTCCTTGATGAGGAACGCGCGGCGCGCGAGGTCGGCGGGCTTGACGAGGTCGGTTTTGTTGAGCACCACGGCGTAGGACACGCCTCCGTACTTGGAGAGGAACGCGAGCATCTCCCGATCTGGTTTTTTCAGTCCGTGCCTGGCGTCGACGACGACGTAGACGCGCTTCAGGGATTTCCGACCGGTCAAGTACCGGTCCATGAGACGGTTCCAGTCCGTCACGACGTCGTCGTTGGCGAACGCGAAGCCGTACCCAGGCATGTCCACGACTCTTAGGCGTCGCGAGACGTCGTAGAAATTCAAAGACTGGGTCTTCCCCGGGACGTCGCTGCTTCGCGCCGCGCTGCTCAACGTCACGGCGTTTATTAAAGAGGACTTACCGACGTTCGACCTTCCCGCGAACGCCACCTCCGGTATCGACTCGTCGTCTCCCGGTAACGAAGCTTCGTTCGTCGCCGCGTACATGAATTTGGTACCAGTCTTTTGACCGCCCGCGTGCCCGAGGAGCGCCTTGGTCTCGTTTGTCAAAGCGCCGTACAACGCGTAGCGCTTGGTGATTTTCGTCTCCTCGCCTTTGTTCCGGAACTTGCGCGACTCCCGACCCGCCTGCGACGCGGTCGTGCACAGGTTCTGCTCGGTGATCTTACGCATGATGGCGTTGTCCACGGGCAACGCGCGGAACTTAGCGCGGTTGCTCATTTGTTCGCCGCCATCCACCAGCTCGTTGAGAAGGGAATCGATGCGGAGCTCCGCCATGTCGAGATCCTCGCGCACGGGCTTGGGAGGAGCGCCCGACGCGCCCGTCTCGACCGGGCCGCGCCGCGCGCCGTCGGGGCCGTAACGGGAGCGCCCGCTCCCGCCGGTGCCCCCTCCGCGGCTCTTGCTCGCCTTCGCGCGCGCCTTCTTGGCCTTCTTGCTGTTGGACACCGCGCGCGTCTGCACGGCGCCGTGCGAGACGGAGGGGCGGAAGACAACGGCGCGGTCCAGCGCCGCGCGTCGCGTCGCGGCGCCGGCCCCGAACTGCGTGGGCAGCGCCGAGGAGGCGAGCGAGCGCGCCTCGCCGCAGGGGGGGAGCGCGCGCGCCATCGCCGGGAGCGCCAGCAGACGCGCGCCGAGGCTCGCCATCGCGCGCATCAGTGGCCAGCGAGCGGCGGCGGCGGGCGAGAGAAACGTGTCGCGTGAAAGGTGGGCGAAACTGTCACACGCCGCGTGTGACAGTGTGTGAGAAGACGAAACAAGAAAAAGCTCGATGGTGTGGATTTCTTCGCTCGCCTTCGTCACGGTACGTCTCCCCTCAGTCCAGCTTGAGGTCCTGGTGCTCCACGCGCGCGCCGTGCTTGTTGATGATCCAGATGTCCACCCCGTCCCCGGTGTAGATGTCTCGCTCGCCCGCGGTGGCGAAGCAGTCCTTCACGAGGTCGACGGCTTCGCTCTCCGACAGCGGCGTCGCCGAGCTCTGCGACGGGAGCACCAGCGGCGAAACCGTCTTGAGCTGGTTATCCAGCACGGGCATGATCAGGCTCTGCCCCGAGCCTTGGCACGAGTAGTTCGTGCGCTCGTACGACCCCACGGCGTCGTACGTGAACACCGCGCCCTTGCCTTCCTTGTCCAGACCCGCCACGATGTTGAACGTGTAGTACGGGAAGAACCGGCGGTAGTACAGCGTGTTACTTAACATCTGCGCGAACGAAACGCACCCCATCTCCTTGCCGTTCTGGAACTCGTACGTCTCGCACCGCGCCTTGAGGGTCTTCTTGAGCGTCGCCGCGTCCGCCATGAACCCCGCGGAGGCCATCACGCACTGGCTCGAAACTTTCTCGATCTTCTTGTAGTCGCGCGTCATGATGGAATACCCGGTGCTCATGCGCGTGTCCGCCGCGCACACCACGTAATCCTCACCCGCCACCGCCAAAACCGTGCCGCCGTTGTTGTCCTGCGCGATTTTTTTGGTGAAAATCGAGGGAGATCAGTCAGAGATACACGAGCGTTTCTTCGGAGGAGAGACGCGCGCGCGCGCGCGCGTGCTTGGCGTTTCACGGCGACGCCGCGGCGTCGCGCGTCGCGCGGCGGATCTGAGCCCTCTCGAGCCGATCGATGTCACCGTCTCAGATCTGCGGGCTGCCCGCCTCGCGCGGCTCGATCGGGCGCGTCGTGCAGAGGAGGGGAGATGACGCTCGTCGACGCGGGGCGCACGTACGTATGGGCTCCAGTTCGCGCGCGTCGTGGGGCCGCCAGCCTGGGGCATGGCGCCGTCGTCGTATTGGAAACGCGTCATCGGACCGGTTTAGGGTTGGTCTCGCGTGCCGACGAGCGAGTTTTCAAATCTGACTCTCCGATCGAAGGGGGCACCTGCGGACGCGGGTGCGGAGCGTGAGAGGCGCGGCGACGGTGGAGCCGCGTGGTCTGTGCACGTCTCGCGTCGGTCGCACTGGCGGAGAAGACGACTGAGACGCGAGCAATAGGCGACTCGGCTGATCGCTCGTCTGTCATCAGCAACGACGTTTTCAAGTTTTCTCGCACTTGCACGTCTGCACGTTTCGGCAGCACCAAACACGAAACAGGCGCGCTCTTTCGCCGTTGCGTGTTTCGGTCCGTCCAGGCACGCGGGTCTCACTACCACGGCGCGCGTCTCCGCGATCATGGGTGTGAAAGAGATCATCGACAGAGAGTTCGCTCCTCCGAACCGGGAGAGCACCATGGTACGTGCGCGTTCGCGTCGAGTATCACCGCGTCGACCGAGCGATCGCGGGAGTGGTTTGCCCCGCTCGTGTCTCGCCCTTCCGAGCGCGAGCCCCATCTGACGATCCCCCGCCTCCCTCTTCCCCGACAGAACCTGCTCCGCGCCGCGGGGCTCTTCGTGGGCGCCATCCTGTTCATGCGCAACTTCGGCGAGCAGATGGCCATCTGAGCGGCGCGGACCGCACGCGAGGCGGGCACCCCGGCGAGATCGAGAGACGGCACGAGGGTTGATGCTTCTCATCGTCATCATCATCGGCTACGTATAAAAAATGAATCCGCGCTTGAGACGTCGGGTGAAGAAAACGACGCGTCTCGTTCGTCACGCCGCGCAGCACGTCGGGACGAATAACCCCATTTCCACCATCGCCGCCGCGCAGCACGAACCCGGGCACGTCGACACGCACTGCGCCGTGTCCGTCAGCACGTCCCCGACGCCGCAAGTCCGCGCGCCGGAGAGGACGAAGCACTCGTCGCAAGACGGGGAGCACGTCTCGACATCTTGCCGGCAGCGGCGCGCGGTGTACACGCCGAGTCGAGCGGGTGGGCGACTCGGTCGGAAACGGCATGTGGGTCAGTCCGCCGAACACGCGGGGGGGTAGCGCGAGCGCGCGGCGTGGAGTCGGTGTTCTCGCTGTTCTCTTATATAGCACGTATGACTCATATGACTCAAAAAGGTTTTATTATTCCAGCGACCTGTCTGTTCGATAAATCCCGACCGGCGGGTTTCGGACGCCTCCCGGCGTACTGCCGAACGCCCGCCGATATCCACGCGGCGGATAAAAGGTCTGGCAGTGCCGGCGACTGGCGAGCGCGTCGCCCGCCACTGTTCGACGCACCGGGCACACAGCCGAGGCTCACACTCAGCCGCAATGCTCGACATCAACCTGTTCCGCACCGACAAGGGCGGCGACCCGGTGCGTGCCCCTCGACGCCTCCCCGGACGACGCGCGCGCCACCGCCGAGCGATCGCGAAATGGCGGCCGCACGCGCGTCGTTTCACGCGATGAGCGCCTTTCCTCTCTGTTTGCGCCGCGATCGCGCGAGCCCGCCCTTCCCGAGCCTCACCAGCGCGTACCCGGTCGTTCTTTCGAAACGCAGGAGCTCGTCCGCGAGTCGCAGCGCCGCCGCTACGCGCGCGTGGAGGACGTGGACGACGTCATCGCGCTGGACGCCAAGTGGCGCGACGCTCGGTGGGAGCTGGACCAGGCCAACTCCGAGTTCAACAAGGCGAACAAGGCGGTTTCCGCGCTGAAGCGCTCTGGGGAGGACGCGGAGGACGCCATCAAGACGGTGGCTGAGATCAAGGCGAAGATCGCCGTGTTGGCCGAGGCGGAGAAGGAAGCGGAGCAGGCGACGAACGCGTGTCTGCACAAGATCGGGAACATCGTGCACGACTCCGTGCCGGTGAGCGACGACGAGGAGAACAACGTGGTGTACCGCTCGTTCGGCCTCGACAAACGGCGGATGGAAGAGAACCTTCCCAACCACGTGGATTTGATCGCGATGTTAGACATCGCGGACACCGAGCGCGGCACGGACGTCGCGGGCGGGCGCGGGTATTTCTTGAAAGGCGCGGGCGTCCTGTTGAACCAGGCGATGATCAACTACGCGTTGTCGTTCCTAGCGCAGAGAGGGCACACGCCGCTGGCCACGCCGTTTTTCATGCGCAAAGATCGCATGGCGGAGTGCGCGCAGCTCGCGGATTTCGACGAGCAGCTGTACAAGGTTTCGGGCGAGGGCGACGACAAGTACCTCATCGCGACGTCCGAGCAGACGTGCTGCTCGTACCTGCGCAAGCAGTGGATGCAGCCCAAGGACCTTCCCGTGCGCCTCGCCGGGTACTCCACCTGCTTCCGCAAGGAAGCCGGGTCGCACGGGCGCGACACGCTCGGCATCTTCCGCGTGCATCAGTTCGAGAAGGTGGAGCAGTTCGTCGCGGTGGACTGCGACGGCGACGCGAGCTGGGTGGAGATGGAGCGCCTGCTCAAAAACTCGGAGGACTTCTACCAGAGCCTGGGCATCCCGTACCACGTCGTGAACATCGTCTCCGGCGAGCTCAACGACGCGGCGGCGAAGAAGTACGACCTGGAGGCGTGGTTCCCCTCGAGCAAGACGTTTCGCGAGCTTGTGTCGTGCTCCAACTGCACGGACTTCCAGTCGCGGCGGCTGGAGATTCGGTGCGGCGCGCCCTCGAAAGGCCCGGAGAAGAAGAAAGCGTACGTGCACCTGCTCAACTCGACGCTGACCGCGACCGAGCGCTCGCTGTGCTGCCTGATCGAAAACTGGCAAACCCCGGACGGGTTGGTCGTGCCGCCGGCGCTGCGGCCGTTCATGATGGGCATCGAGTTCGTGCCCTTCGTGCGCAAGCTGGACAAAAAGGGTAAGCTGGTGGATGTCTCGCCGCCGCCGCCGCCGCTGTTCACGCCCGAGCACGACCCCGCGGGCGCGGCGAAGACCGCGGGGGAGCTCATCGCGGAGATGAACCTCGGCGCGTGAGGGGAGAGACGAAGAGCGTTTTCCGCGCGCGTCGCGCAGCCTTTTATCGAATAGTGAACGATGATGATGTCGACTCGCGCGACGCCGCTCTCTGCTACTACGCCGACGCCGACGCCTTGGCCCGGTACCCCTCCTTCTCCTCGTTCTCGACGAGCTCCTTGGTGAACTCCTCGAACTCGTCCGCGTTCGCCACCATGCACGCGTGCAGCGCCACGAACTGCTCCACGCACTTCGATCCCCGCTCGTGCTCCTCGGCGCGCATGAAGCACGAGAGCGCCTCCACGAACCCGTCCCCGCACGAACTCGTCTTGAGCCCCTCCACGCACGGACACTCCAGCGCCTTCTGGATCGCCTCCTCCTTCGTCGCCGCGCCTTCTCCACGCTTGACCGCCTCCGCCAAGGCGTCGCCCGTGCCGCTGGACATATCGGGACGCGCGAGACAGACTGCGCGACTCGATCGGGAACGACCGAAAACTGGCACTCATCAGCACGTCAGACGGCTCGACGCCAGAGAAGTGCGTTCCCGACTCACAGTCGCGGCGGCGGTTGCGCTCGCGATCGTTTCAAAACCGCCGCCGGCGTGGTCCTCCGCCCCACTCTCCGCCGCCCGAGGTCGTGATGCCCCCCAAGAAGAAGCAAGCCGCTCCCTCCGCGCCCGCGCGTCGTTCGTCCCGCGTCGCCGCGAACGAGGCCGCGGCTGAGGCGAAGATGCACGCCGAGGCTTTGGCGGCGACGAAGGACTGGTTCGCGGAGATGGGCAAGGAGATGCAGATGGCGGAGGACCAGGAAGCCGCGGAGCTGTTCGCGCAGACGGTCATGGAGCACGAGGAGAAGACGGGGCTGGTCTGCGTCATGCTCGATTCCGTGGAGGACGAGTCCGAGGACGAGGACGAGTCGGAGGACGAAGACGACGAAGACGACGTGGACGAGGCGGACGACTCCGACGCCGAACCGTCGGAGGTTTCCGGCTCGGACTCGGACGACGCGGACGACTCCGACGGCTCCGACGACGAGGAGGACCCCTTGTGGGCGCCCGACGGCATGAAGGAGCGCCTGGAGAACGCGCTGAAGGTGTACGTGCCCCCCAACGCGGCGGACGCGCTGGAGACGCTGCAACTCACCCTGAGTCTGGCGGAAGCGGTGCCCGGCGTCGGCGCCGACTTGGCGGAGAAGGTTGTGGACGCCGCCGCGGCGTTTGACGCCCAAAAAAAAGACGCCGACCCCGACGCGGCGTTCGCCAACGCGTTCGCGGCGACCGTCGCCATGGCCGAGGCGGACGCTTTGCTGACCTGGGCGAAGGACAAGAAACGCGCCGCGAAGATGCTCGCCAAGCTCGGGTCGACGTGGAAAGCGTTGTTCCGCGAGTTGAACGCCAAAAACAAAAAGGCCGGAGGACAAAAAACCGGGCTGGCGCGGCTGGAGTCGCGCTGCGTCGCGTGTTTGGAGACGTACCTGGGTCAGCGGTTGGTGGAGAAGTGGAAAGAGATGGGTCTGACGTTCGACGCGGTTTTGGTCGCGTCCGGGTCGGGGAAGGGGAAGAAGCGCGCGCGCGCGGAGTGAGCTCCCACGAACGCGCGCGTCGGTAGAGACGTCGTTTCAAAAAGCACACAGTAAAGTGGTTTTCGCACTCGTCGACGACGCCTAAGGCCCGGCCCGCTCGCTCGTTCCCACTACCAATAGGTTCGCTTCGCGAGATCTGCGGACGTGAGAGCGCGCGGCGCGGCGCGGGAGTCGGACGCGCGGACGCGATGGGGTTCGCCGTGCCCGGCCTGGACGACTTGCGGTTCCACCTCGCGGCGTCGGGCGTGGGGGACGTGCACTTGCGCGTGGACGCCCCGGGCGATGACGGTACGGCTTCCACGAGCGCGCACGATGCGTTGCCCGCGGCGACGTGGCCTTACCCGCTGGACCCGCGCGTGTCGTTGGAGGCGCTCCGCGCGCCCGCGGAGGCGGAGCGCGCGCGCGCGAGGCGCCTGGAAGCCGCGCTCGCGAACGCGGCGGCGGCGGCGGCGAGGGTCACGGACGCGTACGTCTTCGGCGAGGGCGGCACCATCGTGGAACCCTCGGCGCCCGAGACGGACGTGGCGCCGACGCTCCCGCCGCTCTCGCCGACCGTCGCGGGGGACGCCATGTGGGGCGGCGAGGCGAGAGCCTATGAACGCGCGCGGAGCGCGGCGCAGAGAGACGAGACCGATGAGACAGACGAGACCGCCGCCTCCGACGAGGACGACGAGGTGGCTGTCGGGTGGCGAGAGACGGCGCGCGGCGCGGATCGGCGGCGGCGCGGCGCTCCCGCCGATTTCGTCCGCGGAGCCACGACGCAGCAGCCGTTCACGCCCGGCGGCGCCGGCTGGGAAGCCGCCGCGCAGGCGACGGCCAGGCGACGCGACGCGGAGGCCAAGCTCTTGAGCGCGTCGTGGCTCGCCGAGTTCGAGGCGGGCGTGTTCGCCGGGACGCCGCGCGGGTTCGCGCCTTCGCCTTGGGCGGAGTCGAAGAAACCGTTTGACGAAGAAACGCGGAGGCTCAAAGACGACTTCTCCGGTTCCGGGTCGGTCGCCGGAAAAGACCTCGGCGACGACCTCGTGGCAGAAGCGCCGTGGACGCACGACGACCTGATGATGAGCGCGTTGCTGACCGGCGCCGACGCGCACGACGACGGCGGCGACGACGACGACGGATCCGAGGCGGGTTCGTCGGACGCCGCCGACGTCTCGGGAGACGAAGACGACGTCTCGGGAGACGAAGACGTCGACGAAAGCGCTTTTGAAAAAAACGACGGAAACGACGCGTTCGACGACGACGTGGACGCGGTGTTGCGCTCGGTGCGCGTCCCTTGTTCCGTGAGAGACGGTTCGAGACGCGTGAAACGCGAAAAAGGCGGCTCGAAAAAACCAAAACCAACGCGGAAGTCAGAGCAGTGGGCGGTGATGGAGCGTTTGACGGACGTCGACGACGCGTTTCGAAAAGTCGCGCCGACGCCGGCGATGACGTTCCCGTTTGAGCTGGACGCGTTCCAAAAAGAGGCGGCGTATCGTTTGGAACGCGGCGAGAGCGTGTTCGTGGCGGCGCACACGTCCGCGGGCAAGACCGCGGTGGCGGAGTACGCGTTCGCGCTCGCCACGAAGCACTGCACGCGCGCCATCTACACGTCCCCGATCAAGACCATCTCGAACCAGAAGTTCCGCGACTTCGGGAAAGCCTTCGACGTCGGGTTGTTAACCGGCGACGTGAGCATCAAGCCCGACGCGCCGTGCCTGATCATGACCACCGAGATTCTGCGCTCGATGCTCTACCGCGGCGCTGATTTAATAAGAGACGTCGAGTGGGTGGTGTTCGACGAGGTGCACTACGTGAACGACGCCGAGCGAGGCGTGGTGTGGGAGGAGGTGATCATCATGCTCCCCGAGCACGTCGGTTTAGTGCTGCTCAGCGCCACCGTGCCCAACGTCTGGGAGTTTGCCGACTGGGTCGGCCGCACCAAGCGCAAGAAGGTGTTCGTCACCGGCACCAACAAGAGGCCCGTGCCGCTGGAGCACGTGCTGTACTTCGGCGGCGACAAGGACGCGGACTTCCACAAGGTGGGCGAGCGCGAGACCTTCCTGCCCGCGGGGTACAAGAGCGCCGTCGACGCGCTCAACAAAAGCAAAAAGAAAGACGCCGGCGGCGGCGGCGGCCCGGCGGCGGGCCGCGGCGGCGCGGGCCGCGGTTTGGGCCGCGGCGCTTCCAAGCCCACCGGCAACTCCGGCAACAAGCACCCCGGTCGGGGTGGCGGATTCGGCGGCCGCGGCGCGTCTGGCGGCGCGTCCGGCGGCATGAGCTCGGGCGCGCGCGGTCGGGACAAGAACGCGTGGGTGGAGCTCATCCGCGCGCTTGAGAGAAGAGAGCTTCTTCCGATGGTGACGTTTGCGTTTTCCCGGCGGAGGATTGACCAAATGGTTGATTCGCTCACCGGCCTGGACCTCACGACGACCGCGGAGAAGCACGACATACACGTTTTTTGCGAACGGTGTTTAAGCCGGCTAAGCCCGGGCGACCGCAAGCTTCCGCAGGTACTAAGAGTGCGCGAACTGTTAAGAAGAGGGCTGGGCGTGCACCACGCCGGTTTGCTCCCCATCGTCAAGGAAATCGTCGAGATGCTTTTTTGCCGCGGCGTCATAAAAGCGTTGTTCTCCACGGAGACCTTCGCGATGGGCGTCAACGCGCCCGCCCGAAGTGTGTGTTTTCAGGATTTGAAAAAGCACGACGGCGTGGATTTTCGCGGTTTGACTGCAGGCGAGTACACGCAGATGGCGGGCCGAGCTGGCAGACGCGGCCTCGATTCAGTGGGCACGGTGATCATCGCGGCGTGGGAAAATTTTCCCACCGAGGCTCAAACGCGGTCCTTGCTCACGGGCCGCGCTACTAAGCTCACGTCTCAGTTCCGTTTGACGTACGGCATGATTTTGAATTTAATGCGCGTCGAGGACTTACGCGTGGAGGACATGTTAGCGCGCTCGTTCGCGGAGTTCCACGCGCAACGGGGGATGAGCGACGAACGAGCCGCGCTGGCGCTGGACGCGGCGGCGCTGAGAAAAGTGCGGAAACTCATAGAGGAGGAGTCTTTGGCGGACCCTACGGGATGGGCCGCCGCGGAGAAACACGACGAGGCTACTTTCTTAGCGCGCGCCGCCGCGAAGCAGGTCAGGGCGGCGGTTCTTAACAGCAAGGGCGCGCAGAGCGCCATGACTGTGGGGCGCGTGCTGCTGGTCGCGAACGGCGGCGAGCGGTTGGAGACCGATTCGGAAAACGGCGACAAGTACGTCGCGGACGGCGTCGACAAGTACGGCGCTTTGCTCCGCGTGTGCGACGCGGAGCCAAGGGACGGATCGCGGTTCAAAGACCCGTCGGAATCGGAATCCGGAATCTCGTACGGGGCCCACGCTGAGGGAGGCGAGGGAGGCGAGGGAGGCTCGGGCTCGCCGTCGAAGACGTACGTCGTGCTCTTCGCGTGTCCGGAGGGACACCCCGAACGTGATGACGAGATGACGAGCGAGGAGGGACGATTCAAACGCGGCGACGCGAGCGCGGCGATTCGAGCCGACGCCGAGACGAAGACTGTTTTGTCTTTAAAGCCGCGCGGCGCGACGGGTTCCGACGACGTCTTCCGCCTGAGCGCTTCTTCGAATTCGAAGAAGAATCATTCCGCGGACGATTCCGGGAGGCATTCCTTGCCTCGCGGGCTTCCCTGGCGCCTCGTCTCGGGGGGGGCGTCGTACGTCGTCGCCGCGGTGGACGCGGACGACGTGCTCGCCATCACCGGCGCGCGCGTCGACGTCGACGCGAACGCGCTTCTCGGCGAGACGTTTACGCCTGGAAGTGGTTCGGACAAATCGCGGGACCCCCCCTCGGCTTCGTTCGCGGCGGCGGCGTCGCGCGCGCTCGCCGAGCTCGAGCGCGTCTGCGGAAAGGACGCCTCTTCGTTACCAGCGCCGCTGCACCCGACCAAGGACCTGAAGCTTCAGGACATCGCCTCCGTCGAGGCGTGCCTCGAGCACGCTAGACTGGTGTCTCTGGTGCCGCCGTTTCCGCAAACCGCGGCGCGCGAAAAGCGACTCGCGTGGCGCGCGCTTCTGGCGGCGCGCCGGCGCCTGGTGAACCGCGTGGGCGACCGCGAGCACTCGTTGTCGGACGCGAACTTACAGCAGATGCCCGACTTCGAGGCGCGCGTGCAGGTGCTGCAACAAATGGGGTATTTGGACGCCGACCGCACGGTCACGCTGAAGGGGCGCGTGGCGTGCGAGATCGCAACCGGCGACGAGCTCGTCGGGGCGGAGACCATCTTCGCCGGGGTGTTGACGGACGTCACGCCCGCCGCGGCGGCGGCGGTGCTCTCCGCGCTCGTGTTTCAGGAGAAAAAC
>ENA-OUOG01004840-OUOG01004840.1-marine-metagenome-genome-assembly--contig:-NODE-4840-length-11340-cov-4.177839_pt1 | contig 11340 bp, 8 predicted proteins | sample MGYA00248635_ERZ508505 | MGnify/ENA primary metagenome ERZ508505 (study PRJEB26176, sample SAMN06267871) | marine metagenome | isolation source: Saanich Inlet, British Columbia, Canada | place: Pacific...
CTTGGAAGTGACCCAAGATGAGCCGCTTGTTAATCTCAATGTCAGCTTGAGAGATTTTGACTTATCTGCTCTGAGCCCACTGGGAGGAACTGTATTGTCTGACATCAAGGGATTGGCGCAGGGCACGGCTAAAATCACGGGAAAATACTCAGCGCCTTCAGTTGTTGGGGCATTGCGACTGAATCAAACAAGTTTGCGCATTCCATATTTGAACATAGATCTTCAAGTCCCTGATGCCACTGAATTAGAAATTCGCAACACAGGATTCGTTTTGCCTCCGACGATATTGACCGATACGAAGTACGATACAAAAGCAGAACTCTCAGGTCTTATTTCACATAATAGATTTGCCGATTGGGCATTGGATTTGAACATGACCACCGATAGGTTTCTTGCACTGGACACCCCTGAAGAAGAAACGGTGTTGTATTATGGGACAACATTCATTGACGGAGAGGCCTCGATAAAGGGGCCTGTAGACGAGCTGGTTATTGATGTTGCTGCACGCACTCAAAAGGGCACCACTTTTAAAATTCCAATTAGTGATGTGGCCACCGTTGGAGACGATTCATTTATTCGCTTTATTTCGCCAGAAGAACAACTGGCAAGGATCAAGGGCGAAACCTATGTCGCTGATGAGATAAAGGGCCTCACGGTTAATTTCGACTTAGACATTAATGACCAGGCTGAAGTAGAAATACTTGTTGATCCAGTGAATAATTCAAAATTTAAAGGACGGGGATCTGGGCTTTTGTTTATTGAAATCAACACTTTAGGCAAATTCAAAATGTGGGGTGAGTTTGTAGTGATAGAGGGCAATTATGATTTTAAATACGGTGGTATTGTCAATAAATCAATTGATGTGGTCCCCGGAGGACGGATCTCTTGGAATGGTGACCCCGATAAAGCACAGCTGGATCTGACTGCCAAATATACGGTTGATGATGTCAATCCTTCGGCATTGCTGGACAATCCTTCACTCAACAGTACTGTCGATGTTGAAGTGCTTTTGAACCTCACCGGACAAATTCTGCAACCAGAATTGGATTTTCAGCTTGAATTTCCGAATGTCTCGACTTCGGTCAAAGAGGAACTAAATGTGAAGTTAAGAGACAAAGAACAACGCCAGCTTCAAGCCATTTATTTGGCAGCAACAGGTTCATTCCAAGGAGAGGGAGGACAAAATATTGTGGGGACGCTTACCGAAAGGGTCAATACTCTGGTGGCCGATCTTTTGTCAGATAGTGATGCCAAATTCAAGATATTGCCGACAATTGGCACAAGACAAGTGGACCTCAATGATCAATTAGAATACAACGTCGGGGTACAGATCAGCACACAGATTACTGAGCGCATCTTGATCAACGGAAAGGTAGCAGTGCCAGTAGGTGGCGCCAACGAATCAGCCGTCGCCGGGGATATTCAGGTGCAATGGTTGGTCAATGATGATGGATCTTTGCGCATGAACTTCTTCAACCGACAGGCTGATCTTCAATTCATCGGTGAAAACCAAATTTTTGAGCAAGGAGCAGGAGCCTCATATTCTGTAGATTTTGCGACGTTCAAAGAACTTGTGGCCCAACTCTTCGGTCAATCCATAGAAAAAGAGCGCTAAGCTGTTTTGCGGTTTATTGCCCAGCAATCATCGATATTTCTACACGAACATCTTTGGGCAGTCGCACAACTTGCACAGTTTCTCTGGCGGGTGCGCTCGCCTCATTAAAGTATGCGCCATAAATAGAATTGACCAAACCAAAATCATCCATATTGGTGAGGAAAATAGTGGTTTTGATCACCTGTTCAAAGGTCAGTCCTGCCGCTGCCAAGACCGCTTTGAGATTTTCCATAATCTGTTTTGTTTCTTGGGCTACAGAGCCATTATTAAGAGCTCCTGTTTGGGGGTCAATAGCAATTTGGCCAGAGGTATAGACCATGCCATGATATTGGATCGCTTGGCTATAGGGGCCAATTGGCGCTGGCGCGTTGGTTGTTTCTATGATTTTTTTCATTGGAGAAAGTTTAATTAGAGACGCCTATCGGCTTCTCGTCTCTTATCGTATTTGATGTCTCTTAGGATGCTGCCTCGAATCCCTATAAAAAAGTTCCAAGACGTATTTCTTGCGCCAATTGGGGTCCAGCTAAAGCGCATTACCCACGATTCTAAGTCGCGCTCAAAGCGCATTTGGGTCAGTGTGACCCCTTTATTTTTGAAATCATAACCCGAGCTGAGGCCTATTTTCCAGCGGGGCGATAGGCTGATATTAGAACTCATCATGATCGAGCTAGAGGTGATTTCATTTTGTCTTAATTGGTTGCCATAAGTCATGGTGTAGGCCATACGCAGATCCCACGGGATTTTATTTTGGTACCAATCTTGGCGGCGACGCTCATTAGTTTTTGGCCCATCATCGCCGCGAAGATCCGCAATATCCTGACCGTCTCCAAAAAGGTCATCAGGGCGGCCACCATTGCGAAAAGTATCATTGCTGTAATTGTCTTCCTCAGAATCGTTGCCTTCAAAATCTTTTGAAGAAAAAGAGTAATTAAAACTCATATTGGCGTTGACCAATCTGAACAAACTCCCGCCGTTGTCGATGTTATAGGTGCTGATCCGTTGGTTGTTGGTATTGAGTGCGTAGGGATCTAGTGACCCGGTAATATTGATGTCGAGCTTTTTTACAATCGGAATACTTCCATTGAATTGAACATTACTCCAATTGAGCGAATCTAGCGTAAAGTTATAGCCGCTCGACAGGTTAAAGTTATTGAGCAAGGCGATTTTTTTGGCTTCGGTCGCGGTAGTGTCGGGGTTGCGGACTTTGGCTTCGATGGTATTGCTCAAAGAAAAATTCATGCTGCTCGAAAAGGCCTTGCCGGGCGCGCCGTATATGGTGTTTTCAAATCGAGAATACTGTCTGACCTCTGCATTGACCTCTGGATCTGCCGAGGGGATGTCGTAGGTTTCGTAATATTGTTCGAAACCGGGTGTGATGTTGTAGCTGATGGACGGACGGACAACATGCCGTATGGCCTGTATTTTTTTGTCTTTACCAAAATTGAATGTCCCATAAACAGTAGTCCCCATTCCTGTTGAAAACCCGTAGGTCCGGTAGCTGTCAAACCCCGATATGGTGTCTTGAACGACACCACCAACACCTTCATTGATCCCTGGGTCGTAAGACCGCCGGATGGTTTTGCCTACCCATGTTTCTCTAAAGTTTGTAGACATGGAGACACTCAGGTAATTGAGTAATTTAAAGTTGGTGCTGAGCGGTATCGAGTGTCTTGCGCCCATTTGGGCCGCCTCGAACATCTCTGGCTTGAAGAATAAGGAATCTGTGGTCTGAATTCGGTTTTCGGCGGTGACATCATACTGCAGATTGATGTTCTGTAGGACACCTTTCTTGGCGCCATCTTTGGGCGCAAAAGGAAACATTCTAGAGACACTGGCGTTAAAATTGGGCAACGACATATTGATCTGCTGGGTCTGCGTGTTCTGGGTATGGGTGGCAGCGGCCGAAAATTGGATAGCGGGCTCGATATCAAAACTTTTGGCGTAGGACACCGAAGAACTCAAAGTATTGACCAGTTGACTGGCATTGTTGGTCTGATTGATGGACTGCTGCAGGTAACGGCTACTGCCTAGGTTGACTGAGGCACTAAATCGCGAACTAGGATTGACTTTAGGGTCTTGTGTATGACGCCAACGGATGTTGTACAGACTGCTCTGAGTGAAGTCTGGAAACCCCCGTTCGCTATTGATCAGATTTTCATATCTAACACTCAAATTGCCCCGATACTTATAGCGCTTGGCATAATCGCTATCAGTTCTTAATCCATAACTACCATTAGAATAATAATCGCCCAAAACTGTCAGGTCGATATAATCGTTTACAGCAAAGTAATACCCTCCATTTTGCAGAAAAAAACCTCGATTATTGTTTTCGCCAATATTCGGGATGACAAACCCGGAAGCACGGGTGTCGGCTAAAGGAAAGAAGGCAAAAGGGAGGCCGATAGGAGTGGGCACGTCAGCGATATACATATTGGTCAGCCCTGTGACGACTTTTTTCTGAGGCACAAATTTGGCTTTTCTTGTATAGAAATAGTATTCTGGATCATCAACATTTTCTGAGGTTGTGAAGGTCACATTGCGCATGAAATAAACAGAGTCGTTTTCTTTTTTGGTCACCTGCGACTTCATGTTGATGTCGTTCTGCGCTGTGCGTGAGTTGTAGACTAGGGCTTTTTTGGAGTCAAAATTAAATCTTATCGAATCTGGTTGCACTTTATTAATGCCCTGAACAAATACGGGTAGCTGACTGTAGACACCGGCGCTGTCGATGCCACGGGCATAAACTTCGTTTTTATTTTGATCCAAAATGATCAGACCAGCATCAATGCGATAGTCTTGGTAGGTCATAAAGGCCTTGTTGTACATATAGACCTTGCCTGCAGATTGGTCCATATAGACATAATCTTCGCCATAAAACTCGACAATATCTTCAAGTACTTCTGGCGCCACTTGAGCACTGTCAATCGCTGTAGAATCCAAAATAAGTGCCCTTGGGGGGCTCAGGGTAGTGTCCTGTTGTGTTATAGCGATGATTGTATCTTGCGGCGTTTGGGCAAAAAAATCCTTTCCGCTAATGATCAACAGAAAAAAACAAATCCAAATGTGTCGAGATTGGTGCAATACGCAAGTACAAATATTGTAAACAACTTTTTTAATAAGTTACCGAATAACAAAGGGTCAAAAGCCGTTGTTTTTATAATTTGGCTTAGAATTTGATTGTCAAAATTACATATAATTTTTGGCTTCAATTTAAATAAACAAAATTTAAACGTTGTAAGGTATAACGATGAATAAAGGGCTTAAGTCTTTAAAAAAATATTGGAGGCTCTTCTGTGGAGTTTTTGTGCTCCTGTTGCTTTCTACAACACTCTTGTGGCCACAGCAAAAGGAGTCGGTCAAGCCATTTGTAGTGGTTCTTGATGCGGGCCACGGTGGCAAGGATCCTGGAAACCTCGGCAATGGTTTTCGGGAAAAAGATATTGTGTTGGATGTGACCTTACAGGTTGGCGCTTTATTGCAATCTGAAGGCATTGAGGTGATATATACCAGAAAAAAAGATGTATTTGTCGAGCTATATGACCGTGCACCAATTGCCAACAAAGCTGATGCAGATTTATTCATTTCCATTCATTGTGATGCACACCATTCGCAAGCTTATGGCGTGGGTACATTTGTCATGGGGCTCAGCAAAAGTGAAAAAAACCTCAGCACAGCAAAAAAAGAAAACGAGGTGATTTTTTTAGAGGACAATTATCAAGAGCGATATGAAGGTTTTGATCCCTCATCACCAGAACTGTTGATCGGTTTGACCTTATTGCAAGAGGAGTACTTAGACCAGAGTATTAGGTTGGCGGGGCTTGTGCAGGAGAAGTTGGTCAAGACCTATAACCGCAAGGATCGTAGTGTCAAACAAGATGTTTTCTGGGTGCTGCATCATTCTTATATGCCAAGCGTATTGATAGAACTTGGGTTTTTGACCAATAACAATGAAGGCCCGTATTTGAATTCAAAAAAGGGGCGAAAGGAAATGGCTCAGGGTATTGCACAGGGTGTTTTGAGTTACAAGCAAGAGTTGGATTACACGCGTTCGTCTCCACCCATGGAACAGCAGATCACGCAAGAGGGTCAAGAGCCGTTGTCCAATAGTTTTAATGCAGTAGCGTTCAAAGTACAGATCGCAGCCAGTGGCAAGAAGCTGGCGCTTAAATCGTATAATTTTAACGGTTTAGAACCGATCAGCCGCGAGAAAGAAAATGAATTGTATCGTTATTTTTATGGGGAGACCACACAATACTCGGTGGCGGAGTCCCTGCAGAAGGAAGCGGTCAAAAAAGGCTTTAAAGGTGCTTATGTAGTGGCTTTTAAAGATGGTGAGCGCATTGCTTTAGAGGAAGTTTTAAACAATTAGTAGTGGAAAAGGTTCACTGCAGAAATTCCAATAAACACCAAGGCATGAAGGAAATATTTTTAACTTTGTTATTCACCAAAATCAATCTGATTTGACCTTTTCAAGAGAACTCAAGACGGGCGTTTTCGCTGTGGTTTCCATTTTACTTTTCATTTTGGGCTATCAATTCATGATGGATTCAAAGTTGTTTCAAGTCTCCAAAGAATTTCATGTGGTTTATGATAATGTGGTGGGTCTTGAGCGTTCGGCACCAGTCACCATTAATGGCATGCAGGTGGGAAAAGTTTCCGATATCAAATTAATCAATGCACAAGGAGATGGTGTTTTGGTCTCTTTCTCGATCGAGAATGACTTTGAATTTTCTAAGTCTAGTGTCATCAAAATTTACAGCAGTGGGTTTATCGGTGGCAACAACCTTGCGGTATTGCCAAACCTGAATGACCCCATTTTAGCACAGTCGGGTGACACACTTGTGGGTGAATTGGAGTCTGGCATGATCGATGGGTTGATCGAAAAGTTCACGCCGATAGAAAAGAGTCTTCTGGTCACACTGACCAAGGTGGATTCGGTCTTGTCCGACCTGGATCAGGTACTGGACCAAGCGACTAAGCGTCACTTGAGAAAGAGCATGGCTGACCTTAGCAGTACCATGGAGCAATTGAACCAAACCTCAACCTCATTAAATACATTGGTGGAACATAATGAATCTCATCTCAATGGCACTTTTGAAAATTTGGGACGTACCGCGTCAAATATGGCACAGATCACCGATTCTATTGCCGCGATAAATTCTGCAACCATGCTCAATGACTTGTCAGAAACAATGAATGCACTCAAGCAGATTACGGCCACAATGGCTGCAGGAGAGGGCACATTAGGCGCCTTAATTTATGACCGTGAATTGTATCAGAATTTAGAAAATGTGACCAGTGATGCCCAGAAATTATTGGAGGACATTAAGGCGCAACCAAAGCGCTATGTTCATTTTTCGTTATTTGGGGCTAAGGATAAGTCATCGCAACAAAATGATCGATAATGAATAGTGGGCTAATATTTTCTCAGCTGATGTTTTTTCTGCTTTTGACCGCAGGAATCGGCTTGTTTGCTTACCGCATTCGTCAGCTCATCGCCATGATCAAATTAGGACGTCCAATAGGGCATGTGTCAGACAAGAAGCAACGTTGGGCTAATGTTTTTAGGATCGCCTTGGGCCAATCCAAAATGGTCAAAAGGCCAGTGTCTGGTTTGTTGCACGTCGTGGTCTATTTGGGGTTTGTCATCATTAATATTGAAGTGATCGAAATCATCATTGATGGTTTATTTGGCACCCACAGGGTGTTTTCCTCTATTGGTCCGGTTTACGGAGTACTGATCGGGATTTTCGAGGTATTCGCTTTATTGGTTTTAGTCGCGGTCATTGTCTTTTGGTTGCGCCGTAATGTCGTCAAAATAAAGCGCTTTTGGCATCCAGAAATGCAGGGTTGGCCAAAACAGGATGCTGATCTGATTCTTTATTTTGAGATGGTCTTGATGAGTCTATTCTTGGTCATGAATGCAACAGATGTGGTTTTTCAGCAAGCCGCCAACGGCAATTGGGTTTCAGCACATCTTTATCCATTTTTTGCCAGCCAGAGCCCTGGCGTCTTGCACGGGATAGAACGTACGGCCTGGTGGCTGCATATTGGTGGTATTTTGGTTTTTTTAAATTACCTATATTTTTCTAAACACCTCCACATTTTGTTGGCTTTTCCCAATGTTTACTTCGGGAGTGTTCGGCCAAAAGGCCAGTTGCCTAACTTAGCATCAGTGACCAAAGAAGTGCGTCTGATGATGGATCCAAGTGCCGATCCTTATGCGGCCCCTGCTGAGGGTGCCGAGCCCGAAAAGTTTGGTGCGAGCGATGTAACCGATCTGACACAAGTCCAATTGCTCAATGCCTTCACCTGTACCGAATGTGGACGTTGCACCAGCGAATGCCCTGCTCACCAGACAGGCAAACTGCTTTCTCCGCGCAAGATCATGATGGATACTCGAGATCGATTGGTGGCATTAGGGGCCCAGAAGCAAAGTAAGGGGCCTTCAATTCCAGATCAGAAACAGCTCTTGGACGGTTATATATCCAGAGAAGAACTTTGGGCATGTACCACCTGTAATGCATGTGTAGAGGCTTGCCCTGTCAGTATTGATCCTATGTCTATCATCCTTTCGATGCGGCAGTATTTGGTCATGGAGCAGTCTGCAGCGCCTAATGAACTCAACAACACCATGTCCAATATAGAAAACAATGGGGCCCCTTGGCCATTTAACCAACAAGATCGAGGCAACTGGATCAACGAATCATAATATAATTAAAAGTGCACATGAAGGAGCAAAACTTAGACAATTTATTAGAGCAGAAAGAAGATCAGGGCCAATGGGTAAGTCCTGTTTTGCCGGGAGGCATAAAGAATTATCTCATCGATATCGACGGAACAATATGCGATGATATTCCTAACGAGGAGCCTGAGCGTATGGCTACTGCAAATGTTTATCCAGATGCCCTCCTGACGTTAAACAGTTGGTTTGACCAAGGGCACGTCATTTGTTTTTTCACCTCTAGAACTGAGGACCATCGCGAAGTCACCCAAGAATGGCTCAAAAAGCATGGTTTCCGTTACCACAGTTTACTGATGGGTAAGCCACGCGGTGGCAACTACCATTGGATTGACAATCACCTGGTGAAAGCCACTCGATACAATGGAAAATTTACGGACTTGGTCGATAAGGAAGTCACGATTCAGGTTTTTAATGATTGATCATGGCTGAGCTAACACACATCCCGACGTGGGCTGAATGCCAGGCCCAAGGGCGATTGCCCGAAGTGCTTTTTTGGGTCGGTTGCGCCGGAAGTTTTGATGACCGTGCCAAGAAAATCACTAAGGCTTTTGCCAAACTGCTGCAATCTTCTCAAGTCTCTTTTGCCGTTTTGGGCGCAGAAGAGAGCTGCACAGGTGATCCAGCAAAGCGCGCTGGAAATGAGTTTCTTTTTCAAATGCAAGCCCTAATGAACATCGAGGTGCTCAATGGATACGGCGTGGGAAAGATTGTCACGACTTGTCCACATTGTTTCAATACGCTCAAAAACGAATACCCAGATTTGGGGGGGCGTTATGAGGTGATGCACCATACCCAGTTTTTGAAAGATTTAATGACCTCCGGCAGACTTAAAGTCGAGGGCGGTCACTTTAGAGGAAAGAAAATTACTTATCATGACCCCTGTTACTTAGGTCGTGCCAATGGCGAATACGAAGCGCCAAGGGTACTTTTGTCAGCTTTAGAAATGGAGCTTACCGAAATGAAACGTTGCAAATCGAAGGGTCTTTGCTGCGGAGCAGGAGGTGCCCAGATGTTTAAGGAGCCAGAAAAAGGTCATAAAGACATTAATATTGAACGGACAGAGGAGGCGTTGAGCACCGGCAGTGCAATGATTGCAACAGGTTGTCCGTTTTGCAATACCATGATGACCGACGGAGTCAAAAATGGTCCGCAAGAACGCAGCACACCTGTGATGGATATCGCCGAACTTATTGCTCAAGCAGCAGATCTTTAGTAAATTATGTTAAGACCATTTAGTGAATTACCGGACCATTCTCGCGTTTGGATTTACCAATCTAATCGCAAATTCAGCGACCAAGAAGTTATTTTGATCAAAAACCAGGTTGATTTATTTTTATCAAATTGGACTGCTCATGGTGCAGATTTAGAAGCTGGAGCAGAGGTGCGCTACAACCGATTTATTGTCCTGGGACTCAATCAAGAGAATGCCTCGGCCTCGGGTTGCAGTATTGATGCATCAGTGCGTTTTGTCCAAGAATTACAAGAACAGCTTGGTGTTGATTTACTGGACAAAATGAATGTCACGTTCTATTCAGGGGCCTATATCGCCCACAAAACTTTGCTAGAATTCAGAAAAATGGCGAAAAATAAATCTGTATCTAAAGACACCATTGTGTTCAATAATTTGGTAAACACCAAAAAGGATTATGCTGAGCACTGGGAAGTTCCAGCATTTGAAAGCTGGCATAATCGATTCTTGTCATGACATGAGAAGCGCTGTAAAATTTAACTCACTTTTTTTTCTTTTGTGGCTTCTTGTTGTTGAAGCGGCGTGGGGCCAATTACAAGATCCCTTGAGCGACAACAATCAGGTGGTCAGACAGCAGCAATGGGTAGACAGTATTTATCAAAGCTTCTCAATAGAACAAAAAATAGGGCAGCTATTCATGGTCGATGTGTTCTCTCGGGACGATCTGGCGCGCAGAGATCAGGTTGATCAATTGATCAAACAATACCATCTTGGAGGAATTATTTTTTCTAAAGGGACACCATCTCGACAAGCGGAATGGACCAACCACTTCCAAGCCGTTTCTGCAGTGCCTTTGATGATCGCAATGGATGCCGAATGGGGCCTGGCCATGCGTCTTGACAGTACGTTCGCGTATCCATGGAATATGACTTTAGGTGCGATTCAGGACTTGGAGACCATTCAAGCTGTTGGGGAAAGAATTGGGATGCATTGTAAGCGCTTAGGGGTGCACATCAATTTTGCACCAGTGGTAGATCTCAACACCAACCCAAAAAATCCAATCATTGGCAATCGTTCTTTTGGTTCCGAACAGCAGAGGGTCACTGATCAATCTATTGCCTTCATGACGGGCATGCAGCGTCAAGGGGTTTTGGCCAATGCCAAGCATTTTCCGGGTCATGGAGACACCGATAAGGATTCGCACAAAACCTTGCCTACAGTTAATTTTGATCGAACACGTCTGAATGCTGTTGAGCTTTTTCCTTATCCCCAACTGTTCTCGGCTGGCTTGGCCAGTGTGATGGTGGCTCATCTCAATGTGCCAGAACTCACCAAAAAGCGTGGCCGACCAACATCCGTCTCGAGAGAGGTGGTGCAAGAGCTGTTGCAGAACGAAATGGGATTTCAAGGACTTATTTTTACTGACGCCTTAAATATGAAGGGGGCCTCAGAATATAAAAACCCTGGAGATATTGAGTGGGCAGCATTAAGCGCGGGAAACGATGTTCTATTGATTCCTGAAGATGTGCCACAGGCAGTGGCGCGACTCTTAAAGGCTTATCAAAAGGGACAGCTCACAGAAGCACGATTGAGTCATTCGGTCAAAAAAATACTCAAAGCCAAATTTTTGGTCGGGCTGCATCGTTATCAGCCTATCAGTTTAAAGGGACTCACTGAGGATCTCAATGCTCCACAGGATCAGGTGCTTTATGACCAATGCATGGCTCAAGCCATTACTGTACTCAAAAATAAAGAGGCATTCTTGCCCATACGAGAATTGGGGCAGAAAAG
>ENA-OUOG01004841-OUOG01004841.1-marine-metagenome-genome-assembly--contig:-NODE-4841-length-11338-cov-12.573040_pt1 | contig 11338 bp, 11 predicted proteins | sample MGYA00248635_ERZ508505 | MGnify/ENA primary metagenome ERZ508505 (study PRJEB26176, sample SAMN06267871) | marine metagenome | isolation source: Saanich Inlet, British Columbia, Canada | place: Pacific...
GGCACCATCTCCAGAACGCGCCGGGCCAGATCGGAGATGTACTCACCCTGGTAGCCATCCTCGGGTGCCGGTTTTCCCTCGGCCGCGGCGACAATGGAAAGACCGAACTTGTCCATCTGGACACCCTGGTCGTTGATGTAAAACTCCGAGGTGACGCTCGCTCCGGCGGCTCGCAACACGCGCACGAGTGAGTCCCCGAGTGCCGCCCACCGGGTATGTCCAATGTGGAGTGGTCCTGTTGGGTTGGCCGAGACGAACTCGACATTGATCACCTGGCCAGCCATGTCAGAGCTGCTGCCGTAGGTGTCGCCGGCTTGAACAATGGTCCGAACCAGCTCGCCGGCGCTACCGGCATCGAGGGAGATGTTGATGAACCCGGGTCCGGCAACCTCGGCAGCGGCAATTCCCTCGTGGTCGAGCAAATTGTCCGCAATAGCGGTCGCAAGATCGCGAGGGTTGGAGCCCACAACTTTGGCGAGCTTCAGGGCGATAGATGTTGCCCAATCACCGTGGTCGCGGTTCTTCGGGCGCTCCAGCGCGATGTCATCCTCACTGAGCTCGGGCGACGGGGACATGTCCGCGAGGTGCGCGAGCGCGCTCTGCCGAATGAGTGCTGCCAGTGCCCGGGGATCCACAACGCCTAATCCTAGTAGCGAGGCGTGCGCAGGCATCCCGAGGTTGTAGCCTGGTGGTTGCCCCACCGAGCCCCCATAGCTCAGGGGATAGAGCGTCTGCCTCCGGAGCAGAAGGCCGTAGGTTCGAATCCTACTGGGGGCACTTTTTAGGCCTCAGTGCCGGAATCTGGCGACTCGTGGAGTTCGAGGAACTCAAAGAGTTCAACGTCATCGACGCCAGGGAATAGGCCCCCACGCAGCGGGGACAGAACGTGAGCGTGCAGGCGCGCACTCGTCCAGGCTTTTCCTGACCACTTCTCCCGAAGCCAGGGACTGGAACCATGGCGTGTTCCTCGGCGCGACCATGGCCTCAGAAAAGACCGCAGCAGCTGAAGGCACCCCCGGTGAAGTGCGTCGGGATCCCTTCGCGATGTTGCCATTTTGTGGTTACAACATGGGTGACTACATGCAGAACTGGCTCGACATGGGAGACAAACTCCGCACGGTAGGCCGTATGCCGAGAATTTTTCACGTGAATTGGTTTCTCAAAGACAACGACGGCCGGTTCATCTGGCCTGGATTTGGCGAAAACTCCCGGGTCGTGGACTGGATTGTGAACCGACTCGAAGGGTCCGTTGCGGCCGAACCCTCACCCATTGGGTGGTTGCCGAAGTCACTGAGCACGGAGGGACTCGACATCGCCGAGGACGCGGAAACGTTCTTGGCCCAGTTTGGTGACCGGCTCCCCGCTCGCATCAGCGAGGAGCTTCGCGCAACGAGAGAGCGACTCTCGCTGTGACTCGTTAGAGTTTTAGGATGCCGATTGAACACACACGAGTCACCCTCGAGCGCCGCGATCACATTCTTTTCATAGGGCTCAACCGAGTCGATAAACGCAATGCGGCCGATTTGGCGATGCTCTCGGAACTCGCTCTCGCCTATGGAGAACTTGATCGAGATCCCGACCTTCGAGTGGGAGTAGTCTTCGCCCACGGCGATCACTTCACGGCCGGTTTGGACCTCGCAGACGTGGGTCCGAGCATGGCGAAAACGGGAGGATTACCTCTCCCCGAGGGCGGACTCGATCCCTGGGGGATCTCCAGTGCCCAGGTTTCTAAGCCTGTGGTAATGGCAATTCAGGGCATTTGTTTCACGCTCGGCGTCGAGCTCGCGCTCGCGAGCGACGTCGTCGTTGCAGCCCAGGATGCCCAATTTGCGCAGCTGGAAGTTGCCCGGGGAATCCTGCCATTTGGTGGTGGCACAACCCGCATGCCCGCAGTTGCCGGCTGGGGAAACGCGATGCGGGTTCTTCTGACTGCTGACACATTCAGCGCCGAAGACGCACACCGCATGGGAATCGTGACCGAACTCGTCGACACCGACCCCCTCGCTGGCGCAACCGCCATCGCGGAGCGAATCGCTGCGCAAGCTCCGCTTGCTGTTCAAGCAACGCTTGCCTCTGCGCGGGCTGGATTGATCAGCGCCTCCGACGAACACGCTCATCTTCCCCAACGCTTGGGCGCTCTGATGATGACCCGGGACGTCCAGCGCGGCATGGAAGCTTTTATGACTAAGTCGCCCGCTGTTTTCGAAGGTGACTAAGTAATTCTCACGCCATAAACTGGGCAGACCAACGAAAGGGTCCCGTGGACCGAACCGCCATAGTGACCGGTGCCAGTAGCGGAATTGGTGCTGAAGTTGCCAGGGAACTGGCCAGACGGTCGTGGCGTGTTGCCGTGGTGGGGAGGAACCCCGAGCGAACTCGGGATGTTGCCCGCATGATCGATGGTGTTCCCTTTATTTGCGATTTTGACAATCTCGATGACGTTCGCGAGTTGGCCGACACCCTCGATAAACGCTTTGACAGAGTCGATGCACTGGTGAATAACGCCGGGGGAATTGTCGCGAAGAAACAGAAAAGTACCGACGGTCATGAACTCACTTTGCAGCGCAACGTTCTGGCCTCCGTGGTGCTGACTGAGCGCCTCGTCCCCACGCTTCTTCAGACCCGAGGCCGCGTGATCCACACTGCCTCCGTTGTGGCGCGGTTTGGTCGCATCGATCTCGACGACCTGGGATTCGATAAGCGGCGCTACGGAGCTGGATGGTGGCCCTACGCCTCAGCCAAGCTCGGTGTGATTTTGTATGCGAGGTCGCTGGGCATGCGCACCGGTCTGGAGAGCTACCCGGTGCATCCCGGCTATGTCCGCTCGGGATTTGGCGCTGAATCGCGTAGCGGAAAGATTATTCTGGCCGCGAGCGGATGGATGCAGATTTCTGCGGAAGCGGGAGCAGCTCCGCTGGTTCATCTGGTCGACACCCCAGAACTCGGCGTGGCCAGCGGAACCTATTTTGATGGCCTCACTCCCGAGGGACCTACCCACCCGGCTGCCGGGGATACCGACATCATTGAGGCATACTGGCGAAAGATTGCTTCACTGGTCAATCTTCCAGTCGAGCACCACCACGGAACGTAGTCGAGGAGAAGGTATGTCCCGCAGGGTCCAGCGTTTTGCCCCTTTTGCCCTAGCCAGCGCGATTGTTCTCGGGCTCTCTGGGTGCTCGGTTTTGCAAGATTGGGGGATCCTTCCAGCCGCAGATAATGCCGCGAGTGACGTGACAGCGCAGGAGGAAGTAGCCACAGAAACGCTTGATGGCGACACTGCTGTTACCGAAGAAACGGCCGCCGCACCGGACGCAGGCTTGAGCGTCCCCACCTGCGAGACGATCTATTCCTCCGATCTTGTGAGCACGCTGCTCGACGAAGTGCGCACCAATGTGGGTGACACCAGTGAGGGAGATTTCGGATATGGCACCACGAATCAGGATCTCGTCCCCCTGCTGAAAAACGTGCGCAACGACCTCCGCATCTCCTGCACCTGGTATCTCCCTGCCAGCGAGAGCGTGTCGGTCACCAGCGTCGCCATTCTCAGTAGTGACACCCTCGATGACATTTCTGCCCTTCTGAAAGCTGCCGGTGCTGGCAGCGCAGAAGCAGGTGGCGGCACCCTGTACACCATTGACTCCACCACCTCAGATGAGTCTCCGGACTATATTTCGACCGAAGCGCATTTCCTCACGGAAATTCCCTGCCCCACATCACTCGCTGAGGCATCCTGCGGCGCGTGGGTGTCGACAAACTACGCATTTGGTGAGGCTCAACCCCTCACCCTCGACGCCGCTCGGACACTGGGGATTTACAGCAACTAGCTACCAGGTAGGCGCGGGTAGCACCGTGAAACCGAGAACCTGCTCGAGCTCGGCGCCCAGCTGAAGCAGTGTGGCATCCGCTCCTGGCTGTCCCACTAATTGAATGCCCACGGGTAACCCTTCCGCGCCGAGTGCAACGGGAAGAGCCAGTGCAGGCAATCCGGCGACGTTGACAAAACTGGAATACGGTGTCACCTCAACTTGTTGGCGGAAATTGACCTCGGGGTCCTGAGCGTCATAAAAACCCAGGCGCGGTGGCACCGTGGCCAACCCGGGAGTGAGGACAACGTCGACGCTCGAGAACTGCCCAATTGTGTCTTCTTCCCACGCCGAGAGCTCTCGCAAGGCTCGCGCCAACTCGTGTGCACCGAGTCGCTCTCCGGCCTCCACGAGATATCGGGTCAGAGGTTCCAGGAGTTCGTGTTCAGACTGTGCCAAGTCCAGGGAGGCAGCTGCTGATTTCCAGATCGTGGTGAACGCCTCCGGATACCCCGATCGGGGCTCCCAGTGAAGCTCCACGACATCGTGCCCGAGACCCTCTAAGTGCGAGGCAACCGCGCGATAGGCCAGGTCCGCATCCTCGTGGAGACCAACGCCACTGAAACTCTCCCATGGATGCCTCGTCGTGATTCCAATGCGGAGTCTGCGCGAAACGCCCTGGAGTGCCTCGGAAAACGTTGCCGGTGCAGTGGCGTGGCCCGTGGCACGGTGGGTGATCCCGCTCCCGCGAAGGGCATCGAGCAATAGGGCCGCATCCCCCACGGTTCGCGCCAGGGGTCCAGGAACAACGAGCCCTGCGAGGGAGTCAAACCCTGTACCACCGGGGATGAGGCCCCGAGAGGGCTTGAGCCCGACCAATCCACACGCCCACGCAGGAATGCGAATACTTCCGCCACCATCACTGCCGGGAGCGAAGGGCAGAAGCCGCCCCGCCACAGCGGATGCCGCCCCGCCGCTCGAGCCCCCGGAGCCGTGGTCGGGCGAATAGGGATTCCGTGTTGGCGGAAATACGAGAGATTCTGTGTAGGAGGACAGACCAAATTCGCATACGGCCGACTTGCCGAGACTGATGCCTCCGGCCACATCCATGGCACGAGCCATCGGATCCGATTCCAGTGGCACAGCCTTACCGCTGCGAACTCTGGAACCAGCGCCGGTGGGCACGCCGGCTCGGTTGGTCAGATCTTTATCTGCAAACGGCAACCCCCACAGGACCCCCGGATCTCGGTGACCCTCGTCCATTTCGCGCGCCTGCTGGAGCGCCTGCTCCGGGGTGACCGTCACAAGAGCATTCAGTGTCGGATTATGAGCGTCCACTCGAGTGAGGAAAAACTCCACGAGCTCGGAGGCAGAAAGCTCACCGTTTCGCCGGAGACCGACCAGCTCACGGGCGGAAAATTCGTGAGGTAACGACACGGTTGCAGACTATCGTGGCGCCGGGTTTATGCTCGGCCCGGGTTCTATACTCCTGGGCAAGGGGTGATGACAGTGTCCAGGTCCAAGCGGATGCACCAGGGTTCCATCACCCTGGTCACACTGGTGTTTCTTCTCGCAGGATGTGGCACATCGGGTGATCTCGTTATCGCTGAGGCCACCGACGAAACCCAGGAAACGACAGTCGAGGAAGCCCCCGCCGTCGTCAGTTTCTCCGCTCCTAGAGACTGTACGGAAATCTTGCCGGCTAACGACGTCGCCCTTTTGGGTAATCGAGGAATTGAGCTCATCGCTGGCCCCGGAAGCCCCAGCAACGACCCCATCTACGTGGAGGGCCAAACCCCCGAAGAGCTCGTCGGTGGCCTCTCGTGCTTGTTTGCAGTGCCTGGCGAAGTCGATACCGGTGTCAACATCATCCTCGGAACCGCGGGTATCGATACCGCGATTCGACCTACTGTGATCGATGAGCTCTTGGCTCAACAGCTGAACGTCGGCCAAACCCCAGACGGAGCGCTGACCTATTGGAAGTGGGGCGATGAAGCCATCGTTCCTGCGATTCACAATTCGCTCTACGGTGACGCATGGTACTCAGCCCTGATTCAGCCCGGTGGTCGCGAATCCTATGACCTCGGCGTCTCGCTCGTGCAGGCGATGCGCGCACAGACAACCCAATAACCTGGCGTCATGACCTCAGGTTCTCTCGAAGCGTTCTTTCCAGAATCGCTTCCTCAGCGGTGGGCCCATGTCGTCGGCTCCCACGGGCTGGAAGCGTTGGCCGCGGTGGGAGCGAAACTTGATCGATCACCCGGCCTGAAGGCCATGATGACCCCTCATGCAGACAAAGTATTGCGAGCCTTTTCCACCCCTCCCGAAGCGGTTCGGTGTGTCATTTTTGGACAAGATCCCTACCCCGGGCAATTTCATGCCAGTGGTCTGGCGTTTTCGGTCGACAAAGACGTCAGCCCCCTTCCGCCGAGTCTTCGGAACATCCGTCAAGAATTGCGAGATGACCTGGGAGCGAGGCTGCCCGCTCACGGCGATCTCAGCCCCTGGGCTGACAACGGAGTCTTGCTCCTCAATCGCCACCTCACCACAGCTGTGGGAGCGCCCGGAGCCCACCGGTCGCTGGGATGGACACTGTTTACAGATGCGCTCATCCGAGGTCTCGTGGGGACCACACAATTCTTTGTCGCCGTGTTGTGGGGCAGAGAAGCTGGCGAACTCAAACCCCTCCTCGGTGATACCCCCGTTATCGAGTCCGCACACCCCAGCCCGTTGTCTGCCAGACGAGGGTTCTTCGGCTCCAGGCCGTTTAGTTCTGTCAACCGCCTTCGCGAAGAGGCCGGGAGTTCACCCATCGACTGGTCGTTGGGAGCTGAGGCCTAAATGTTGCCCAGTGAGTATCAGAAACGCAGAACGCTGCCCCGCCACCTGCAACCGCCTGCAGAGCCACCGGCGGTGTTTAGCTACGAGATTCGCGATGCGACAGAGGCGGATGTCCCCGAGATCCTCGCCCTTTATCGCCATTACGTGCGCAATTCCGTGGTGACGCTGGACGAAAAAGCCCCCAGCATCACGAAGTTCATGGCCCGCTTTCGACACCTCCAAAAACTGGGTTATCCCTTTCGGGTTGCAATGTCACCGCAGGGCACTCTGCTCGGGTACGCCTACGTTTTCCCCTTCCGCGAAAAAGCCGGTTTTCGAAAGACCGTGGAGAGTTCGATATACCTCGGGCCTGCAGCGCTGGGTCGCGGGCTCGGCAGTGCACTGCTGTCCGACCTGATTGACCATTGCAAAGCTCATGGACTCTCCGAGATGATCGCGGTTATCGCCGATTCCGGGGCGGAAGCATCCATGGCGCTGCACCAGAAACTGGGATTCGTGGAATCGGGTCGAATGGGCAAAGTGGGCTTCAAATTTGGGCGGTGGATCGGCATTGTGATGATGCAAAAGTCACTGCGCCGATAACCATTTATTACAGAGCGTTACGGTCAGAAGTGACGAACTCACCGCGCCGACTTATCGTGGGGTTTCAGCAGCGCCCACCGGGGCGACGCTATCCCCTCGAGCGAAAGTCCTCATCATGGCTGACACCTGGAAATTTGAAACCCAGCAGATTCACGCTGGCGCGAGTGCTGACCCCACGACTCACTCCCGCGCGACACCGATCTATCGCACGACCGCCTATGTGTTCGACAGCGCCGAGCACGCCGCAAACCTGTTTGCGTTGGCAGAGTTTGGCAACATCTACACCCGCATCATGAACCCCACCCAAGATGTCGCAGAGCAGCGCATCGCAGCGCTCGAGGGCGGAACCGCAGCGCTCCTGTTGGCCTCCGGTCAGGCAGCAACCACCAACGCCATCTTGAATATCGCCCATTCGGGGGACCACATCGTGAGTTCGTCCTCTGTGTATGGCGGAACCTACAACTTGTTCAAGTACACCCTGCCAAAACTGGGTATCGATGTGACCTTCGTCGAGGATCAAGACGACTTGGATGCGTGGCAAAAAGCTATCCAGCCCAACACCAAGGCGTTCTTCGGTGAAACAATTGCCAACCCTCGGATCAACATCCTCGACATCGCAGGTGTCGCCGGAGTTGCCCACGAGAACGGCTTGCCTCTCATCGTCGACAACACCGTCGCTAGCCCCTACCTGATTCGCCCCCTGGAACACGGTGCGGACATCGTCGTTCACTCGGCGACGAAGTTCTTGGGCGGTCACGGAACCGTGATTGCCGGAGCAATCGTCGATGGTGGGAAGTTTGCATGGTCCCAGCACGCGGATAAATTCCCCGGACTGACCGAACCAGACCCCAGCTATCACGGCGCCAGCTACACCACCGTGCTGGGCGACCCCATCGCGTACATCATCAAGGCCCGCGTCCAGTTGCTGCGCGACATCGGCGCTGCCGTGTCACCCGACAACGCGTTTGGTCTCATTCAGGGCATCGAGACGCTGAGTTTGCGCATGGAGCGGCACTGTCAGAACGCGCTCGCTGTTGCGCAATGGCTGGAGGCTCACGACCAGGTCGCGAGCGTCAATTACGCGGCGCTGCCCTCGAGCCCCTGGCATGAGGCCGCAGCTCGGTACGCTCCCCACGGAGTCGGTGCGGTGTTGTCCTTCGAGATCAAGGGCGGCGTAGACGCAGGTCGCGCGCTCGTCGATAACGTGTCGTTGTTTAGCCACGTGGCCAACATCGGTGACGTGCGAAGCCTCATCATCCACCCCGCGTCCACCACGCACTCCCAGCTCACTCCCGAGCAGCAGTTGACCACCGGCGTCACACCCGGACTGGTCAGGTTATCTGTCGGACTCGAGCACATCGACGATATTCTTGCCGACCTCGACACCGGCTTCCAGGCCGCTAAGAAGCTCCGTTAGACGCCGATTCAGACCGTGTAACTCTCCCTTACACAGAGTCATGGCCGGGGATACTTCCCCGGCCATGCTCAGGTAGGGGAGAATAGGCCCACCATGGATTGGCAATCTCCCGCAGAATCACTGCCGTCGGCTTTCGTGTCGGAGGCAATGCAGTCGACCCTGCGCGGTACACCCCCTGTCACGGGTGCCTGGCGCGATGGGGACCATCTAGGAAATAGGTCGTTCTGCCAGGTCGGTTCCCTCACCACCGAACATGGCGACACCTTCCCGCATGTTCGCCTGGCGTACGAAACTTTCGGAGAGCTCAACGAGGATAAATCCAACGCCATTCTTGTCTTTCACGCCCTGACGGGTGATTCCCACATTGCGGGATCCGCCGGTCCCGGGCACCCCACCGCAGGATGGTGGTCCGGCGTTGTGGGCCCCGGTCTCGCTCTGGATACCAATACCTGGTGTGTCATCGTCCCCAATGTCCTCGGCGGATGCCAAGGCTCTACGGGGCCCTCCAGTTTCGCCCCTGACGGCAAAGAATGGGGCTCCCGGTTCCCCTATGTAACTGTGCGAGACCAAGTAGCCGCGACGACAGTGCTGCAGGAAACGCTGGGAATCGAGCGATTTGCCGCCGTCATCGGTGGGTCTATGGGGGGCATGCACGCCCTGGAATGGGCGATCACTCGCCCAAACACTCTCTCGAGGCTCGCCCTCATTGCGACCTCAGCGATAACCAGTGCCGACCAGCTCAGTGGGAACTCTTTGCAACGCGAAGCCATCATGGTGGATTCCTTCTTCGAGGGCGGCGACTACTACGACCACGATGAGGGCCCCTATCGGGGCCTGGCCCTCGCCAGGCGGATGGCATTGGTGAATTACCGTTCTCCCTCGGAGCTCAATGACCGGTTTCAGCGAACATGGCAAAGCACCGTGTCCCCCCTGGGCGACAATGGGCGGTTTGCGGTTGAGAGCTACCTCGATTTTCACGGCAACAAATTCACCAGACGCTTTGACGCCAACAGTTATCTCGTCCTCGTTGACGCCATGAATTCTCATGACATCACGAGGGACCGCGGAGACCTAGCGTCGGTATTGGGCGCAATTACCCACCCCACCCTGGTACTGGGCATCGAAAGTGACCGGTTGTTCCCCATCGAACAACAGCATGAGCTCGCGCGGCATATTCCAGGAACGCTCTCTGGGAACGACGCACTCGCGCTGGAATCACCCTATGGACACGATGGGTTCCTCATTGAGGCTGATCGAGTGGGCTCAGCGCTTCGCGAACTGTTAGCTACCTCGTAGAGCGAGGGGTCACTCCGTGGAGCCAAGCTCCGCCTGAGTTGGAGGGTTCGCCCCAACCCGAGAAACGGTGATCGCCGCACACGTCAGCGCAAAATCGATGCATTCTTCGAGGTCGGCAGCCGAAATCCCGGAAAGACCTGCCACTCCAGCCCCGAGGTAACCCTTGCGCTGGAGGGCGACCAAGAGGGCCGACATGAACGAGTCGCCAGCGCCGATTGTGTCCTCGACGTGGGAAGCCTTCGTCGGTAGCGACAGCGTGTGCGGACCAGCCATGGCGACAACACCCTCGGGCCCTGTGGTGAGAACAACGAGCGCCGCACCCGCATCCTTCCAGGAGCGAAGTACATCGTCTTGCGTGCGATCGGGATACAACCAGGCGATGTCTTCGTCACTGGCTTTGATGATGTGGGCCAGCGCCATGATTGCCTCCATCCGCTCGCGAACAGCGGAGGCGTGACCCATGATGGACGGGCGCGCGTTGGGGTCGTAACTGATGCTGGCGCCTGCCGCCCGCTGCTGGCGAAGAATCTCGAGGACCCCCGTCCCGCCAGGCTCCAGGGTTGCTCCAATGGATCCCGTATGAACGTGGAGAAAGTCGCGGTGGGGAAGCATGTCGGGACTCATGTCCCACAACAGGTCAAAAACATAGGCCGCTGAACCATCCTCGGCGATGGTCGCAGTCGCTGTGGGGGTGTGAGAAAGCCCCGTTGCGTCATCGATGAGTGTCACGCCGCTGTCCATCGTGTGCGCGACGATCTCCTGACCTCTACTGTCGGGGCCGACTCGTGCCGCCAAAACAACGTCGTGGCCGAGGCGACCAATACCCACCGCGACGTTGAGGGGGCTGCCGCCAGGCGTTTCTGTCACTGAACCTGCGCGGTGAACACAATCAGTCAGGGCTTCGCCCACCACCAAAAAAGACTCAGTCAACGCGCCATCCCCTTGCATCGCCCCTATGTTATCGGCGGGTCGTGGCGTCCCTTACTTCTCCCACCAGCTCTTCAATGATGTCCTCGAGGAAGAGCACCCCGGCAGTGTCACCACTGGCGGTCAATACTTTTGCCACGTGGCTGCCGGTATTGCGCAGGGTCGCCAGAGCGTCTTCGAGTTCCACGCTCTCCTGCAGCGCCACCAAGTTTCGAATGCGTCGAGGCGGAACCGGATAATCGCTCTCCGTGTCATCACTATCGAGGACGTCCTTGATGTGCACATACCCGGTGGGGTCGTCTTCTTCGTCCACCAGCACGTACCGGCTAAAGCCACGCTGGGCGACGGCGTGCTGAACATCGCGCGGGGTCGCGTCTTCTGGCAGGGTCACCAATTGCTCCAGAGGAATCGTGACATCCTTCACGGATTTGGTCGTAAATTCAAAGGCGGCGGTCAACGCTCCCGAATGATC
>ENA-OUOG01004842-OUOG01004842.1-marine-metagenome-genome-assembly--contig:-NODE-4842-length-11337-cov-16.420515_pt1 | contig 11337 bp, 10 predicted proteins | sample MGYA00248635_ERZ508505 | MGnify/ENA primary metagenome ERZ508505 (study PRJEB26176, sample SAMN06267871) | marine metagenome | isolation source: Saanich Inlet, British Columbia, Canada | place: Pacific...
ATCGCGGCACCACCCATGGCAAATTCGCCAAAGAAGGGCTGCACATCGCGGATCGCGGTCGCCCCTTTGGAGCCCGCTGTGGAATAGCGCACATGCCCGATCGAGATTGACCCGGGCAGGGTTTCCATCAGTTTTTGCGAGGTGAAGTTATCGCGCACATATCCAAAGCGTCGGGCCGATTGGAAGCCCGCTTCGGGGTCATGCGTAACGATCCCCCCCGCTTCCTGACCGCGATGCTGCAAGGCATGCAGGCCAAGGGCTACGAAATTTGCCGCATCCGTGACCCCTACGACACCGAAGACACCGCATTCTTCATGCAATTTGTCACCGTCGACCGGATCAAAGGGATGGGATGGAAACCGAGCGTCATTGGCAGCGTCGGAATTATGCATCAGGTGCGCTCCTGCAGGCGTCAGGATGAGCCGCCGAATCCCATCGGCGGCTTTCGAGTTCCGTGTAGGACAACACGGGCGCGGTGTCACGCCCGCTGTTACCTCTTCGTTACATTTCCTGACGGTTCAGCCGTCGCTGCTTGGTGTTTGGGCAGCAGGCGTCTCATCAGGCAGATCGCAAGTGCCGATCAATTGCTCATAGCGCTGCAAAATCCAGCCTGGCGCGTCTTCTGGGATTTGCTCGTCGATGGAGCCTTGCGCTTGCCCGAAGATCATCGCGGTGCGGCTCTCGGAGACCATCGCGATCGGCTCGGAGCCTGCCACGCGGTCATAGGCCACAAGTGCCACAACAACCAATAGCACGCCGCGCAGCACGCCGAAGAAAAAGCCAAGCCCCGCATCAAGGCCACCAATGGCCGAGCGTTGGATGGCCGAGGAAAACAGAGGCGTGAACAAGGACACGATCACCAAGGCGATGGCAAAGACCGCCGCGAAGGCAAGGATGATCGCCAATTCGCAGCTTTCGCCGACGAAATCGCCCACAACGGGGATCTCACCGATCAAAGGCGATGCGGCAGGCGCAAAGAGAAAGGCCAGAATGGCGGCCACGACCCAACCTGCGATCGACATGATCTCGCGCACGAAGCCTCGCGAATAGGCGAGAATGGCCGATATCACGATGACGGCTGCGACGATGCCGTCGATGATTGTGAAGCCTTCCATGCGTATCCCCGTTTTCGTTCGGACCTATTCGGCCCCGAATGTTTCACCCACGAAGCGTGTCAAATCTGGCATCAAATCCAGCTTCATTCCCGCTCCGTCCCCGAATTTGCACCCTTGGGGTGCGATGGCGCTGGTGAAACCAAGTTTCTGCGCTTCTTTCAACCTGTTTTCGGCCTGAGAGACAGGACGAAGGGCCCCAGACAGGCTTAATTCGCCAAAAATCACCGATGTGGCGGGCAAAGCGGCATCTTCGCGCGCCGAAAGAAGGGCGGCGGCCACGGCCAGATCGGCGGCGGGTTCGCTGATGCGCATGCCGCCTGCGATATTGAGATAGACATCCAGACCCGCAAAAGAGATGCCGACGCGCGCCTCCAGAACCGCCAAGATCATCGATAAGCGCCCGCTATCCCAGCCCACCACCGCGCGGCGCGGCTGGCTGAGCGAGGAGGGCGCGACCAAGGCCTGAATTTCGACCAGCACGGGGCGGGTGCCCTCCATGCCCGCAAAAACCACGGATCCCGGCGCAGGCGTGTCGCGGTCGGTCAGGAATAGGGCCGAGGGGTTGGGCACTTGCGCCAAGCCCGCGCCCGTCATTTCGAAGACGCCGATCTCGTCGGCGGGGCCAAAGCGGTTCTTGACCGAACGCAGGATGCGGAATTGATGGCCGCGCTCGCCCTCGAAATAGAGCACGGTATCGACCATATGCTCGACCACGCGCGGGCCTGCGATCTGGCCTTCTTTGGTGACATGGCCGACCAAAACAATCGCCACGCCGCGCTGTTTGGCAAAACTGACCAATTCATGGGCCGAGGCGCGGACCTGACTGACCGAGCCGGGCGCGCTGTCCACGGTATCGAGCCACATCGTCTGGATTGAATCGATGATCGCCAGATCGGGGCGTTCCTCATCCAAGGTGGTCAGGATATCGCGCAGATTGGTTTCGGCGGCCAGTTTGACCTGCGCATCGCCCAAGCCAAGCCGCTGTGCGCGCATCCGCACTTGGGCGGTGGCTTCCTCGCCCGAGACATAAATGACCTTCATACCCTGTTTGGCAAAGCTGGCCGCTGCCTGCAAAAGCAGCGTGGATTTCCCGATACCAGGATCACCGCCCACAAGCGTGGCCGAGGCAGGCACCAAGCCACCACCAAAGACGCGGTCCAACTCGTCCATCCCTGAGCCGCTGCGCGGGGGCGGGGCTTCTTCGGTGGCTAGATCGCTGAGCGCCATCTTGCGCCCTTTGGCAGCGCCCAAGCCCGACTTCTTCGGCCCCGCAGACAGAGGGGCTTCTTCCTGTATCGAATTCCATTCGCCACAGCCGTCACAGCGCCCCGACCATTTCTTATGGGTGGTGCCGCAGGCCGAGCAGATGAATTGGATCACAGGTTTTGCCATGGTCTTGGATTACCCCGACTGGCGGAGTTGTGCCACAGCCGATTTTGACCGTCTACGAGTCGCAATTCGCAAAGCCGATTCTAATGAGATTCGGCGCGAAAGTTGAAAATTGGGCATCTTTAGGGGGTGGTGTGACCCTCTTTCGACGAAAAAATGTCCGAAATGTGGCACGAAAAACCACGCTTTCTGTAGCGGGTGGAGATTTGGCGAACCACAATCTGTTGTGGATCGCCCGAAAATATAGGCCTTTCGCTCAGGTCGCATTGCGTGCTGCGCCACAAAATTTACTTTGATTTCGGCGCGTAACTTGTTCACAAAATGGCGAAAATAAGACGCAGGGCCTCCGACCCAAAAAACAAAAACGCGGAGGTCGTTAGAGGCAGAGCAGAATATGACACTCAGGGCTATCACCTGGGCAGGTGCGCTATTTTTGGCGACCAGCGGACAGGCATACTCACAAGACACGCAGCCTGCGGGCGCCTTCACCTATTTGGAAGGCTCCATGACGCAGGGCGATGCGGGCGTGACGGCGCTGCCATCAGGCAGGCTGCAATCCGCACCCTTCATGCTGCATGTCACCGATAGCACCAATTTCATGTCGCGCATGTCGGTCGAGAATGACCAAGACATGTTCAGCCATCTCGCGTTGTTCGGCGAGGCGCTGACAGAGTTCCGCGAGGCGACCAGCCAGACCAATGGGCGCACCCGTCTTGATAACAATGATGACGGCTATTCCTTCGTGCTCCAGATGATCACGGACCCTGCAATGCTGCAGGCGGGATCGGAAATGCAGATCGAAATGGCCGTTGAAAGCCATGATCCCGAGGTCGTGCTTGGTTGGGCCATTGGTGTCATGCAGGGCGGATATTTCATGCCCTATAGCGCCGAGGATGCAGCGCAGGTCGCCACGGCCTTGGCCGCAGCCCAAGCACAGCAAGCCGAGCAGGAGCAGACCCAGTTTGTTGTCACTGTGGATAGCACAGGCCGTTTGATCGTGATTGATGCCAGCACCGTGACCCGCAGTTTTGCGCAGCAAAGTTTTGTGGCCCGCGACCAAGCGCTTGGCTTTACGCGCTTCACGGGTCCCGAGGGCGAGATCGAGGTTGTGGCCTCGCATATGAATGCGCCAGGCTTGGTGGGTGGGCTTTACACTTGGGTAGAACTCAGCGGCTTTCACAGCTTTGGCAGCACCCAAGAAGTATCGGGCCATGGTCTACAATTCGGCGCGGATATCGAATTGGGCGCGGAGCAGCTTTTGGGTCTGTCCTTTGGCTATCGTGATGTCTCGGCCCAAAGCACGGGCTTTGCGCAAGAGGGCAGCTTCACCTTCGTTCAGCCCTATTATTCCTTCCGCCAAGGTGCCTTTAGCGGCTCGGCCAGCCTGCTTTATGGTGAGGGTGAGTACACCCAAACGGCGGCTGGTGGCACGGGCGAGGGCGATCTGCGCCTCAGCTCGATCAGCCTTGAAGGCGGGCGCGATATTGCCTTGGGTGACGGCGTGACGCTGACCCCGACCCTTGGCCTGACCTATGGTGAGGTCGAGACCACAGGGCGCAGCGGCACCTTGGCCGGAACTGGCACCACCGATAGCCAATTCACCCAAAGCTCGATCGGTGCTCGCCTAAGCCGCGCAGTGGCATGGGGCACGGTCACGGGTGGTCTTTTTATTGACCATGTGGATCGTTCGACAAATAATGTCGCTGTGAACGGTTTGATCAATGATGACGGCGTCTCGGGCCGGGTTGAGATCGGGCTGGAAGGGATGATCGGGAACCGCACGGGCGTGAATACCTCGCTCGAGATCAGCGGGATCGGTCAAGATATGCAGCAAGCGCGTGGCGGGGTACGTTTCTCGCTCAGCTTCTGAGCTGGCGGGCTGTGGCAATCGAAACGGCGAGCGAGCCCAAGACGCAAGCCGTGAAGAGCCACAGCCCCCAAGCTGTTTCCAGCCGCCCGACGGCGAGACCTTTTCCAACCATAATATAAAGCGAAATCAAAAAGATATCGGCCATAGCCAATTTGCCCAATAGGGTGGTTATGGCCAATGTTCTCTCGGATAGCCTATCGGCCAGTTTGCCCAGATGCAGCAGCATCAAGGCAAGGGTTTTGGCGATGGGGGCCAGCAAGGCGAAGATCGCGATCAAGATCGCCAAGACCCATTCGCCCCCCTCCCATAACGCAGAGAGGCCCGTGAGCACTGAAATCTCCTCCAACCCGAACCAAGGCAGCAGGCCCGCGCGCATCAAGGGCGCGGCCCATGCCACTGGAAACAGGATCAAAAGGATCAGATTGGCCCAAAACAGAATACGCATAACCGAGGAGATGGGCCTTTCGCGCCTCAGGCGCAAGCCTTACTCGGCTGGCGCCCCAAAGCCGGCATGCATGGCAATCACGCGGTTGCGGCCCTCGCTGGGGTCTTGATCACCGCTTACGCGAACAGGTTTGGGCATCTCGGTCGCGCTGATCGGGCGATGGCGCAGCTCAAAGCCCAATTCAACCAAGGCTGTGCGCAGTTTTTCCTCAACCTCGCGGCGCTTTTCGCCAAGCTTGATCTCGTCATCCTCGATCTTTTCGGCAAGTGCGCTCAATTCAAAGCAGGAGTTGCGGGCGCGTTCCAAGGTTTGTTCAAACCCTGCAATCTCTTTCTGGCGCTGCTTGAGGAAGCTGCGCGCGCGCTCAACCTTCTCGACCGAGAATGTCTGCGAGAGATGATGGCTTTCGATGCTCATTTGTGATGCAATTTCAAGAATTTGCGGCTCGAGTGTTTCAAGCTCGGGATGCTCCTGCAAAAACGCCATGCGTTCCCGCACCGCATCAAATTCGCGGCTGAGTTGAAAGAACCCTTCGCGATCGGCGGCATGACAGGCGGCATAGGCTTGGCCCACATCTTCCATCGAAATCCGGAAATCGCGATGGCTTTCTTCCAGACGCAGCATGCGACTATAGGCAGGTAGGATCGAGCAGAGGCAGATGATCACGGCGGTCAGGCCGATCTGCACATACATCCCGCCTTCGGGGATCAAGATGTCACCAAATTGCAGAGGCAGGGTCAACCAAGGCAAGACGCCAAATGCGCTGAGCATGGTGACACAGAGAAGTCCAATTCCAAAGAGCACCAAGAGGTAAGAGAATGTTCTTTGAAGCAACGATAAAAAAGATACTAAAATTCCAGCAGTCGAATTCGACACGATAATTCCCCATAGGCCCCCAAAGCCCTCTCTTGTTAATCATAAATGGGAGGATTTTTGAGCAAAAATATGCCGAAAAGGCCCAATTATTTGAAAATAGCCAGATTTTGTGGCGCAATGGAATTGGCCCCACAATCAGTTGACGCTTGGGTGGAAACAGAGACGGGCATGCTTGAAATTGTTCATCTTTGGGAAACAAAGCTCAAAGCAGTTTCGGCGAGGCGATTCTCTGGCTCAGCGCACGGCTTCGATCGGCCCTTCGGCCGAGCCCGAGATGAACTGCCGCAGATAGGGATCATCGGCGCTGTCCATTTCCGCAACAGGGCCTGCCCATTTGATCACACCATCATGCAGCATCGCGACACGGTCGGCGATGGCGCGCACGCTGGACATGTCATGGGTGATGGTCATCGCCGTGGCGCCCATTTCCACGACGATCTCGCGGATCAGGTCATTGATCACGCCCGACATGATCGGGTCGAGGCCAGTAGTCGGCTCATCAAAGAAGATCACATCGGGTTGCGCCGCGATGGCGCGGGCAAGGCTGACGCGTTTTTGCATGCCGCCTGACAGCTCGGCTGGGAACAGATCAGCCACATCTGGTTTAAGGCCAACGCGGCGCAGCTTTTCGATGGCAATTTCGCGGGCTTCTTCCACTGGGCGCTTGAGGCTGCCGCGCAAAAGCCTGAAGGCCACGTTTTGCCACACGCTCATGGAATCGAACAAAGCGCCGCCTTGGAACAGCATCCCGAAACGGGCCAGAAAGGCATCGCGTTCCGCTTGCAAAACATCCTGTCCCTCAAGCGCGATCAGGCCCGTGTCATGTTTGACCAGCCCCAATACGCATTTCAGAAGCACCGATTTGCCTGTGCCTGACCCGCCAATGATAACCACGCTTTCGCCCTTGGCGGCCGATAGGTTCACGCCGCGAAGAACATGTTTGCTCCCGAAGGATTTATGGACGTCGCGAAGCTCGATCATGCTGTGAAAAACAACTCTGTCAGAAGGTAATTGGCTGCAAGGATCATGATTGAGGCCGAGACCACCGCATTGGTGGTGGCCTTGCCCACGCCGCGCGCGCCTTTGCCGGAATTCATCCCGTGATAGCAGCCCATAAGCGCTACGATAAAGCCGAACACGGCGCCTTTGATCATGCCAGAGGTGACATCCCAGACCTCAAGGAAATCGACCGTGTTTTGCACGTAATTGGCAGGGTTGAAGCCAAGCCGCGTGGTGCCCACGAGGTAGCCACCGAAAATGCCGATACTGTCGCCCACGGCCACCAGAAGCGGCAGGCTCAAGGTGGCGGCCAGAACGCGCGGCACGGTGAGGTATTTCATCGGATTGGTCGAGAGCGTGACCAAAGCATCGATCTGTTCGGTCACGCGCATGGTGCCGATCTCGGCCGCAATCGCCGCGGCGACACGGCCCGCCACCATCAATCCGCCAAGCACTGGCCCCAGCTCGCGCACCATGCCGATGGCCACAATCGAGGGCACCACGGATTCCGCATTAAACCTTGCGCCGCCTGCATAGATTTGCAGCGCCAGTGCGCCGCCAGTGAACAGCGCCGTCAGCCCCACCACGGGCAGGGACAGCCATCCGATCTGAACGATCTGGCCCCAAATCTCGCGGAAATAGAAGGGGGGGCGAAAAAGATGCGACAGGGTCTGCCCGCAATAGATCGCGATCCGCCCGATGGCCGCGAGCATCGCCAAGGTGGACCGCCCAATGGCCGCAACAGGCGAGAGGACCAAATTCATAGCGCTTCCCCTGAATAAATCCGCCGATAGCGCGGCCCCAATGAGGTCAGGATTTCATAGCCAATCGTGCCAGCGACATCCGCCAATTGATCAACGGTTTGATGGGGGCCCAGAATATCCATTTCCTCGGGAACCGCATCCAGATCGGTCACATCCACTGTCAGCAAATCCATTGAGACACGGCCTGCCAATTGGCAGGGCTGCGCGCCTGCATAAAGCAGGGCTTTGCCGCTCATCGCGCGGATCAAGCCATCGGCATAGCCTGCCGAAAGCGTCGCGATTTTGCGCGGGCCTTGGGCGGTATAGCTGGCCGAATAGCCAACGGTTTCGCCATCCACCAAATCGCGGACCTGCACCACGGGCAGCGACAGGCGCACCACGGGGCGGGCATCGGCAAAGGGAAACCCGCCATAAAGCCCGATGCCTGGGCGGGTGAGGTCGAAATGATAGTCTTTGCCCATCAATATGCCGCCCGTGGCTGCAAGCGAACGGGGCGCGGATAGACCGCTTGTCATCTCGCTGAACTGGCGCAATTGATCGGGGTTTTGGGGATGCTCGGGCGCATCGGCGCAGGCCAGATGGCTCATGACCAAAGTGATCGGGCCTGCCAGCAGGTCACCGCGGAGCGCCGCCCATTCTGCAGGCTCCATTCCCAAACGGTTCATCCCGCTATCAAGCTGCACCCCATAGGCGTGATCTGGCAGCGCGCTTTGGTGGCGGGCAAATTGGGCCGCGCTATTGAGCATCGGCGTCAGGTCGTGATTTCGCAAAAGGGCTGCATCGCCCTCCATATGGCCAGAAAATACGTTGATTTCGGGGCCCGCCCCAAGGGCTTTGCGCACCGCTTCGCCTTCCTCGGCGACCGCCACGAAAAAGCGCCGCGCGCCTGCTTTGGCCAAGGCTTTCGCCACGCGGCCTGCATCCAGACCATAGCCATCAGCTTTGACCACGGCGGCCGTCTCGGCATTGGATTTTGCGTCCAATGCCCGCCAGTTGGCCACCAGCGCATCAAGGTCGATATGAAGTGTTCCGCTTGCCATGATCTTCTGTCGCGTCTCTGACCCGCGGGGTCAAGAGGGCTCTGCCCACAAGGCCATAACGGCTGCGAAGCTGATGTTTTTTGACCAAGATAACGATGTTTCGGCAGGGCCTATCAATAGCCGCTGTCTTCGGCCCCTTGCTGCCAAGGTTTGACCAGATTGCCAAAGCGGGTGAAGCGACCCTCAAAGCTCAACTCGATCGAGCCGACAGGCCCGTGACGCTGCTTTCCGATGATCACCTCGGCCTTGCCATGGAGTTGCTCCATATCCTGCTGCCATTTGGTCATCGCCTCGAGGTTCTCCTCGCCGGGCTTTTCACGTTCCTTATAATATTCGCCACGATAGACGAACATCACCACATCGGCATCCTGTTCGATCGAACCCGATTCACGCAGATCCGAGAGTTGCGGGCGTTTATCATCACGGCTTTCAACCTGACGCGAGAGCTGCGACAGCGCGATCACGGGGATATTGAGTTCCTTCGCGATGGCTTTGAGGCCTTGGGTAATCTCCGAGACCTCATTGACGCGGTTTTCGCTGCGGCCCGAGCCGCGCAAAAGCTGCAAATAGTCGATGATCAGCAAATCGAGGCCTTGCGGACTGCGCTTGAGGCGGCGCGCGCGGGCGGCGACTTGGGCGATTGGCAGGGCAGGCGTGTCATCAATATAGAGCGGGCAATTCTCCAAATCCTGCGCCGCGCGCAGATAGCGCTGGAATTCCTGCGGGTTCAGATCCCCTTTGCGGATTTGCTCGGAGGGCACTTCAGCCGCTTCCGACAAGATCCGCTGTGCAAGTTGGGCCGCCGACATCTCGAGGCTGAAGAACCCGACCACGCCGCCATCCACCGTGCCTTCGCTGCCATCGGTTTTTGCACCGCGCTTGAAGGCTTTGGCCACGTTAAAGGCCACATTGGTCGCAAGCGAGGTTTTCCCCATCGAGGGACGTCCCGCAAGGATCAGCAAGTCGGATTTATGCAGACCACCAAGCATTCGGTCGAGTTCCGTCAGCCCTGTTGAAACTCCTGCAAGGCCACCGCCACGGTTATAGGCGGCATTGGCCATATCGACCGCATCGGTCAGCGCGCGCAGGAAGGATTGGAACCCTTTGGAGGTCGTGCCTGTTGAGGCCAGTTTGAACAAATCCGATTCCGCCTCGATGATCTGGTCATCGGGGGTGGCGTCATCGCGCACGGTTTGGGCACGGTCTGCGATGGATTTGCCAAGATCGATCAGCGAGCGGCGGATCGCGAGATCATGGATCAATTGCGCGTAATCCCGCGCCGCCGAGGTGGCCACCGCCGAGAGCTGGAGCCTGAGCAGATATTCCGCCCCGCCCAAGGTCTTGAGACCCGCATGATCGGCCATGAAATTCTTGAGCGTGGTCGCGTCGGTTTGCTGGCCCTTCACGATCCGTGCAGCAGCCGTGGCAAAGATATCGGCATGGACGGGATCATGGAAATGATCGGGCTTGACCAGATCATCCACACGGTCGAGCACATCATTGGAGGCGAGGATCGCACCCAGCAATTGCTGCTCGGCCTCGATATTATGGGGCAGCTCGGGTGGGGTGCTCTCATCGCTTTGGGGCGGTTGAAAGGCTGCGATCTCGTTCATTTAGGCGATGTCCCCCGACTGCTTTTTATAGATTTTTCTCTGTCCCAAACCCCTACAGAACAGGGCTACGACGGGTCAATCTTGATAAGACTGTGGATAGCCTGTGGGCAGGATTGCTATGGCCTATCTTGCGGGGTTTCGGGGCTTTTCGTCAAGATATGGTTGGTTTAAGCGCGGCTCTAGGCAAAACCGCGCTTAAAAGAATTTTTACGATTGGCGAATTTCAGGCCCCTGTCAGGACAGCCCGCGCGAGGTGCGCCATTCTTCGGGGTCTTTCAAGAATCGCTCAACCTCATCCAAGGTTTCCGCGTCGAAATCGCCCGCGCGGCGGGCCTCGGCGATGACATCGGCCCAAGTGCATAGCCAATGCAGCTCGATCCCATGGGCGCGCAGGTTCGGGATCGTTTCATCGAAAATACCGTAGTAAAACACCACTGCTGTATGGCCACAGCTGGCGCCTGTGTCGCGGATCGCATCGACAAAGCTGAGCTTTGATCCGCCATCGGTGGTCAGGTCTTCGACCAGCAAAACGCGCTCACCTTCCGACATCGCACCCTCGATCCGCGCGCCTTTTCCATAGCCTTTGGGCTTCTTGCGGACATAGGTCATGGGCAGGCCCATACGCTCGGCCACGAGGGCGGCGAAAGGAATGCCTGCGGTCTCGCCGCCTGCGATATTGTCGAAGGCTTCAAGCCCTGCATTGCGCATGACCGTGCAGGTCAGGAAATCCATCAAAGTGGCGCGAATGCGGGGGAAGGAGATGATACGGCGGCAATCGATATAGGTGGGCGCCTGTTTGCCACTGGCGTGCGTAAAGGGCTCGCGCGCGTTGAAATGGACGGCTTTGATATCAAGCAGCATCCGTGCGGTCATCTGTGCGATGGTGGCTTGGTCAGGGTAGGTTGCAGGGATCATGGCGCGTCGCTCCTTGGGGCGGGTCCGGATGCCTCCGGCGGAAGTATTTTTCAAGCAAAGATGGATCAGGCAACCCGCCAATAAAGCGGATGACCGGGATTGAAAACGGTGACGGGCCCATCTTCGGTGTCGATTTTGTCGGGGTAGGCTACGGGATCGGCCTCTTTGATCAGAGTGATCGTGTCATCATTGGGGGCCAATCCGTAGCGGGCGGGACCATGCAGGGAGGCAAAGCCTTCGAGCTTGTCGAGCGCGCCGTCTTCTTCAAAGACATGGGCGAGGCAGGCCATGGTATTGGTGGCCGTGAAGCA
>ENA-OUOG01004844-OUOG01004844.1-marine-metagenome-genome-assembly--contig:-NODE-4844-length-11335-cov-5.193995_pt1 | contig 11335 bp, 17 predicted proteins | sample MGYA00248635_ERZ508505 | MGnify/ENA primary metagenome ERZ508505 (study PRJEB26176, sample SAMN06267871) | marine metagenome | isolation source: Saanich Inlet, British Columbia, Canada | place: Pacific...
GTAAAAAGACAAAACGAGAGATTTGTTTTAGTAAGTTATGCAACCCCAAACGGAATAAAAAAGAACTTAAAATTTGATGACTTTTCAGATGCAGAATATATTGGAATGACTGGGATTTATTACACTTTTTTATTTAGAGGTGTACACGGTCAAGATGCTCCGATTATGGGATATTGCGTATTAAAAAGAAATTAGTATATTTGTAGAAACAAAAATAAAATTATGGATATAACGGAAGAAAAACTAATATTGCTTTACGATGCTATCGACGACCAACCTTATATTAAAATCACTTTTTTGCTAAAAGAATTAGAACTAAACGCTTCTACTGTAAAAGCAATGAAGAATTTAAACTACATAGGCTTTGAAGATGGCAGACATTTTTGGGTTGACGAAATGATACCTATTGATGATTTAATGGTGTCGAATATTGAAAAAGAAATTAAGAATTTAAACAAACGAAAAACAAAAATAAAAAGATGAAAAATTTATTAAAAGCATTATCAAAGTTTCAAAGCGAAGTACCTACAATACACGAGGGTACAAAAGGCTTTAACTACACTTACAGTGATTTAAACACTATTTTTAAAGTGATTAAACCTTTATTGAACAAGCACGGTTTAGGCTTCACGCAACCATTAGACGGCGATAAAGTCAAGACGATAGTTTACCATGTAGAAACTGGAGAAAGCATTGAAAGCTCGATTAACATACCGTCAGGCGTAAGTTTAAAAGGTCAAAACGATTTTCAAACTTTAGGTTCTGGAATTACTTATTTGCGTAGATATTCTCTTAGTTGTGTTTTAGGTTTAATTACGGATAAAGACGCAGACGCACACGGTGAACAAGTAACACCCCAAAAGAAGCAATTAAACGAAAAGCAGTTTGATATTTTATGTAGTGATAAAGCAGTACTTGCAAATATTGTAACAGCTTTAAAGATGTATGAGATGTCAGAAGCTCAAAGAAAAGTATTAATGCTTAAAAAAGCAGACTTAGAAAAAGCATAAATTATGGAGATTAAATTATTCGACACAATATCAATGCCTATTGAAAGCAAAAAAGATGCTGTAAAACTAGGCGAAACAAACGCAAAGCAAATTATTGAAGCTGGAGAACAAGACTTATTTAAATTATCTTCGCAGTCTTTTAGATTAGAGGAGTTTTTAAAAGCGTTTAATAAGCAATTACGTAACGGAGTTCAAGATGAATTAAACGGTGGTAAATTTGAAGCGTATGGTATGGAGTTTACAGAAAAGAACGGTTCTAGTAGACTAAACTACAAAGATGATGAAGTATGGCTAGAGCTTAACGCTAAATTAAAAGAGCGAGAGGAACTGTTAAAGGTTGCAGAAAAAAGCAAAGAGCAGATTTTTGATAGTGAAGGAGTAGAAGTGCCAAGAGTAAGCCGTAGCGGTGGTGGTACAATTTTAAATGTAAAATATTAAATAACAAATAATGGAAGTAAAAGGAAAAATTAAGTTAATCGCAGAAACTCAAACGTTTGATTCTGGATTCACAAAAAGACAGTTAGTAGTTACAACTGACGAAATGTATCCACAAGATGTGGCGATAGACTTTGTGAAGGATAAATGCGACGTTTTAAACGCTTATAAAGTAGGTCAAAGCGTTCAAGTAGGTATAAACATACGAGGTAACGAATACAACGGCAAATACTATGTTAGTTTGCAAGGTTGGAAGATAGACAAAGCAGAAGCTGTTGCAAGTACTGGCGATGAGTTACAAGATGACGATTTGAGCTTTTTAGATTAAACCAAAAAAAAGGCGTGTCATTAAGTTGGTGCGTCTTATTAATAAACGAAAAAAAATGAAAAACAAATCAAGCGGATTAACCCTAAAAAAAAGAGAATTTTTACAAGACTACTTAGTTGACTATTTAGCTGGTAGGATTACCAAAAAAGAAATTCAGCAAAAATTTGAAAAGAAATTTAAAGTAACTGATAATAGTTTTTATGCGCAATGGTCGAGGGTAACAGTAGATGCTTTTTACAACAATTATCGAACTAGAATAACAGATTTTAGTCTTAAAGAAGATGATTTAAAAGGGCTACATCAAATGCCTAAAAACTGGCAGATATTAAAATATAAAAACGATTTAACTATAAAAGATTATGATACAGATAACAAATGAAGATAATATGGAATTAATGTCAAGGTATGAAGATAACTACTTTGACTTGGCTATTGTAGACCCACCTTATGGGATTGGCGCTGATAAAGCGCAAAACGCAGCAGCAGAAAGCAGAAAAAAAGCAAACGGTAAAAGTAAAGCAGGTAGAGGATGGAAAGAATACAAAGTATCTAATTGGGATAACGAAATACCAACAGATGAATATTTTAAAGAACTTTTTAGAGTAAGCAAGCAGCAGATTATATGGGGGGGAAATTATTTTCCTTTTATATGGAATTACTCTAATAGTTTTTTAATATGGAATAAGATGCAAAGGGATTTTAGTTTAGCAGATGGAGAGTTAGCTTGGTATTCTGAAACACAAAAAGCAATGAGAACTTTTGATTTTAGTAGAGGTGGTGCTTTAGCTGATAATAATAAAAACGGTGGAAGATTTCATCCAACACAAAAGCCTGTAAAACTTTATGAATGGTTATTAATGAATTATGCAAAGGAAGGAGATAAAATTTTAGACACACATTTAGGTTCAGGTTCAATAGCTTTAGCTTGTCATAATTTAGGATATGATTTAACTGCTTGTGAACTTGATAAAGACTATTACGATGCAGCTATGAAAAGACTTAAACAACACCAACAACAAATTAGAATGTTTTAATTATGAATAAAGAAGAAAGAATGTTACATATGATTGCGATAATGACTGTTTGCCGTGATGACATGGAAGAACTAACAACAGATTTGCCTTTTACTCAAAAGTTAAAGAGCTTATCAAATCAATGGCTAAAAGAAGCCAATAAAAAACTAGATTTAATTGCTGGTAAGGACAAAGAACTACACGAGCAATACGGTAATGTATTGTTAAAATATGAAGAAATAAGGGAGAAATTTTTAGATATTGAGTAATAATTTGGGGCAAAAAATTAAACCGCCATCAAAATACAAAAAATGACATACGCAAGTTTTTTAACATATTTATTTTTGATGGGGCAAAATATTGAGTTTAGGGCAAAATCTAAATATTTTTTACCCCAGCCGAAAGGCGCGCTATTATTGAGATTTAAGCGTTTTGGGGTAAAAAGGTAAAAAATATACCAACTCATATTATATATGATTTAAAATATTTATATTTTTTTTTCTCGCTTCAAAACTAATAAAATATAAAAAATAAAATGTGTTTTTTATATAGTGTGAGTATAGGGCTATATTTTCCACCTTTTTACCTTTTTTAATATTATTTGTTTATTTAGATATTATTATTATTTTTGTATCTCAAAATGACTTGGAAATCATTAAAGAACTTATTTTAAAATCCTATTTAAGTGATGCCTTTCCAAGTGGCTAGCTTAGATAGGGTTTTTTTTATTTAATAATATTATGAGAATATCATTTTTCGATAAAATTACAGCTTCTTTTCCAGAGAAGTCAATAAGTCTTAATAAGGCTTTGAGAGATATACAACAAGGAAAGTACAAGGAGCAGATTAAAAACATTAGAGTTTTAGCAAACGATAAAGCAAAAAGAGATGTTGAAAAGAAAAAACTACCTTTAGTAACCTTTTGTGGAGTGTTTGATAAGCGATCAAATAATGCCCTAAAACAATATTCTGGATTTGCTTGTTTAGATTTTGATAATGTTACAAACGTTGGTGAGTTATCGAGGTTGGTGAATGAGGACAAATATACTTATGCCTCTTTTATTAGCCCATCAGGTAACGGTTTGAAAGTATTAGTTCAAACACCAGCGGTGGATAACGATAAGGATTATAAGTCTTTTTATTTTAAAATACAAGAGCATTATAATCAATATGGAGAAACAGATGAAGCTACAAAAGACATTGCAAGAGCAACGTTTTTTAGTTATGACGCTAACTTGTTTGTCAATACTGAAAACGAAATATTTACGGATAGGTTAGTTCCAAAAGAGATTGCACCAATTAAACCAGTGGTTTTTAAAGTAGATGATGATAACGAAATTGCAGAGCGTTTGATAAAATGGTTTAAAAAGCATTGGACTACTGGCGTCAATAGAAACAACAACCTATTTAAACTTTGTTCTGCCTTTAATGATTACGGAGTTAGCAAGGATATTGCATTAGATTATTGCAGTCAGTACCAGAGGGATGATTTTAAAATTAGAGAGATTGAAAAGTTAGTTGATTCAGCCTACAAAAACACTTTTAATTTTGGAACAAAAGTATTTGAGGATACAAATCTTAGAGAAAAAACAAAAAGGTTATTATTTTCTGGAAACACTCAACAACAAATAAAAGAAAAATTAGATATTAATTACGATTTAACAGATGCAATAGAGGGGTTAGAGCAGGAGATACCAAAGGATACATTTTGGGAGATTGACGATAAAGGTAGGGTTTCAATATCTTTTTTAAGGTTTGATTATTATCTTAGAAATTTAGGAATAAGTAAATATTACCCGAATAAGTTAAGTAGAGATTTCGATTTTATTATTAAAGACTCAAATTTTATTGATTGGATTGATACTACTAGAATAAAAGATATTGTAAAAAAGGACATAGTAAGTAGGGGTTGTTTTGAGGTGTGGGATTACATGGCAAAGAACAGTTCTATATTTAAAAAAGAAAGCCTATCTATGATTGACACCATAGATGTAAGTACAAATAAAGATACAGCAGATACTAGTTATATTTACTACAAAAATAAGATAGTTAAAACGACTAAAGAGAAAATAGAATTATTAGATTATAAAGATATTGATAGTTTAGTATGGAGTAAACAAGTTATTGATAGGGATATTACTTTAAGTGAAAATTCAGACGGTGAGTTTAGGCAGTTTATTTGGTTTTTGTCTGCGCAAAATCCAGATAGATATTACACCTTAAAATCGGTTATAGGCTACTTGTTACATTCCTACCAATTAGATGCAGAACCTAAATCGATTGTTTTTAACGATGAGATGCTAAGCGATGACATTCCTAATGGTGGATCTGGAAAAGGTTTAATACACAAGGCGATTGGTCAATTAAAAAACATTTGTACAGAAGATGGAAAACGTTTTGATCCAAAAAGCCAATTTGCGTATCAAAGAGTTTCAGAGGATACACAAATATTTTTAATAGACGATGTTCCTAAATCGTTTAACTTTGAAAATTTATTTTCTATTATTACAGAGGGTATAACAATCGAAAAGAAAGGAAAAGACCCTTTTAAAATACCTTTCAATCTTAGTCCTAAATTGAGTTTAACTACGAATTACACGTTGAGAGGTGACGGAGCAAGTCATTATCGTAGAATATTTGAAGTTGAAATTGCTAATTATTTCAACGATAAGCACACGCCTTATGACGAGTTTGGACATAGTTTCTTTTTTGACTGGGATGTGGATGAGTGGTGTAAGTTTGATAATTTCATGATACGTTGTATACAATACTACTTAGAGAATGGATTGGTAGAATCTAATAAGGTTAATTTAGAGCTGAGAAAATTAAGAAATAATTTAGGTTTTGAGTTTATGGAGTTTATGGAGTCTAAGCCATTTAAGCAGAAAAGACCTAAAAAAGAAGCTAGAGAGGATTTTGGTAATCAATATAAACATATTGCTAGATTTAACTCACCGCAAAAATTCAACAAAAAAGTGAAAGAGTATTGCGAGTATTATAATTTGGATCTAGTTGAAAGTAAATACAACGGTGTAGAAACATGGCAGATTTTTGAGGATGAGGACGATAAACTGTGGAGCGATGCAATATAAATTAAGAGAATACCAGCAGGAGTTGTTAGATAAGATTAATAACTCAACGGACAAAAGAAACTGCGTACAAGCCCCAACCGGTTTCGGTAAGACTGTTTTATTTACAGCCATTTTAAACGCCTTTAAAGGTCGGGCGTTAGTTTTAGTAAACAGAACGGAGTTAGTTGCCCAAACAGTGTCTAAAATAGATAAGAGCGTGTTTAAAATAGTAGCTGGCGTTCGTGAAATAAAATTAGAGGACGTAAACATAGGAATGGCCGAAACTGTTTACAATCGGATTAAAAAAGGGAAATTAGATGTTAACGACTTTGATTTAATTATTACTGATGAGGTACACAATTTGCAGTTTAATAAGATTTACGACGGTTACAAAGGCAGGTTGTTAGGTTTTACAGCGACGCCGTTAACAATGAAAAGGGAAACTTTTTTCGTTGAGGACGTAAAACATATTAAAAGCATTTCGTTAAGCCAATGGTACGGGCCTTTAATTTGCGGTGTTAAAATATCGGAGTTAGTACAACAAGGATATTTAACGCCAGTTAAAAACTACGTTATACCTAATGCAAATTTAAGTAAGTTAAAAACAGATAAAAGCGGTGAGTTTACCTCAAAATCTCAAAGCGATGTATTTGATAACCAAGCATCGATAAAATGTTTGTATGACAACTATAACCATCATTGCAAAGGTCAAAAGACAATGGTTTTTAATTCAAATACAAAAACCAATGCAGATGCTTATGATTACTTTTTATCAAAGGGTGTAAATTGCAGGAGTTACGACAGCAAGAGTTTGGAAGATAGAAAAGACATAGTAGAATGGTTTAGAAATACTCCTGACGCTGTATTATTCTCGGTTGGGGTTTTTACAACTGGGTTTGATGTAGACGACGTTGAGAATATTATTTTAAATCGCGCTACAAAAAGCCTTTCTTTATACCATCAAATTGTTGGTAGAGGTGGTAGAATAACAGATAAAATATTTAAGCCATTTTTTAAGTTAATTGATTTAGGTGGAAATGTAGAACGTTTTGGCAGTTGGTCTGATGACGTAAATTGGCACTCAAAATACAAAGAACGTATAAGGCAGATAGTAGAAAACTATTTTATTTGTTCAAATTGTCAGGGTTTTATTAAAAGCAACCCATGTGAAGAATGCGGACATTTAAAACAAGCAATTAAAAGCGATAAAATTAAAGAGAAAACCCATCTAGGTATTGCAGTTTCAAAAGAAAAATTACCGACGCCATCGCCAAAAATGATGGTAGATTTTGGCTTGAAAACTGGAAAAGACATTAACGAAATAAAAAACGAAGTTGCAGACTATTTGGTTCGCATGATCGCTTATAACGGAATGAGTTATGAAACTTATTTAAACAATGCTAAACGTATAGATAAAAGAATAAAGGCAATAATAGAACCTATTTATTTTGCACTACATAAGTCAAAATTAAAGGGTAATAGAGTAAGAACTATTTTAGATTTTAAAAGAAAGGTTTATAAACGAATTGATAAATACTATGAAAGCGAGAGAAGATGTTATACAACAAAAAATAGTGGTTTGGTTTCGCAAGAACTTCAAAAACGATTTAATTTTTAGCGTGCCAAATGAACGAACAAGCGGTTGGAATAGAATGATAGCAATAGGAATGTTACCTGGAGTAAGTGATTTAATAGTTGTTACAAAAGAAAAAGTTTTGTTTGTAGAGGTTAAAGACCATAAAGGGGTGCAAAGACCGAATCAAGTAATATTTGAAGAAAAAATAAAAAAACTAGGTTGTGAATATTATTTAGTTCGTAGCTTAGATGAATTTAAACAAATAATTTAATATATTTGCATGATTACCTTTTTTCATAATTTAGGTTTTTTTCGTTTTAGGTTTGAAAGGCGGTTAAATTAATTTTAATCGTCTTTTTTTGTTTAATGCTTGTTTATTTAAATTAAATAGTTATATTTGCAGTATCAAAATGATGTGGGAATCATTAAAAAAATTATTTTAAAGTCTTATTCGAATGATGCCCTCCCACATGGCTAGTTTGAATAAGACTTTTTATTTAAAAAAATATTATGAAAAATTTATTAAAAGTTTTAGCGTTTGCGTTAATCGTTGTATCATGCGAAAAAGAAGTTAACCCGCCAACAACTTCAGAGCCACAGCCAGATTGTAACTGTGATAGGGTTGTTCAAGTTTGGAGTTTTAATCTAACGACAACCAAATATTGGACTTATGTTACGATTAACGATTGTACTGGAGTTCAAAAAGACGGTACTAAATACACAGAAGTTAAACTTAATGACTGTTTGTAATGGAGTTAATTTGTATTGAATGCGAAGGTGGTTACTACGAGGTAAACGACTGCGCTAATGGATGTTTTTGTGGAGGGTGTACAACGTTAAAAGAGTGTACCACCTGCAAAGGAAATGGAACAATAGATTGTTCAGAAGAACAGCTTGTTGAGATAATATTAGAGTTGTTAGATAACCCGAGTGATGAGTATTTGAAGGAGATGAAACATAAATTTGGTATTTAGACATGAAAAATTTATTAATAGTATTAACATTGGCAGTTGTATCATTATCTGCTGTACTTATATTTTTAGAAGTTAAAGAAAATCTAGAAATTCAAGAAAGAATTGAACTAAAAAAGTTACAAGAATTGCAAAGAGAACAGCAGTATCAAAAAGATTTAGATAAGTTAAATTTTGATATTAAGCGACAAGAAATGCTAGACGTTTACGAGGGTGTAAGAGGATTTGAAAGCCAGTGTATTTTTTGGGATACAATATCCTTTATAAAAGTAGAAAAACAATTTTAAAAGCAGATGTCTATGTTTTGATTAATTTTTTAGTTACATTTGCGCAATATGGATTGGTCAAAAATAATTAGCTCGTTAAAAGGCTCGAAATGGTATTTAATATTAGCAGTATTTATAGGTTTTTTTCTATATTTATTTAAAAAGCCGGTAGAAACTATAATGGAGTTAGGCACAGAAAAGTACTTAAAAGAAGTGCCAAAAAGAGTGGATAGAGATGTTGTAGTGAACGAACTACTGGAAGAACTTATGAATCTTTGCGGAGCGGATAGGGCATACATATTTAGATTTCACAATGGGCAAAACTACTTTGATGGAACGCACAAGTTAAGAATGAGTTGCGAGTATGAAGTGGTGGGCAAAGGAATAGAACCCCAAGCTAAATTCTTAAAAGATATACCGACTTCATTATATCCTAAATTTATTGCAGAAGTAGTTGACGGAACAATGCGCTACGAGGATGTAAGAGATATTAAAGACGCTACAACTAGAGTAACTTTAAAAGCACAAGGGGTTTGTTCTATTGCAGTAGCACCATACTTTGATAAAAACGACAACTTAATAGCAATGATTGGAGTTGACTATGTAGGTAGAAAAGCATACAAAGATTCTATCTTAGAAAAACAAATGTTTCAAAGAGAGGTTAACTCGATAGGTGAAGCCATGATTAATAAGTTGTAATTTTTTATTATATTTGTAATTAGATGCTTGAAAAAATAGCTAATAAAAACGCATACTGGTTAAGGGTAGCTTACTCTTTTGGAGTTGGCGACTACGCTCCAGACATAGTGCAAGAAATGTATCTTAAAGTACATAAATACATTGAAGCTGGAACTTTAAAAGAAGAAACAGCAACAACTTATGTCTATTGCATTATTCGTTCTCTTTGCTTAGACCTTAAAAGAGTTCAAAAAAAGTATGCAAAGGTGGACATAGAAGATTACCAAGCTACAAACCTAAACAACCAAAAAGAGATAGAAGCGTTAAACACTATTTATGATAAAATAGATAAAGAAATAAATTCTTGGAGGTGGTACGATGCTAAACTATTTAAAACGTACATAGACAGCGATTATAGTCAAAGAGATTTAGCTAAAGGAACTAAAATAAACGTAGGCAGTATTCATTACACACTTAGAAAAGCTGGCGATAAATTAAGGGAGAAGTTTGGCGAAGATTTTGAGGACTTTTTCAATAAAGATTATGAATTAATAACTAAATAAAATGGAAGAATATAAAGGCGATAAACGCACAAAAAAATACAAGGAGTGGAAAGCTCAATTTGAACAAAAACAAGATGAGCAATCAAAAGGTTTAGGAGATAAGGTAGAAGCCATAACAGAAAAGACTGGAATAAAAAAGCTAGTTAAAATGGTAGTAGGAGATGACTGCGGTTGCGATGAGCGAAAAGAAAAACTAAACGAGCTTTTCCCGGCAAACAAACCACTTTGTCTTGAACCAGATGAACACGCATATTTGGCTGAATGGTTTAGCAAAAACACCAACCAAATAAAGCCAACCGACCAACGTAGACTTTTAGAGATTTACAATAGAGTTTTAAGATACAATAAGAAGCCAACTAATTGTGCTTCATGTTTCAAGTCAGTAGTAAGGTCGTTAAGAAAGTATTACGAAGCATATAGTTAAAGTAATAGTTTAAGTAGAAGTATTTAAGTAGTTAGTAATTAATTAATTAAAACAAAATTAAATGGATAAGCGAAGAAATAACGGAGGACACAGTACCAAAGGTAGAGCTGGAAGAAAGCCTAAAGACGAAGAAAATAGGATAAGGGATTTAATGAAACCTTATAGCGAAAAAGCTATTAAGTGTCTAGGTAATATCATTACAAATAAAGAATCGAGTGATAGAGATAAAATATCTGCTTCTAAAATTATCATAGAGTATACATACGGCAAACCAAAAGAAACCGTAGAAACAACGCACAACGTTAACAATTTCGATATAAAAGAACTATTTAAGATTGATAACTCTAAATCATAAATACAACTTACTAGGTTCAGATAGCAGGTACTTTGTAATTACTGGAGGGAGAGGTTCGGGAAAGTCTTTTTCTTTGAACCTTTTTTTGCTTATGTTGACTTATGAAGTAGGTCATGTTATATTGTTTACGCGTTACACGTTAACGTCTGCACACGTTTCTATTATTCCAGAATTTTTGGATAAAATAGAATCCACGAAAAGAGGTTCAGATTTTCATATAACAAAAGACGAAATAGTAAATTTAAAGACTGGTAGTAAGATATTATTCAAGGGTATAAAGACTTCGAGTGGAACACAAACGGCCTCTTTAAAATCATTGGCTGGAGTTACTACCTGGGTATTAGATGAAGCAGAAGAACTAACAGACGAAAGTATATTTGAAAAGATAGACTTTAGTATTCGGGCCAAAGGAATACACAACAGAGTAATATTAATACTTAACCCATCGACGAAAGAACATTTTATTTACAGCAAGTTCTTTGAGGGTAAGGGAGTAGATGCTGGTTCTAATTTAGTCAAAGGAGATACAACGTACATACACACAACTTACAAAGACAATATAGATAATTTATCCAAGTCATTTATTGCACAAGTTGAGGATATAAAGAAGCGACGACCAGAAAAGTACAAGCATCAAATATTGGG
>ENA-OUOG01004846-OUOG01004846.1-marine-metagenome-genome-assembly--contig:-NODE-4846-length-11330-cov-3.285702_pt1 | contig 11330 bp, 14 predicted proteins | sample MGYA00248635_ERZ508505 | MGnify/ENA primary metagenome ERZ508505 (study PRJEB26176, sample SAMN06267871) | marine metagenome | isolation source: Saanich Inlet, British Columbia, Canada | place: Pacific...
TAATCATCGCAGGAATTATTTTAATCGCCGTTGGATTTATACTGATGAGTGGCGGTGGTAGTGATGATCCAAACGTTTTTAATCCGGAAATCTATAATTTCAGACGTATTCGATTGGCTCCAATGCTCATTTTAGCAGGATTAGGATTACAAGCTTATGCCATTTTATACCGCCGAAAGTCTGACAAATGAGTGTTTTCGAAGCCTTTATACTCGGGATCATTCAAGGCCTCACTGAGTTTTTACCAGTCTCATCGAGCGGACACCTCGAACTTGCAAAAGCGCTCTTCGGAAGCGAGGCCCTTCCGAAAGAAAGTTTATTAATAACGGTGGTGCTTCATTTTGCTACAGCGCTAAGCACCCTAGTGTTATTTAGAAAAGACATTTTGAGCATCGTCAAAAAAACACTGAGTGGCGAGGCTGAAGCTCGAACATTTACCTTGTCGATCATACTATCGATGATTCCCGCAGCTTTTATCGGATTTTTCTTCGAAGAGGTTGTCGACTCACTTTTTTCAGGAAACTTAGTGCTCGTAGAAAGTATGCTGCTACTCACTGCGCTATTGTTAGTAATTGCAGACCGCAGTAGTGCAACTGAAAAACCGCTTAATCTTAAAAGTGCATTTATTATAGGCATTTCTCAGGCCATTGCAATTTTACCTGGGATTTCTAGATCTGGCGCAACCATTTCTACTTCTGTTCTCTTAGGGTTAGATAAAGCTCAGGCGGCTCGCTTTTCGTTTTTAATGGTTGTACCGCTTATTTTCGGAAAAATAGCTAAGGACCTACTCAGCGGCGAGCTTTTCGCAACTCAAACTCCCTTGCTGACGCTTCTAATTGGCTTTATTGCTGCCTTTTTATCAGGAATGCTAGCCTGCAAATGGATGATTACGCTAGTTCGAAAAAGCAAACTCACTTATTTTGCGCTGTATTGCGCACTAGCAGGAATCTCGGCACTTGTATTTTTGTAACTATGAATGAACTAGGCAAGTTAAGCGTCGAGCAGTGGCTTGAGGGTCAATTACTTCTAGTTGACAAACCCTTGGGGTGGAGTTCGTTTCAAGCCGTAAATGCAATCAAATGGGCACTGATAAAACACCTTAAGCTCAAAAAAATTAAAATCGGTCACGCCGGTACACTAGATCCGTTAGCCTCAGGCTTACTGCTTATCTGTGTAGGCAAGCACACTAAACTTATCGAACAGTTCCAGGGACAAGAAAAGACCTATACCGGAACGGTTACTCTCGGTCAAACTACCCCCTCTTATGATTTAGAAACCCCATTTGATGCTCAGTATCCTACCGCGCATATCGACCATGAGTTACTCTCGCGCACACGACTTCAGTTCGTGGGAGAAATAGCACAAGTGCCCCCAGTATTTTCGGCACTAAAAAAAGATGGCAAACGACTCTATGAGTATGCCCGAGAGGGTAAGGAACTAGAACTACCTTCACGCACAGTAAACATTAGCTCTTTCGATATTGACAGTTCGAAACTGGAGTCAACAAACGAAGTTGATTTTTTAGTAAAATGTTCGAAAGGAACCTATATTCGATCACTCGCACATGATTTTGGAAAAGCCCTTAATTCCGGGGCCCACCTCAGTGCCCTTCGCCGCACAGCAATAGGAGACTATTGCGTAGAAAACGCGCTAACTCCAGATAAGATCAAAGAGCAGCTATGCTAAACCGGTATACAGCAAAGAAAATCGCGGCTTCTATAACTTTGTCAGTAGCACTCGCACTGGTACTTCTGTTATTCGGATATCAGGTAAACACCGAGGCCAACCCTATACTTCCCATTGAGGTAATCGAAGATCCAGATCCAGATTTTTTCAAAAAGCTCAACCAGCAACGTTTCGAAGCCTTCAAGGTCGAAACCAACAAGGCCTCGAACGAGACAGGAAAGGAATCAGCCTACGAGGAACCCGAGCCCTTAGTTTCACTCGAAGATTTAGAGGCAAATAAAGATTACGGAAAAATGGCAGCAGCCCTATTAGAAGGTTCTGGAGTTAATGCACTGAGTAAAGAAATTGAGGACCGAATAAACCGAATGAAAGAAAACGCTCCACCCCCGGGTGAGCCTATAAAATTAGCCAAACGAACAACGATAAGCTACAACTTAAAGGGTCGTGTTCATCGTGAACTCCCTGTACCCGTATACAAATGCCTTGAAGGCGGCGAAATCGTCATCAACATCTCTGTAGATAATCGCGGAAGAGTAATCGATGCCTGGTTCAACCCTGAATTTTCGTCAAGCTCAAATGGTTGCCTTATTGCCAATGCTATTGAGTACGCGAAAATTTCGCGCTTTCAAGATTCTGGTAGACCCTACCAAGAGGGTACCATCACCTATTTATTCCCAGCCAAGGAGGGTGAGTAACTCACTGATGATCTGTTGACCTTTGTCCTTATTATACCACTGTTGTAGTAATTCGCGCGCACTGGCATCAAGGCCGCCGTGGGCGGCCTTGTACTCAGCTATAAGCTGCGCTGCGCCCGCAGGGCGAGGGCCCCAGTGCGCGTGGGCACTGTCACTTCCATTTGTGTATTGTATGAGTTTTGGAATAGACTGCGCTCCATCAGTTAAGTAGTGATTCATAAGATCAAGATGCTCATCGCGAAGCAGTATCTCTAGTTCTAATACAGGATGATGCGCTGCAATTAACTGCATTACAGGAAGCGAAGGGGCTGCATCGCCACACCACGGCTCTGTGAGTACCACCCATTTTATTGGAGTAGTTTGTTTGGATAGCCACTCCCGCTCACTATCCGTTAATTTAACTTGCTTTTCCCAGCGCTTTATACGCTGAAGATTTAATCGAGTATATTCAATATATGCCGGTTCGGTACGTCCGCCAGTTGTTGCATCTTCAGCAACTAGCTGAGTGTGGAGCGCACGGTACTGCGAATAATTCATAAGCAATTTTTAATTATGCAAAGATACTTCAGGCTTGCCCTTTAATTTAGCGACAAATAATAAGCAATGACTGTAACTCGATGTGCATGGTGCACAACCGACCCCCTATATCAAGGCTATCACGATACGGAATGGGGTATTCCGAATAAAGATGATTATAAACTATTCGAAAGTCTCATCCTAGAAGGTTTTCAAGCGGGGCTAAGCTGGATTACCATCTTAAAAAAACGCGAAGCTTTTCGTGAGGCTTTTGATGGTTTTAATCCAGAACTAATGGCCCGCTACGACCAGAAAAAAGTAGAAGAACTTATGAATAATGCTGGCATCATCCGCAATCGATCAAAAATAGAGGCCAGCATTAATAGTGCCCGCGCGTTTTTAGAGCTACAACGTACTGGTAAATCACTAACCGACTTTATTTGGTCGGTTACCGAATATAAGGTACTCAAACCCTCGCAAAGTAATGTTTCAGAGCCCGTTACGGTAACCCATGAGGCAACCGAGCTCTCGAAAAAGCTAAAGAAAGCTGGGTTTAAGTTTATCGGTCCGGTCACCGCCTATGCTTTTATGCAAGCGAACGGTCTGACCGATGATCACGAGCCGAGCTGTTTTAGGTATCAGAAAGAAGTTTAGAACGGAAGGTCGTCGAAATCCTCGTCTGTGGTGTTATCCGCTACCGGAAAACTATCAAGAGGGGGCAGTGGAGGCAATGAAGAGGCTGATGAGCCGCCAGGGTTACCACTAGAAGTACCTTGGGCTTCGATACGCCATCCTTGAATTGAATTGAAGTACTTTACTTCTCCCTGCGGTGAAGTCCACTCTCGGCCCTTTAAGTTAATCCCTACAGTAACCTTTTGTCCCGGAGCAAATTGTGATAGCAAATCACACTTGTCTTGAATGAATTCTACAAGCAAATCTTGAGGGTATTGCTCTTCAGTGGTAACAACGATCTCACGTTTGCGGAATCCATTTGCGCCAAAGCTTTTGGTCTCTCCGATGAGTTTAATACTTCCTTGTAATTCCATGATTAGATTTGGGTTTGATAGGCTTTTGAAATTGACGCGGCAATCGTGTTAAAAGCCTCAGGGGTTAGTGTTTTTTTATGGGTGAACTGTGCATCTTTCATCTCGTTTAAAGGAATCAAGTGCACGTGTACATGGGGTACTTCAAGTCCAATAACCGTAAGTCCTACTCGTTTGCAATCAACGGTCATTTCAATAGCTTTTGCAACGCGATAAGCAAACTGCATCAGTGCAGCGTACTCATCTTGTGGCAGATCAAAAAGACGGTTAGTTTCCTTTTTAGGTATGCACAAGGTATGTCCTTTTGCATTTGGATTGATATCTAGAAAGGCCAAAAACTCATCGTTTTCTGCCACTTTATAAGCTGGGATCTCTCCCGAGATGATTTTTGAAAAAATCGTGGACATTACGACCGAGTAATTTTAACTACTTCGAATTGAATTTTTCCATTGGGGACTTGAATCTCTGCAATATCTCCAACAGCTTTTCCAAGAAGACCTTTTCCGATCGGAGAGTTTACCGAGATTTTTCCGGTCTTTAAATCAGCCTCACTCTCAGCTACTAATGTGTAAGTCATCTCTTGGCCATTAACCTTGTTTTTAATGGTAACTGTTGAAAGTACCAGAACTTTAGAGTTGTCAAGTTGTGACTCATCAATAATTCGGGCGTTCGCTAGAGTTTCCTCAAGCTTCGCAATACGCATCTCTAAAAGCCCTTGCGCTTCTTTTGCCGCATCGTATTCGGCGTTTTCTGAAAGATCGCCCTTGTCTCTTGCCTCAGCAATTGCTTGCGAAGCTTTAGGGCGCTCTACGTCTTTTAGCTGATTTAATTCGTCCTTCAGCTTTTGATACCCTTCTTTGGTGTAATAAGCTACTTTTGTCATGGTCATTGGAATTAAAAAATCCTCATGACACGAACAAAGAGTCAAGAGGATTTCATCAAAGATACAAATTTCTATACAGTCTTAAAAACAGCATGTTAAAGCGTTTTCTATTCCTTATTGGTGCAAGCCTACTTGCCGGTTGTGAATCAGATGTCCCTGTGCGTAATCCATATTTACCCGCCGCGTCGTTTGATTTACAAATAGATCTAAACCTCCCCCTTTACAGCCCACTTGCTAACACAGGGAATTCAGTGACGCTCCCTTCAAATTTAGGAGGTATCAAAGGTGTACATCTAACCAATGTGGGTTTTGGAACGTTTAGAGCCTTTGAAGTTTCGTGCCCAAACCATCCTCCTAGCGGATGTTCAGCAACCCTATTAGAGGGCAGCCAAGTCACCTGCCAGTGTCCTGACAAGCTGGACTACAGCGTTTTTACCGGGCAATTATTAAATCGACAGGGTTCCGAAACCCTGTTCGATTTAAAAGAATATCAAGTACGCACCGAAGGCTCGGTGATTTACGTTTTCAATTAAAACGTCAACGTGACTCCAGCTAAGAAATTTCGAGTTGCCTGCGGATAAAATCCTGCACCATAAAAGGTCTGTTCAGCATCATCGAACGAGTAGAAGTACCCATTGTTTTCATACTGCTCATTCAATAGGTTATTGACCTGTAGCGACAGTCGAGCTTCTTTAAGCGGACCAGAAAATGTAAATGAATGACTTACATTCAAATCGAATACCGAATAGGCAAATAATAGCGAGTCTTCATGTTCAATATTACTCATGAACTGCTCACCCACATGCTTGAAAAACAGGGTTATTGCACCTTCTTTACTATAAGCGTATTCAAGCGCAGAACCTGTGATAAGCTCAGGAGCAAAAGATATTCTTGTATCCCCTAGATCGGTAAGAGCGCCATCTCTAAATGTGACAAAATCTCTATTGCGATGGCGACTTACCGTTGCATTGGCAGTTAAGGTGAGTGAGTTTGAAATCAACCATCGCATATCAGCTTCTACACCCGCTCTATAACTCGAACCAACATTCTCACGAATCGGAAAATTAAATGCATCCAGCGCTCCTGTTAAAACAAGCTGATCCTTGTAATTCATATAAAACCCGCCAAGGGCTAGCTGCCATTTTTGACGATTCATTCGATAACCAAATTCAAAGTCGTCTAACCGTTCTGCTCTTGGGTTACCATTTTCGAAATCGACCCGGGCAGGCTCTCTATGTGCCCTAGCAACTGAGGCATACAATTGATCTCGATCAAAACGGTAGTTAAATCCAAATTTTGGATTAAAAAAATGAAACGACTGATCCACATTAATACTAGCTCCTTCTGCGAAAAGTGTTCCACTAGCCTGATAGCTTATATTACGACTTTGCAGATCTGCATAGACAGAAAGAGCTTCCGATAGATTTCGTTGATACTTGAAAAATGTATTCCACTCAGACTTATCGGTATCGTTTCTATAAAACTCATAAGGAAGTCTACTTAAAACATTCGTATCTGCGGCGATCATTCTTCCGTATTGATCCCCTAAATACCTGTTAACACTAAGACCCCACTGCCAGTTATAATTTTTGGTACGTTTCTCTAAAGAAGTCAGTAGTCCAAAAAATTCCGAATCTAAATGTGCTCTTGAGGCATAGTCCGCACCATCCCCAAGAAGATCGATGGCTCTAAAGAACACGAAGGGATTGTCAAAGTCTTGAATTTGCTCGTAATACCCCTTACCATTTGTGTAGTGCAAGCTAGAAGATAACGTCAGGTTACTACCGAGTTCTCGCTGATAATGAAGTTGAATATGATCCTGCTGATAATTATCGGTCTGGTTTGGATAAATGCGCTCCTCACCCAAAGCATCATAATAAACCCCGTCATAATTGGTAGTGCGATCTGCAGCTAATCCAGCGCGATCTAACCCAGAAAATGAAAGGCCTGTGGTTTCAGTACCACCAAAGACAAGCAAATTGAGCGTTCCCTTTTGATCGCGGTCTTGCCAGAGTGCATTTAAGAAATACGATTTAAGATCTGAAGTAGCGCGATCGACATAGCCGTCAGATTCAATAGCCGAGAGTCGGCCTTCGAGAGCGAAACCATCACGAAGACCCGTCCCAAACTGTAGCGTAGTTTTTTGGGTTCCGAAACTTCCGAGTGATCCACTGTAACGCGCAAACGAATCAGCACTTGGCGCTGAAGTCGCCAAACTTACACTTGCCCCAAAGGCTGCAGCCCCATAAGTAGAACTTCCCACACCACGTTGGATTTGGATAGAACCTAAAGAAGAGGCAAAATCTTGCAGATTGACAAAAAAGGTAGTTTGACTATCCGCATCATTATAAGGCACCCCGTTAATAGTCACATTTATTCTTGAATTATCAATCCCTCGGATTCGATAGTCCGTGTAGCCCACCCCTGTACCATCATAAGTAGTTGCAACTACCGATGGGGTAAAATTCATTAACACCGGAAGATCCTGCCCTAGATTGAGTCTCTCGATGTCCTTTTTAGAAATTTCAGTAAAGGCCATTGGGACACTATCGGTAACCCGAACGGCAGATACTACGATTTCTTTTAATACAACTTCGCTGCTTTTTTCTTGCGCCCAGAGGGCAGAGGTTGTTGCCGCAGTAGCAGCAAGACAAACCAAAGTACGTGTTATTCGCATCATAATAAATTATGTTTACGAATAGAAGGGGTACTATTCTTGGTTAAAAAATATTGGTTAAACGTTCCTTGGCAGCATTACCTGCCCAGGTTCAATGGGTATAATCTCAGCCTGCAGTTTGCAAGCACCCCTTAGAGACTGATGCAAATATACAACAGCAACGCAAATATTTCTACTGATGTGTCGCTCGCAGGAGGTCATTTACGGTTTTGACCGGATTAAATGTAATCGGCGGAATCTCCACAAAGATCGTGTTCCAATAGGCCATAGCACCATTCCACAATCCTGGAAGTTCTAGACCAAAGATTGGCCTTCCTTCAAAAGTCTTATGTGCGATAAATCCTTGTTTGTGATCTACAAAGTCGGTCAAAGCATACTGCGCCCCGGTATAATCAGTAAGTGCACACACTAAATCGACTGGATTAAAGTGAGAAGCATTATGTAAATGGCTTAATTGCTCTGGGTCATTTTTGTCAAACTGAGCAGCTTCGACAATCTGAAGACGTACGCCATCACTGCCGTGAACCCAAAAAGGGCCTCCGCCGGGCTCACCCTCATTTTTCACCATTCCACATACGCGAAGAGGTCTGAACAAGGCGTCTTTTAAGGCAAAGATGAGATCACTGTGCTCTAATCCCTCGAATGAATACCCAAAATGGGTCTTCAAAAAGTTGATAACCTCCTGAAGATTTAAGTTGTCGACTGACTCGCAAATCTCTTTTTGATAGTTGTGAATTTGACGCTGAATACCTATCGCCATACCGCCTAGCACTTTTTTATAATGATCGTGAGTAGGTCTGTTATTCGGGACACTTACATTGTCGATATTTTTAATGAACAGAAAGTCAGACGATTGCTCACCCAGATTTTCAATTAGGGCTCCATGTCCGGCAGGTCTAAAAAGCAGTTCGCCCTTTAACGTGCGCACAAAACTAAAATCCTCGTATAGTGCAATCGTGTCTGTAGCTGTTTTTTGAAACGAGTAAGAGACCTCAACGGCACCAGGTAGTGCGGCAAGGAGTCGATTCACGGTCTGGGTTACCGAATCCAAATGGGCCTCTGAAAGGGTAAAGTGTATTGCCGAATTAGCGTACTGTATTGCCTCATCAAGTTGAGTATACAATGGCATTCGCTCAAGATCTGTACCCTTATGAAAAGGTAAGAGTGCTTTTGGCTTTGAAGCAAAATTAAAGGGGTGCTCAAAGAGTAATTTTCGAACAAGTGAAATTTTTTCTTCCGCGGACAGCTCATTAGCCTTTACGCCCGAAAGTGCTTCGCTAGCAAACGGAAATTTATCAAACTGATCAAAAAATTGTCTGATTTCGGGGTCTTCTTCAGGCAGGGCACTACTTTCGGAGTGCTGCTCTAAAAACTGGAACAAACTCTGAAACATCCGTGTGGCTGCACCAGAGGCAGGAACGAATTTAGAAATACGAAAGCTAGCAGCCTCCTTTTCGAAGGTTTCAACAAAAAAATGTTCTTCTGCCTGGCTTAGCATTCGAATGCCATCACCTAAGCGTGCCGGCCTATCAATAGCTAAAAAAGGAATGCCTTTTTGAATTTGAACGATTTGGCGTTCGAGTCTTTCTGTTGAAATTCCGAGCCTATCTAATTGTTCGAGATCAGTTTGAGTGAGCTGCATAGCAATCATAGAAGACGCCCTATTGCTTGTACAGCGGCCTCTAATCGGGTTGTTTGGGTTCCTGTCAAAGGTATAAAATTGCGGTTATTCTGGAGTAGTGCAGCCTTGAAGAACTCATACATTGACTCACGTTCTAAGGGTTTATCTCTGAGATCATCTGCTACCCAAGGCACGTCAATACCGGTTAACAGGTAAAGATCATACTGCTGCTCCTTTACTGCCCGGCTTAAGCGCTCATCAACCCAGCCGTTATAATATACTTCTGAGTATACAAGGGTTTCTAACAAATCCGTATCGCAGATAATAAGGCCCTTTCCTTTATTTTCTGCCTCAATTATTGCTTGGTTCTCGAGTCTAATCTGTCCAATAGCGATAGGAACAAGGTCTTCCGGTGCGCATACCTCTCGGGTCAAATCCCATTTGTTTTGAAGATACTCACGGGCATACTCGGGCACCCAAGGCACATCATAAAATCGAGATAGCTCCTTAGCAAGGGTAGTTTTTCCGGTAGATTCAGGACCGAATAATACGATGCGCTTTACCGAACTTTTTCGCTGTCGATCAATTTCTTCCATGAGTAATAGCCTAAAGTTGCCAAAACAGTGAATATCAAATATTGTAACGAGAGCATACCCCAGCCGCGATATGCATACAGCGGAATAGTGATCAAATGAGCTACAATCCAAAGGGTCCAATTCTCAAGTTTTTTTCGAGCCATGAGCCACATTGCGCAAAAGAAGACTCCCGAGGTAAAAATATCGATTACATTAGAAGTGTCCATATTTGTCTTGGTCAAACGATAAACGGAGTAGGTTACCGCCATGGTAAGCAGTCCGATAACAAAAGCCCAGCGCTTCTCTTTCTGACTCATTCGCGTGACAATTCGTAGCTGTGCTCCTTGTTTTTTGCGTGACCATTCCCACCATCCGTATACACTCATTAGGGAATAATACGCGTTCATCATCATATCCCCTAATAATCGGTCAATATAAAATAAATACATCGTTAAGGTAGTTCCTATGATACCAACCGGATACACCCAAATATGCGCCTTCTTGGCAAGCCATACACTCCAAACCCCAAATACAAAGGCCAAGAACTCGATACTAATTAAAAATGCACTCCTACCTTCATAGGCTCCGATGAAAAAATCAAGCATACCTATCTCAGTAATTTAGTTTGATACCCATAAACTAGCGTATGCCGGTCAAAAGTTTCGAAGGTAAAATGAAACCGCCGATCCCCTACCCGCGCGCTACTATGATGCGATTCTAAAACAAAATCATCGACTAAAATGTCATTTTTAAATGAAAGTCCGCGCTGATCGACTATTTTATAAATTGCCTCTTTTGCTCCCCAAAGTGCCGTGAGCTTTTCGAGATGCTGTTGCTTGGAATGTACATTACTCAGGGCGCCCTCTCCAGAGAACCTAGAAGCTATGCGAAAAATCTGCTCTCTGTGTCGCTCAATATCGACACCAACCTCTACATTGAAACCAAGAGCAATAGCGGCATAGGCGGTGGTGTGAGAAATAGACACGGCTGGACCATCTCTTAAAAATGGCTTTCCAGATTCAGAATAAAACAATTGCTCATCTGAAATTCCGTAACTCCGCAGTAACTGGCGGACGGCAAGAAAACTTTTACGCTGGCCCTCAGACTTCAATCTACTCAATCGCTCTATTGAATTTTCAGAAAGAGTTAATCCATTACGAAGTTCTTGTTCAGTCTCTGAAATGCGCCATACAGCTACTTTATACTCTTGAATACTCTTGCTGCTCAGGCTTTTAAATAAGGGCACTTTCTGAAAATTGATGGTATCTTTGCAGCTATAAAAATACGCTTTTAATTATGGCAACATCAGTATACACCCCTTTCAAAGTCAAAGACCTAAGTCTAGCCGATTGGGGACGAAAAGAAATCGAACTTGCAGAGGCAGAGATGCCCGGCCTTATGGCTCTTCGCGAAGAATACGGCGAATCACAACCGCTCAAAGGTGCTCGTATTGCGGGCTGTCTGCACATGACGATTCAAACTGCCGTACTGATTGAAACCCTTGTCGCACTGGGCGCAGAAGTAACCTGGAGTTCTTGTAATATCTTCTCTACTCAAGATCACGCAGCAGCAGCTATTGCAGCAGCGGGTATTCCGGTTTATGCTTGGAAGGGGATGAATGAGGAAGAATTTAA
>ENA-OUOG01004850-OUOG01004850.1-marine-metagenome-genome-assembly--contig:-NODE-4850-length-11326-cov-12.897591_pt1 | contig 11326 bp, 10 predicted proteins | sample MGYA00248635_ERZ508505 | MGnify/ENA primary metagenome ERZ508505 (study PRJEB26176, sample SAMN06267871) | marine metagenome | isolation source: Saanich Inlet, British Columbia, Canada | place: Pacific...
ATGCGTCCGCGTGACGGCGGCATAATGACATAATCAAACCGGTTACGATCAGACAGAGCTTCGTATTCGCTGGATTCCATCACCTGTAAATAAAATAAACGCCCGACCAGCACAGATGTCACCAAGGCCTGACCGCCGCCAATGAATAAGGCGCGGCGCGACAAAGAACGTTCAAACTGTTTGGCCTTGCGTGTGATCATTTCAGCCGGCTCACCATTTCAACCATATATTGTATGCCCTGATAAATTAATATCATAACCGGAAAAAGTAATACTGTTGAGCTATACTGAAAAACCAGCGGCCCTACCGCCGGAAGTGATTGATAATAAATGCAAATACAAAGCCAGCAATAAAACATCACCAGCCCCATGACCATCGCAAAATCCAACCATAAATAAGACATGGGCATATCATTAAACCGGCGTTTCCCGATAGTCCCGATAATATTGACCAGCACCATTACGGATGACGTATAGCCAAGCGGTGCGCCTTGCAAACTGTCAAATATAATGCCTATCAATACCAAATTAGCCAGATGGATATCTTCTTTGTTGAAAATAGCCATCAGAAAAACCATCGCTATGATCAGCTTAGGCGTTGCGCCATGGAAAAACGAAAAATAGCCAAGCGAGGATTCCACCATGATTAGCAGAAAAAACACGCTGGCAACCATCATTTGATGAAGAAATGTAGGATGACCGGAATCTAAAGAGATAACCATGACTTACTGATCCTCTCTTGCGGCATCACCGGTGCGCTGACCTAGCGCATTTATGCCTTCCAGACTAAACTCACTTTCCTGTTTCGGTAGCGGGGAATAGCTCTGGGTCAAGATATCATCAGACGGCATATCCTTATCATCCGGCCACATGAACACCGTCACAAAGCGAAGCCGTTGAAAATCAACAATGGGCTTAACCCGGACATAATCATCGGTTACCTGAATGATCCGGCCAACCGGCAATCCCGCTGGCAGAACACCGCCATGACCAGACGTCTGTACCAGCTCGCCTACTTCCAGTTCGGCCTGAAGCGGAACAAATCGCAAATCAAGCGTATATGAGTTATTTCCACCGGCAACCGCTGGCCATGATGTATCTGACAAAATGACAGGAACCATGGCGTTGAGATCAGTAATCAGCAAAACTTGCGCATAAAAATGGCCGACATCAACAACAATACCAACCAGCCCGTCTTCGGTAGCAACGGTTGCGCCTTTCCGGATGCCTTGCTTGGCACCGGCGTTTATCATCACCGAATGGGCAAAGCTATCGGCATTGATAGCTACTATTCGGGCAGAAATGGATTGCATCCCTATGGGTGCCGGAAAATCGCTCAAAGCGCGTAATTGCCGATTTTCAGCCAATAGCATATCGGCTTCGTTTTGCCAGCGGTGCAATTGTTTTACGTCTTCTTTGAGCTGGATATTTTCTTCGCGCATCTGGGTAATGTTACCAATACCGTCAACCATGATACCAATGGCGCGGAATGGAACGCTTACGACCTCAGCAATCGGCGTGAAAAATCCGGCGATGACTCCACGAACCGAGTTCATGGCAGAAATATCTGCTTTACCGGCCAGCATAAGCACAACGCAGGTAACAAAAATGATCAGATGGGTAAAAAGACCGGCTGATCGACGACCTTTCTTACGATCCGTCGTTATCTTTGCCAATACCGTTTCCTCTAATAGGCGCCTACCAGCACGTTCTGAAGCGTTTTCATTTCTTCAAGACAACGTCCTGTTCCTAGCGCAACACATGTCAGCGGATCATCCGCAATGGATATCGGCAGACCTGTTGCTTCTCTGATGACCGTATCAATTTCGTTCAGCAAAGCGCCACCACCGGTAAGAACAATCCCTTTTTCCACAATATCAGCCGCCAGTTCAGGTGGCGTTTGTTCCAATGCAACCTTAACGCCCTCAACAATCTGGCGGATGGAATCCGACAACGCATCAGCGACTTGCGATTGCGTGATAATAATTTCCTTTGGCACCCCGTTTACCAGATCACGGCCACGGACATTTTCTTTCCGGCCGCTTGATCCTTGTGGTTTTAATGCTACGCCAATTTCTTTTTTGATCCGTTCCGCTGTGGATTCCCCAATCAGCAGATTATGCGTACGGCGCATATAGCTGATCAGTGCTTCGTCAAACTTATCACCGCCAACCCGAACAGAATGGGCATAAACAATGTTACCCAGCGATAGGATAGCCACCTCAGTCGTGCCGCCACCAATATCAACAACCATTGATCCCGATGGTTCTGTCACCGGCAAACCGGCACCAATAGCCGCCGCCATAGGTTCTTCGATCAGATATACCCGTCTGGCACCAGCGGATTCTGCTGATTCCTGAATGGCTCTGCGTTCTACCGCTGTTGATCCGGACGGCACGCAGATAATCACCCTAGGGCTAGACAATGGCATCTTGCCGTTCACTTTGCGGATAAAATGCTTGATCATTTCTTCGGCGACTTCAAAATCGGCAATAACACCGTCAGCCATGGGGCGGATAGCCCGAATATTGCCCGGTGTTTTACCCAGCATTTCCTTGGCTTCGTCACCAACTGCCAGCACCTGTTGTTTGCCTTTTACCTGTGCAATGGCAACAACCGATGGTTCATTAAGAATGATACCCTGACCTTGCACATAAACAAGCGTATTAGCTGTCCCAAGATCAATGGCCAGATCATTGGAAAATAGTCCGCGTATCATATTGAACATGTTGGCTAAACGGCAACGCCGCCCTCTTATAAAAACCTTTGACAGAGCTTGTGTTTAATCTTTCCATAAACCACAAGTATCCAACTCAACCGAGTTGGATACTATGTTTTAATACAGAAATGTGGCTAAATCCAGCCACAACATCATAATTAGTTTTTAGACTTATCAACCAGACGGTTTGCCCCAATCCATGGCATCATCCCGCGCAAGGTTTCACCAACGGCTTCAATCCGGTGGCTAGCATGCTGGCGACGGGTTGCTTTGAATGATGATTGACGTGCTTTATTTTCCAGCATCCAGTCACGGGTAAACTTGCCAGACTGAATATCAGCCAGAATTTCACGCATGGCTTTGCGGGTGTCATCTGTAATCACGCGTGGGCCTGATACATATTCACCGTATTCTGCTGTGTTGGAAATTGAGTAATTCATGTTGGCAATGCCGCCTTCATAGATCAGATCAACAATCAGCTTTACTTCGTGCAAGCACTCAAAATAAGCCATTTCAGGATCATAACCGGCATCAACCAGCGTATCAAAACCAGCCTTGATCAGCTCACATAAACCGCCGCAAAGCACGGCCTGCTCACCGAATAAATCTGTTTCACATTCTTGTTTGAATGATGTTTCGATAATGCCAGAACGACCGCCACCAATAGCTGAAGCATAGGACAGGCCAACATCATGGGCATTGCCGGACGCATCCTGATGCACGGCTAGCAGACATGGCACGCCGCCACCTTTGACGTATTCACCGCGCACCGTATGGCCGGGGCCTTTGGGCGCGATCATAATCACGTCAATATCTTTAGCAGGTACAATCAGATCAAAATGCACATTCAAGCCATGGGCAAAAGCAAGCGCCGCACCAGAACGGATATTTCCGGCAATATCCTGCTCATAAATATCGGCCTGCAATTCATCCGGGGTCAGCAACATGATGACATCGCCCCAAGCGGCGGCTTCTGCCACATTCATGACTTTAAATCCGGCTTCTTGCGCTTTTGGTGCAGATTCTGACCCTTCGCGCAAGGCAACCACAACATCCGCGGCGCCACTATCTTTGAGATTGGCAGCATGGGCATGACCCTGACTGCCGTATCCGACAATAACAATCTTTTTGGATTTGATGAGATTGACGTCAGCATCTCTATCATAATAAACGCGCATGTATTTTCTCCCCTTATTAGGTCAATTGGTGTGTGTAATTATTTCATATCGATATGGTGCTGGATAGGCATATCGATATTTGATCCTCTTGAAATGGCCGAAACGCCAGTTCGTGATACCTCTACTTCACCCAGCGAACGCATAAGTTCAATAAATGCGGTGATCTTAGAGCTACTGCCTGTAATTTCAAAGACAAAAGACGCAAGCGTGCTATCCAGCGTGCTGGCACGGAACGTATCAGCAATACGAAGCGCTTCTATACGGGATTCACCGGTATTTGAAATTTTTATGAGCGCAAGTTCGCGTTCAATATGACGACCCTGTTCGGTCAAATCCCTGACGGAATGAACGGGAATGATCCGGTCAAGCTGTGCTTTCACCTGTTCGATCACCAATGGCGTGCCACGGGTAACAATAGAAATACGCGATAGCTGTTGTTGTTCATCAACGCCGGCAACGGTCAGGCTTTCGATATTGTATCCACGGCCTGAAAACAGACCGATAACACGCGCCAGAACCCCCGGTTCATCATCAACGAGGATGGACAGGGTATGGCGGACTTCATCTTGCATCATGGAATTTGACATTTGATATCATTCACGTTTGGCCTAAACCAGAACCATGCCTTCTTCTGAAACCGGTTTTACTGCTTTATCATTAGGCCCCAGCAGCATTTCGTTATGAGCCGCGCCAGATGGGATCATCGGGAAACAGTTTTCTTCTTTTGCTACTCTGACATCAACCAGAACCGGCCCCGGGGTTTCCAGCATTTCGGTGATAACACCATCCAGATCATTCACATGTTCAGCCATCAGGCCTTTCATGCCAAAACATTCAGCCAGTTTCTGAAAATCAGGCAGGGATTGTGAATAGCTTTCCGAATAGCGGCCGCCGTGGATCAGCTGTTGCCATTGCCGCACCATGCCCATCCATTCGTTATTAATGATATAGATTTTGACCGGCAGATTATATTGCGCAATCGTTGACATTTCCTGCATGTTCATCATGAAAGATGCTTCGCCAGCAATATCAACCACGGTTTTATCCGGATTACCAACCTGAACACCCATCGCCGCTGGTAAGCCATAACCCATGGTGCCCAATCCACCGGATGTCATCCAGCGGTTCGGATGATTGAAACCGAAATACTGCGCCGCCCACATTTGATGCTGGCCAACCTCAGTCGTGACATAAACGTCTCTATCTTTTGACATTTGCCACAGCCGGTGAATAGCATATTGCGGTTTGATAATATCGCCGCTTTGATCATAATCAAGGCAACGTACGGCGCGCCATTCTTCGATTTGTTTCCACCATTCGGATACCGCATCTTTATTGATCTTTGCCTTGCGTGTTTTGATTTCAGCAACCAGCATATCCAGCGCAATAGCCGCATCACCAATAATCCCCAGATCAACAGTGATGTTTTTATTGATAGATGATTTATCAATATCAATATGAATTTTCTTGGAAGCCGGTGAAAATCCGGATGTCCGGCCAGTTACCCGATCATCAAAACGCGCGCCAACATTCAACATCACATCGCAATGGAACATGGTCATATTGGCTTCGTATGTGCCGTGCATGCCCAGCATACCCAGAAAATGCGGGTCTTCGGCTGGCAACGCGCCTAGTCCCATCAGGGTAAGTGTTGTCGGGAATTTGGTAATATCCACCAGCTCACGCAATAATTCGGATGCCTTATCACCAGCATTAATGATACCGCCGCCGCCATAAATAATAGGCTTTTTTGCGGCGATCAGCATGTCTGCGGCTTGACGGATAGCATCAGCATCAGGCGTAACAGACGGCCGATAGCGCATCTGTGCCTTTTCTCTGGATGGTGCCATATATTCCATAGTGATTTCAGCTAGCTGGATATCCTTTGGCAGATCAACAACGACCGGCCCCGGACGGCCAGTTGTAGCCACATGATGCGCTTCATAAATAGAAGGAATTAAATCTTCGGATTTCTTGACCAGATAATTATGTTTGGTGCATGGGCGGGTGATACCAACAGTATCAGCCTCTTGGAAAGCATCATTACCAATCAGATGCGTTGGCACCTGCCCTGTCAAACAAAGAACAGGAATGGAATCCATCAACGCATCGGTTAAACCGGTCACTGCATTTGTTGCACCGGGCCCGGACGTGACCAGAACAACCCCAATCTTACCGGTAGAACGCGCATAGCCTTCGGCGGCATGAACCGCCGCCTGCTCATGGCGGACAAGGATATGACGGATAGAATTACGCTGAAACAGGGCATCATAAATCGGCAGAACTGCGCCACCCGGATAGCCAAATATGACCTCAACCCCTAAATCTTCGAGCACCCGCAAAATAGCGTCAGCACCATTAGTGGTCATTTGATCCCCATCCAGATCGGATGGTGTGGCGGAATTGTCTGTTGATGTAGCCATGGCTGGCATATGCCTCAAAAAAAAATGTCATTTATCCACCGGACTTCCAGCTTCAGAAGCCTTGATGGATTTGTCATACGATGAAAATAGCAAAAACTCTGAGAGTTCTTATATGTTTAGTTCCATATCCACCGATTGAGGTCAAGTGAAAAAACTAATTTTTAACAAGTTTTTTAAACAAACTCTTTTTGATAATTACTCAAAACAGTCTGAATCGCCAATTCCAGATGCTGATCATCGGGAAAATAATCAATAACCACATCCGCATTATACTGATGGTCAAACCATGTGAATTGCCGCTTGGCATAGCGGCGGCTATCCCGCTGTGCCAACTGGGTCGCTGTGCTGATATCAATCTTGCCATCCAGCATATCCAGAATTGGCCGCATCCCTACCGCTTTCATTGCTGGCAGGGTTTCATCCAGCTGACGGGCAAGCAGGGCAGATATCTCATCAATAGCACCATGGCTGATCATATGTTCAAAACGCGCATTAATCCGCTGATAAAGCGCCGCGCGTGGCGGCCGCAAATAAACACATAGCATGCGCCCGGCCAGCTGACCTCTGGGGGTGCCTTTTTGCCACCGGCTCAATGGGATGTTGGTGGCAAGCCAGATTTCCATGCCGCGCAACATGCGCTGGCTATCCCCGGGGGCTAGTCTTTGTGCCAGTTCAGGATCAATATCTGCCAGCTGGTTATGCAATCCATGACTGCCATGTTCATCTAGCATGGCTTTGGCTTCTGCTTTTATATCAGGGCTGATTTCCGGCATGGGAACAATGCCTTCGCTGGCGGCTTTAAAATAAAATCCCGTGCCGCCAACCAGAATGGGGATTTGCCCATTATCCCGAATACTGGCCACCGCGTCTGTTGCCGCGTGCAGCCAATCAGCTTGCGAATAGCGCCGTGCAGGATCAATATGCCCGAACAGATAATGCGGAACACCGTTTTGTTCTGTTTCATCCGGTGCGGCGGTAATAATGGGAATACCGGCATAGACTTGCATAGAATCAGTATTGATAATGGCACCATTACATTGTCGGGCTATGGCCACCGCCAGACCGGATTTACCACTTGCCGTGGGGCCGGCAAGACATATTATATCGTAATGGGTCATATCGTAATGGGGCTTCATATGATTTCAGATACGCTATCAATCCCTGCTTGTCTATCATTTGCGGTTTTCTGCCCAAACGAAAACACCGCCCTGATGTCATCATATCAGGGCGGTGCATTATGTTTTAAAAAACAGGTTTTTGATTATCCAGTGGGGATTATTTTATAAAGATTACTCTACGGTAATCGCCATAAAGCGATCTCTGCCCCCACGATTAATCAGCAAGACAATGCTTGTTTTGCCATTTTCCATTTCACGGCGGATAGCCGCGTCTGCTTTATCAAGCGTATCAACCGATGATTTACCTACTCTGCGGATCACATCACCGATCATAAGGCCGGCAGCATCTGCCGCTGAACCAGACACAACATCCAGAATGACAACACCATTGATGTCATCACCGACCGAAAACTCCTGCCGCCGCTCCGGGGTCAGCGCTTCCAGCACAAAGCCCAGTTTTTCGTTATTAAGCTCGGTGCTTGTTTCTGTTTCTGATGGTGCGGATGCCAGAAGCCCGGATTCTTCGGCTTCTTCCAGCACGCCCAGCGTGACGGATAGCGTGATTTTCTTACCATCCCGCATGACAACCATATCGATAGGTTTACCGATTGGTGATTCCGCCACAATACGCGGCAAGCTCCGCATTTCTTCGATAGGTTTGCCATTAAATGCGATAACAACATCACCGGCCTTGATACCAGCGGCTTCTGCCGGGCCTTCTTTATGAACAGAAGAAACCAGCGCGCCATTTTCGTCTTCCAGACCAAAATTTTCTGCAATCTCAGGCGTGATTTCCTGAATAAATACACCCAGCCAGCCGCGTCTTGTCTGGCCATATTCGGATAACTGATCCACAACATTGCTGGCCAGATTGGATGCAATCGCAAAACCAATACCAACCGATCCGCCGGATTGTGAGAATATAGCCGTGTTAATCCCGATCACTTCACCATCCAGATTAAACAGCGGCCCACCAGAATTACCGCGATTGATTGAGGCATCTGTCTGGATAAAATCATCATAAGGGCCTGATCCGATATCACGGCCGCGCGCGGAAATAATGCCTGCTGTCACACTGCCGCCAAGACCAAACGGGTTACCAATAGCCAGCACCCAGTCCCCCACACGCATGTGATCACTGTCACCGAATGCAACCGGTTGCAACACCTCGTCTTCGGGATTAATTTTCAACACCGCGATATCGGTTTTGGCATCACGGCCAATCAGTTCTGCATCAAAACTGCGATCATTATAAAGCGTGACCCGAATAGCATCAGCCCCATCAATCACATGATTATTAGTGACAACATAGCCCTCAGCGGACACGATAAAACCTGATCCCAAGGCTTGCGCTGTTCTGGGGTTATCTCTGTCCTGAAACTCTTCAAAAAAATCTTCGAATGGTGAACCGGGCGGGAATTGCAGGGAATTATCGCCATCCCGATTAACCAATGTTGATGTTGAAATATTAACCACTGACGGCGTAAGCGCTTCGGCCAGATCAGCAAAGCTTTGTGGCCTGTCATTAGCCCAAACAGGCGAAAAGGCAGCACTCAGCATCATGGCAAACAATACCGCCCCGGCCAGCATGAATTGCTGCCGCATCCGCCAGATGCCGGATGGTGCCATAAACGCACCAGTCGTTTTTGCGTTAGCCATATGTGATGCCTGATGTGATGCCTGTTTCAAGAGGTGAGATGCCATGTTTTGCTCCCATTCAATCATGTGATTAGTTTTCTAAAACCAGTTTGCCGATAATTGTGTCGATAGTTCGGCACAACATCGGCAAATGGCCTTAATTCAATATACCGGCGTGTTTGTCGTCTTATTCAGACGGAACAATACCTGATTTATTGCCAAAGAAACGGAAGAACTCACTATCAGGTGAGATCACCATTGAGGTCGGGTTATCGGCAAATGATGTCCGGTAAGCCTGCATGGATCGGTAAAAAGAATAAAATTCCTCATCTGCTCCGAATGAATCTGCGTAAATGGCGATGGATTTGCTATCACCACTACCGCGAATAATTTCGGACTCGCGTCTGGCTTCGGCCAGAATAACCGCTCTCTGCTTATCGGCAGTTGCCCGAATTTTCTGTGCTTCTTCCTCACCTGTTGCGCGGAATTCTTTAGCTTCCCGTTCACGCTCAGATTTCATTCTGTTGAAAATATTCTGTGAGGTTGCATCCGGATAATCAGCCCGTCTGATCCGCACATCAACAATGCGAATGCCCAGAGTTTCGGCGGACGCATTAACCTCATCACGGATGGTCGTGATAATTTCGTTACGCTGTTCGGATAGAATTTCAACCAATGACTGGTTACCCAGAACCCGGCGAACGGATGAGTCTACCATCGCTTCCAGTCGTTCCTGTGCCGTCCGGACAGTCCGCACGGTTTGGTAGAACTTCAACGGATCAACAATGGCATAACGGGCATAGGTGTCTACTTCCAGACGTTTCTGGTCAGATAGAATCACCTGCTCCGAGCCTTGGGATACCATGGAAAGAACCCGATTTTCATAATAAATCACGTTCTGGATAAATGGCATTTTCCAGTTTAATCCAGCTTGTTGAACCGTCCGTTTAGGTTCACCAAATTGAAGCACAATAGCTTGCTGTGTTTGCTGTACAATAAATAAGGTATTATAGGCAAGGAAGCCAATCAGACCTACAGCAATCAGAATATAAGTTTGTAATCGCATTGTTTTATCTCCGTCTTGCTATGTCTGTTATTTCGCTTTGCCAATTTCTGAAAGTGGCAAATAAGGAATGACTCCTGATCCACCAACGCCATCATCAATAATGATTTTATCAACATTGCTCATGATGTCTTCTAGCGTTTCCAGATAAATACGTTCTATGGTGATGTCTTTATTGACCAGATAGGCTTCATAGACCTGTGTAAATCGTGACGCATCACCCTCAGCCTGATTAACGATCTGTTCGGCATAGGCTTCGGCTTCGGCAATAATCCGTGCCGCTTCACCACGGGCGCGGGGGATAATGTCGTTGCTGTAAGCTTCAGCTTCGTTTTTGAGCCTGTCTCTATCCTGACGCGCACGCTGGACTTCGTTAAAGGCATCGATGACATCAACCGGCGGGTCGACCGCAAGCAATTGCACTTCGCGGATGATCACGCCTGCTTCGTATTCGTCAAGCAAATCCTGTAATTGCTGTTTTGCCTGCCCCTGAATTTGCTCTCTGCCGTCGGTCAGCGCAAACTGAATATCAACACGTCCAACAATTTCACGCATCACGGCTTCTGCCGCGACTTTGGTGGTTTCTTCCGGATCGGTCATATTAAACAGATATTTACCTGCATCACCAATGCGCCAGAAAACAACAAAATCGATATCGACAATGTTTTCATCGCCTGTGATCATTTCACTTTCAAATGGCAAATCGCGGCGGTTGCTAGGGCCACCGTCACCGATGCTTCTGAAGCCGACATTGATCCGGTTATCACGGGTGACTTCTGGTGTTAGCACAGTTTCAATCGGGTAAGGCCAGTGATAATGCAGCCCCGGCGGCGTGGTTTCTATCCATTCACCAAAACGCAGGACAACGCCTTCCTGTTGGGTGTTAACACGATAAAATCCGGATGCCAGCCAGCCAAGAACAGCCAGCACTAGCAATACAATAATCGCATTTCCGCGAAAAAAGCTAGGCGTGTAGCGGTTAAAATTATCGCGCCCTTTGCGGAAGAAATCATCAAAATCCGGTTTTTGATTACGCGGGTCACGGCCGGAACCATTAGGCGAATTCCCCCATGGCCCACCGGGTTTCTGATTGTCGTTTCCCTGATTATTTCCTTGATTATTCCCCTGATTATTCCAAGGCATTATCGTCTCCGATCTGGCTAAGATGTTCGTGATTGAGATACCCGT
>ENA-OUOG01004853-OUOG01004853.1-marine-metagenome-genome-assembly--contig:-NODE-4853-length-11322-cov-5.670609_pt1 | contig 11322 bp, 3 predicted proteins | sample MGYA00248635_ERZ508505 | MGnify/ENA primary metagenome ERZ508505 (study PRJEB26176, sample SAMN06267871) | marine metagenome | isolation source: Saanich Inlet, British Columbia, Canada | place: Pacific...
AACCATATCGCGCACCTGATCCCGTATTGAACGGAAAGTTGAGTCACCCGACAAAGATCCCGCCAGGTCCTCTTCTGAGCTATCTGTCAGTGTTTTCAACGTATTAAACACTGTCTGCAGGTCGTTGTAGACGGCCACCAAATTTCTGATCGACTCCTCAACCGGAGCAACATTACGCTCAACTGAAAAACTACGTGTCGATGCAGACTGATTCTGAAGGCTCAATGTAGTACCAGAGATTATGTCTGTGATTTGATTCGAGCTTCGCTGAAAAGTAATTCCATCTACAACAACTACTGCATCGTTAGCATCGACCAGATTCGGAGCAGTGAAACTGACATCAGCCGCATCGGTTGTCACAGCAAAATCATTGTCGGATCCAGTTTGGCCGGTTAGCACAATCTGATAAGGATTTGCGCCCGTACCTAGATCAAAGAGATTTGCCGAGACATCCAGGCCCGCTGCATTAATCGTGTCGACGATCCCTTGGGGAGTCGCAGATGAAATCTCGATGGTCGTATTCGAACCAGAACCAACAGGACTTTCGATCGTGATTGTGACCGGTGAGCCACTATTCAATTCCTGGTCAGCGGCAGAAAAATAAGAAGAGCCGGTCGATTGAGCAGACGCCAGCGTATCGACATACACGGAATGATTCCCGGGTTCGCTATCTACCGAAGCTGTGATCACGAATTCATCCGTGTACTGGTTGTTTACAGAAAACCATTGAAAGTCGGATGAATCTTTCAGGCCAGAAAACGCTGTCTGCAGGGTTTGCAGTGCAGACGTCACGACGCCGTACGCAGAAATCTTCGAGTCAGACTGCTCGACCCCCCGATCAATTTGGGACTGCTTGGGCGCGCGCTCTGCCGCGACCAGCGCATCGACGATGGATGCCGTGTCAAAACCTGACCCCGCATTCAGCGCGCTGATGATGTCTGATCCGGCCATACCCTATCCTCGATCCATGCTCGGTGAACTATCGACCGTTACTGGAGCAACTTGAGAACATTCTGGGCCGCCGCGTTGGCCTGAGCCAACATCGCAACCGATGCCTGCTGGAGAACCTGCGCACGAGCAAGCCGGGTCGATTCCGCTGCAAAGTCCGCGTCCATCACACGAGACATCGAGGCTGCAGTATTCTCAGAAATATTCATCAAGTTCGATATTGTCGACTCAAGACGGTTCGCGACCGCACCCAGGCCACCACGCACGCTTGCAAGCGTTTCGAGGGCGGCATCGACCACTGTCATCGACAAGGACGCGCCTTCACGGGTCGAGATATCAATCTGAGACACGTAACGAACCTCTTCTGCTTTGTGCGTACCCCCACCAATCGCGTCGAGCGACCCAGTGAAGCCAAGACTGATCAGATCATCACCCGACAACGAGATCATACTCGACGAATCAGCCGGACCGCCGGTTACCGCGAACTGGAACGTGTCGCCGCCCCGATTAAAGACCGCTGTCATCTGAATCCCGTTCGCTGCAAGCTGTGCGTTCAGCTCCGCGACAACGTCGTCCATTGACTCAAACGTGAGACCGTCCATATTTGACGCGTCGCCGGATGCGGTCACAGGACCACCAAACGCCTCTGTGACGCTCGTGCCGCTGAAGGTGACATCGTAACCACCGGCCGGCTCGAAGGTCATCGTACGAGAGGTACCAGTGCCGGTAGTTGCAAACGAGAACCCTTCATCGGTGAAGGCTGTGTTGGCGGCCGCCTCAAGGTATGACATATAAGAGTCAAACGAAACCGAACTGTCTGACGAGCCCAACGACACTGTCTGAGAGTGAATTGTACCCGTGACACGATCAACAACCTCGATCGTGACCGCGTTATCAGTCAAGCTCACACCGTTTGAGTATGCGCCCGCGTCGACAGATGTTCTGTAGCCCGCTGGTCCGACCGGTGCCGCGCCAACCGCGGCGATCGTGACCGGGTCACCCGTAAACGTCAGCGACTGGTCAGACGATCCGGCCCCATCGAGGTCGAGGTCTGTCCCCGCCGCGGCATTTGCTGCAGAGGACGCCAACTGGATCGTGTTTTCGTCGATGACGATCGCGAAATAGGTTGTCCCGTCAGTCAACACACCGTCCGGGGTGGTACCGTCGCTGTAAACAACCGCGCTGCCAGTTGTCAGACCGTGGTTGTCCAACGTGATGTAGTTGGTCGTCGCGTCGATACTGTCACCCATCACCCAGGTCTCTGAAGAGGCCCCAAGCTGAGTCGACTCATCAGAGCCGACCCGAACCGAGAGCGTCTCACCCAGGAAGTTACCGTACAGATCGAGCTGCGAACCATCGGAACTCGCGAAGGACAGTCCCCATGAATTGTCGGTCGTGTTCTGCGTAGCAGAAACAGTAACCGTGGCGGCCGCGGATGTACCGATTTGGGTGGACGCGTTGATTTGAGCCTGAACTGCAGCCGCGAGATCCTGCATGTTCAGGTAATCACCTGCAGGGATCGTCAACATCGTCGCGTTACCGCTGTCGATCGAAATAAATAACTGGTCACCGGTATCCGCCGTGACCTCAATAGCAGCAATCCCGAACGGCTTCACATAGTCGCCATCCTGAGGGTCACCGTTTGCAGCGTTTGCGGTGGAGCCAAGAATAATCGAGCCACTAGTCCCAGACTGGGCGGCTTCGCCGGTAGATAACCCGTTGCTTAGCGCGGTCGCGTTAGCGACCGTACCTGTCAATGTCTCAACCAGACCGTTCGAGCTGTCTCGGTATGCGCTGTGTTCAGCCACAACGATGGTACCAACGCCACCGGCAACATCCAGCCGTACCAGACCCTCGTCAGTCACGGAGACGGTGACAGCCTCGTCACCAGTAAAGTAAACACTGTCGTCCAAAGCGGCCTGCAAGGCCTCGACAAACTGATTTTCTGTCACAGTAGTCGCTGTCGCGCCAACGCCCGCGTCTGAGAGGTAGTCGGCAAGGTCTATGTCATAGAATCCACCGCCGTTGACGTTGATCGCTAGCCGGGTCGCGGCCTCATCAACCGGGCCGGCAGAGATTGATAACTTCTTCTCCCCTGCGCCGTCGGAGATCTGCTCACCAATGCCATCACCAGTCAAAGCGATCTCAGTTCCAGCAGCCGCATCTGTATCGGATGCTGCCAACTGAATCGTATCGTCATCGACGACGATCACATAATAAGTTGTTCCAGAGGTCAATCCGGTATCAGCGCTCGTCGCATAATAATCAACGGCATCACCTGTACTGTATCCGTGTCCGGTGATGGTGATGTCGTTCGTTGCAATATCTGCACTCGTCCATGAATTTGCGATATCGATATCAGGCGCACTGGAAGCCGCCGATACATTCATCGCGAGGGTATGCGTTAAGAACGCGGTCCCGCCGACCTGGATGCTGTGGCCGTCAGCAGAACCGAAGGTCAGACCCCAGTCACCGTTCTCATCCGTGGTCGCCTCGACGGTAATCGGGAAATCACCCGTAGACGCAAACGGGCTGTTATCGATCGCGTCCTGAACTGCGGTGGCAAGCTCTTCCATCGCGTAGTAAGTGCCGGTCGCAACCTCAATAATCGTCGGCGCACCGTCATTAATCGCGAGAGTAAAGGTATCGTTGAGTCCTGAGGTAATCACACGATCGGTGATCCCGAGCGGATTGACTGGACCATAAACACTATTCGCAGCGTCGTTAATCGTCTCGCCTAGCGTCAAAGACCCACCTGTACCGGACTCGGATGTCGAGCCGTCAGCTGGCGCTGTGTTAACAATCATCGCGGCCGCAAGACCATCTCCCGCGGCGCGAGTAATCGTTTCACCTGTACCATCGCCGGTAAACGACACGGCAGTCCCATCAGACGCATCGCTAGAACTCGATGCCAACTGAATCGTATCCTCATCGACGACGATCACATAGTAGGTACCTGCAGCAACTGTGCTGTCATCGGATGTGGCAGTGAGAGTGACCTCGTCACCAGTCGTAAACCCATGATCTGTGATGCTAACTTGATCAGTCGTTGCATCAACGTCCGAGGCGCCGGTCCAACTTTCTGCGTATGACGCGCTATATTTCGAGCTTTCCGCAAACGTGATCGTACCGACACCACCCGCGACCGTGAGTGTAATTTGTCCATGATCAGTCAGCGACACCGTCACTAGTTCATCACCACTATCGAAATACGCATTGTTTGAAATTGTGGTCTGCAACGCGGCGGCAAAGTGTTCAGCGGTAACGCTATCACCACTCGCGTATCCGAGATCAGCTAGTGCGTCTGCAATATCAAGATCCTGCGCGTCTCCACCATTGACGCTCAATGAGAACTGTAGCTCCGCTGATCCGCGTGCTGGATCCGTTGTTGTATCAATCGTAGTGACTGAATAGGTATTTCTTCTCAGCGCACCGACCTGCTGACCTGACGGACCCTGAGTCTGTGCCGTACCGGTAAACTCCATAGCCATCACAGGAGTAGTCGCACCGGTTGGCTCCGCTGGCGGTGGTGCGGCTAGGTTAATGGTTCGGGTTACGCCGTTCACCATCACATCGAACGTCGCGTCTTGGTAGGATGACGGGTCGTTACTGACCCCCACAACCTCGAGCGCGGCCCGGGTTCCCTGCAAAATTGTATTCTCTGGGTCGTCTGATGAAATCAGGAACGACTCTGGCGCGTCGATAGTAATCCGGCCACCAATAACGGCCGCTGTTTCGCCGTACGCTCCGGTCATTTCATAAACGCCGTCACCACCGAAATCGACCGTCGAGTCGCCAGTCGTGACGTAGTCCTCAACCATGATGTTGTAGCCATCGTCCTGGACCATCTTGACGTATTCAACGCCATTGTCGTCGACTTCGATGGTCGCCGAAATGTTGTGCTCGGAATAAGCGCTGTTGATTTCGGCAGCCAACGTCGCGGCCTGAGAACCAGCCGTCGCGCCAACCGTGATCACGTCCTGAATATCAGGAGTAGCGCTCGATGAAATCTTAAAACTAAAGGTACCGTGTCCGCCGATATACACATTACTTTCGGTGCGCGCGGTTGAGTTAACCATCGCCCCGGCTTGGTTGATCTTGTCTGAAATCGCACGCGCGTCGTCGCCTTGCTTGATCGCAATCGTGCGTGGCACCTCATTGCCAACACCAACAATCAATGTTTGCTGGTTCACGCCATTATCGATTTGATCGAGACCCGTGCCTTTATTCACAAGACCCACGTTACCAACGGTTTGCTGTGTGTAGGCACCAATTCGCTCCGGACGTACATCGCCAATCGAAACAGTGATTTCTTCGTTATTCGATTGCCCGATCTGGAAATCGGTATCGATAAATGTTCCGTTCAGCAATAACCCACCATTGAATCGGGTGGTGTTTGCAATACGCGACAGCTCTTCTTGTAGCTGTACAACTTCTTTGTTCAGGTTCACGCGGTCAGCATTTGAGGGAGCACCACCAGCCGATTGAATCGCAAGCTCTCGAATTCGCTGAAGAATACTGGTTGTCTCTTGCAGGGCACCCTCAGCAGTTTGTACCAAAGAAATAGCGTCATTCGCGTTCCGAACCGCTTGATTCAGGCCCGAAATCTGATTCTCCATTCGCGCAGCAATTGCCAAACCGGCAGCGTCATCTCGCGCGCTGTTAATCCGCTTACCAGACGCAAGACGCTCCATTGCGCTTGCCATCTCGTTCTGTGAGTCCAGAGTCGACCGCTGTGCATTCAGTGCCGAAACGTTTGTATTGACCGTAAGTGCCATGAGTATGTGCTCCTCATTTGCCGACTACGGCCCCTGCCGCGTCGGATAAAAATTTCCTCACGACGATACAAGCGATATCCGTGCCAACTTCATTCTCATGGTTGATTTTAAGCCTGAGATAGTTGAATCCATTGGCTTTCTTTGGGGGGCAGCGCGAATCGATTTATCGGTTTTTTGTGATATTCTGACTGATTGCCGGTGTTGCCGTTTTTCTGTCGACAAACCGACAATCATTGCCACCCTTTAACGGATGTAATCAAAAACAGAGAGTTGTGAGATCTTTGCAAACGATGATTGAGCAGCCTCAAGAGACATCATTTTCGCTTGTAGTTCGGTGATAGCTGTCGCGTAATCCAGATCTTCCTGGCCCGCGAGAGTTGCTTCCAACTGAAGCTTCAGATCTTCATTGATTGAGATTTCGTCATCAATGGAATTCATCTCGGCGCCGATGTCCGCTAGGGAGAACGTTACAATGTCGAGCATCTGATCGAGATGATCTAGCTTCGCTTGCATTTGGTCTTGTGTGCCATTGCGAAGCATTGTCGCCACACCCTGAAGCGCCTCGAAAAACTCGATCCGCTCAGGCAGTGCCGGCGTCGGCTCTTGTGACAATGTCACTTGTATCGCCTGATCATTGATATTGGTGCGTTCCATTGATTCAATTTGGATCTGACCAACATTGTCACGAATTGGATTAATTAAAAGCTGTGATGGATGATTCGGATCGACTTCAAAAGTCACCGACTCTGAAAATAATCCTGATGATTCCGCAGTATTTTTCAGTGACTGCATGACGGCCTCAGCTGTCGTTGGTACCAAACCACCCTCATCACCTGAAATGTTATAAGTCACAGAGCGTGCCCCGATCGTTAACTTAATCGAATCACCACGCTCCATCGTTCCTGATAATGAGGCAACCGCTACTGACGTGTCTTCATTGGTCGTGACGGATGATAATAAATCATCAGTTGTCGATCCACCGTTGGTTGAGCCAACAGATATCTGACGTGCGATACCATCGGTTGCAGTAATCTGAAGCCTTCCATTAACGACCGAAGCTTCAAGATTTTGAACATCACCCAAACGGTTTGATTCATTTACCGCATACGCCAATCGACCGAGTACTTGATCGTTATCATCACCGGGACGGACCTCGTAACTGAACGATTCACCATCAACGATCAATGTATAGGTATCTGTTGGCTCAAGCGTTCCACCAAGAGTCACGTCATAGACGCCCGGGACTGGGGCTTTACTCTCACCAGACAATACGGGCTTAAATACATCTAAACCATTACGACCAATCGGCGAACGGCGGTTGGCCGTGTAGTCGATATTGGGTCTGAAATTATCCCCTTGGTACCGAATAACCCCATTCTCATCTGCAGAATATGGCATGGTCGCTACACGGGAGCCGCCGAACAAGAAATTGCCGTTAGCATCGGTACCATTGGCGAGGTTCTTCATTTCGGCGATCAATTCGTCGATTTCAAGGGCGATCACTTCACGATCACGGCCAGTCATCGTGCCATTTGATCCCTGAAGCGTTAATTGCTTCATTTTAATCAAGACATCTTTTGAGCCTTCGATGTAGCTTTCTTCAATTGTGAGCCGATCATTGACTGCATTGAGTGAGTTTTTATACGCATCCATCTCATCGATCGATGCCTTAATCCGTGAAATATTGACAGCTAAATCAGGAGAATCTGATGGGCGTACTAGCTCTTTACCAGTCGCCACCTTTTCTTGTAGCGATGCCAAGTCGGATTGCTGCTGGCTCATTAAGCTAACAGCGCGACTAAATAACAATGTAGTAGAAATCGACATCATTCACTCCTATCGAATTTGTAGCATCGTATCGAACAGCTTCGTAGCTGCTTGCATCACTTGTGCCGATGCTTGATAGGCTTGCTGGAATCGGATGAGATCTGCAGCCTCTTGGTCAAGATTCACGCCGGATACTCGGTCACGTGCTTCGATGGCTTGTGTCTGAACAATCTCTAATGCGTCGCGCGCAATCTCAGACTGAGTCGCCATATTCCCGACATCCCCGACAAAGCTTAAGTAGCCCTCTGTCAGTGTAAGACCGCCATCCAAAACGCCAGCGGACTCCAAATCCACAAAACGTAAAATATTAGAATTGTTACCCTGGGCATCGAACGAACCATTTGGACCAAGGTTGTTGCCGTCAACAACAAAGCTGTCACCGACATTGGCAGAATTGTCGAGCTCGACCTGAATACCTTGATACGAAAGCGCGAGCTCACCCTGATAGGTTCGTTCAGCCAAAACCGTGTTAGTTCTCAAATCGTGGATGCGATACACATCATCTGACACAAACTCGAACTCAAGCTGACGAGAACGCAAACCGTCGGCAACAGTGACACCGGTTTCCAGATGAGACGCAGTTAGCCGTGCACCACCAGACCCAGTAACAAAGACCAGCAATTCTTCATCGATCTCACCTGACAACCGGATCTGCGTATCTAAACCAAGCAAGTTGAGGTCTGATGGCTTACCGTTCGGCCCAAGATTCAGTTGAATCGCATCACCATTACCGGACTCCAGCGCGAATGAGAGATTCCCGATATAACTTTTACTGGTCACACCGAGCGCGTTGGTCCCGAGACCTGATGACGAACCACCAAGAACTATATTCGCACCACCTAAATCGGTATTACGAATTATAAAATTACCGTTATCGAGCTGCTGCGCGAACACACCAGTTTGTTCGCTTTGCGCATTAATTGAAGCAAGCAAATCATCGTCACTTCCAAAACGAGTCAGTGACCCTGTCTCAAGTGACGTAACACTGATACCGTTGACCTGCAACCCGGCGCCTGAAGCCAACCTGAGGCCATCCAGCGGTACTTCGATCGTGTTATGCGCTTGGACATCAACACCTGAATTCGCGGAGTCAAGCCATGCCTTCACATCATCTGCAGACAAAACGCCGGTGGACCCAACCGCGAGCGGTCCAAGTGAGCGTCCATTGATTGACAGGTCACCTTCCTCAATCAGCACACGCCCCTCGCCGGCTGCATAATCGAGCTCCCGGCTGGTGAGTTGCGCCATATAACGAGGCGACCCTGTGACGATGTTGCCGGAAGCAACTACGTCAGAAGAAATAAAATCAAGACCCAATGCAATGTTGGTTTCTAAGTCACCTGAGAACAATTCAGCCGTGATGTGCTTGGCAACAACATTATTTTCAGAAGTGAGGTCGCGCCCATTGTTGAACGTAATGAGCGAAGAAATCCTCGCTGCCAGCTCATCATTGACCGTTCCTTCTAGCAACGAATCTGCAAAGCGGATACCCAAAGTTTGAGCTCGCCCGTTGTATGTTGTCTCAATCGAGCCAAGCTCGATAACAGACCCACCCTGGCCCAGGTACAACACATCATTAACCGCAGTCACCTCACCAATCGCGGGATCTGCAAATGGTGAGTTTCGGACTCCCAGACGATCAAATTGAGTTGCGGGCTCTAGAGTAAAATCTAAACCACCACTGCCAAAGTCAGTGCCAAATGGCGCCTCAAAATACAGTCCATTCAACGGAAGCAACTCGGTCACTAGCTGCGCCTCTGAGCGAGCACCGTAAAGTAATTCAAAATCTTTATACCCGTCCAAACCTGTCTGGTTAAGATAGGCATCGCTATAGGTAGCATTTGACGCGAATTGCGGAAGCGTTCCTACCATCGTATCCAAGGAACCAAGCTCACCCGAGCCAACCAAATGACGACCATCTGCTGTCATGATTTGAATCGCGTTGTTAGAGCCAGCTGCTGGGTTCAATACGAAATCAATACTCGATTGGCCCGCTGGGACTACTGTCAGCGGATATGCCTGTGATGGAGAAACCGTGACTGGTCGCCCCGTTGTTAGAGAAGATATCTCGGTTAATGCACCATAAGCTGATTCGAGCTCTGAGTAATAGGCTTTTGGATCAAAGGTTCCGCTGTTTGTGGCAGACGGCGTGACTCGGAATAACGATGCAGTCGCAATCTCGATTCCATCTGAGATTGCGAGCTGAACACCACGCGCTGCACCCATATCGGGTGTCAGCGTAAACTGATCTCCAACGTGGACAACACCACTCACTTGAATCGTTACATCATCAAGTTCAAGCAGACCTTGTTGATTCGCAAATACTGGCGACCCATCGGTATTAGTCGAATACCAAAGACCTTGCGTTCCATCATAAAGAACCGTTCTTTGGGTTGCCTGGTAGCTTTCTGGATCATTGACAACGACTTGAACGTTGTAATCACCAGATGATGCGCCGCGATCCACGTTAAAGGTTGGAACGATCTGAAAATAGTCACTACCCATTTCACCGTTACCATTCAGGCCGGTGGTTTGGATTTGATTCACTTCGTCGACTAATACAGTCGCGAGTGTATTTAACTCAGCGGTAACGTCGACCAAGGTTTCTTCATAAAACCGTGCATAGCCAGATACGCTACCACTCGGAAGTCCAGTCAACGGCTCGTTCCCTAGCTCACCTTGGATTCGATAGGCCAACTGACTCGGGTCACTTGGATTCTGCTGAACAAACAATGACGACGACCGAATACCTGAGATCAGGACGCCTTTTGTTGTGGATTCCGACAAAGAAACCGTTACCGAGCCACGCTTATCAAATGATGTACGAATCTGAACATACTCAGACAAATCTCTCAGCAACTGGTCGCGGCGATCTAAAAGCTCAGGCGCCTGATCCAGCTCTGAGCTCTTCCTCAACATCTGACGATTCACCTCAGCGATCTGTGCCGCTAAGGAATTAACCGATCGAATATCAGCTTCCATTGCAGACAAAGATTGCTCACCAAGATCACTCAACTGTCCTGCCAAACCATTGAATCGTGACGCCAAAGCCTCCGATTCACGTAACATTACACCGCGAAGTGCAGGAGACGCTGGGTCAGTGGATAATGACTTAGCTGCAGAGAAAAACTTATTTAATGCACTCGTTAAGCCAATTTTCTGATCGCCCAGAACATCTAATAGACGATTTGCATACTCAACGGCTGCACCCTGCGATTCCAAATCTGAGGTTGCTTGCTGTAATGACGACTCCAAGAAACTGTCGTACTGGCGTGACACACGATCGAAATATGCTCCCGTTCCGATAAATCCATTGCCGACTTCCTGCGGCGATGCCTGTTTGATTTCCGTTGTCTGACGGCTATATCCGTCTGTGCTTAGGTTGGCAATGTTGTTCGAAACCGTCGACAACGCCTGCTGCGCAACGCTAATACCACTTGAACCAATACCGAGAAGGTCAGCCATTACTTACCTCCTCCGCTTAAAAAGCGATTTCGGTTCAACAAAAATTGTTGAGTAGCCCCTTCAGGAAGTCGGAGTGCGTCCGATTTATCAATTAGAGGCAGTCCATCTTGGTTCTGACCATCAATTAAAAATTTTTGGCCCGTTAAATCCTCGTTAGTGCCCTGCGATTGACGAATAAATTTCTCTACCATTTGCGCAAGCCCAGTCGAACCGCGCTCAGACATCGCCATCACGATTTGCTGGTCATACATCTGCTCGAAAGTTTCTGTTGACGCCGAATCAAATAAGCCGCCTTTTTCAACGG
>ENA-OUOG01004854-OUOG01004854.1-marine-metagenome-genome-assembly--contig:-NODE-4854-length-11309-cov-4.988337_pt1 | contig 11309 bp, 3 predicted proteins | sample MGYA00248635_ERZ508505 | MGnify/ENA primary metagenome ERZ508505 (study PRJEB26176, sample SAMN06267871) | marine metagenome | isolation source: Saanich Inlet, British Columbia, Canada | place: Pacific...
CGAGGCCAAGCCCGACCCCGAGGTCAAGCCCGACCCCGAGATCAAGCCCGACCCCGAGATCAAGCAGGAGCCGTTCACCATCCGCGGCTACTTCGGCATCCGCGACTAGAGACGAGACCGGAGACACGTTCGCGGTCATAACAGACTCCGGCGGAGCGTCGTTTGTCTAAAAATCTCTCCATTCGACACGTCTAACAAAACGGTAGTCCACGCAAACTTTACGTTCACCTCCCCACCACCGAATCCAGCCTTTCTCTGAACCCCGGCACGGCGTCCGCCCTGGGCACGTGTGACTTGCGCTTGAACGCCGCGAGCGACGCGGACGCGGGCGAAACCGAGCCGCTTTTCTTCCCGAACCGAGAAACCGAAGCCAGCTTCTTCGCGCCCGGCGACCCCGGGTTCTCCTTGTCCGCCGCGGCGACGGCGGGCGCGACGGAGACGCGCCTCGCGGACGACGGGAACCCGCCGCGAACGGACCCCACGCTACCGGCGTTCAAAGACATCGGTGTCGTTCCACCGACTCCACGCGACCCGGAAAGGCGTCCGGTCAACGTATCGACGCGGTTCCGCATCGACTCCACCGCGCGCGCCTTGTCGGCGGCTTCGTCTTCAAACTTTCGGCACCGCTCGACGAGCTTCTCGATCTGCGCATCCTTCGAGTGACGCATCGCCTCCCACGCCTTGAGCATCTGGTTCAGCTCGCGCACCTCGCGGTTACGCTTCTCCACCTTAGCTCGAAGCTCGCTGGACTCAGCCTGGAGCATCAGGAGCTTCGCCTGGCCGCCTTCGGAGGAGGCGGCGGTTTTCTTCTCGAGCTCAGCCGCGCGCGCCGAAGCGACGCGCAAAGACTCCTTCGCGGCGTCGCGCTCCGCCGCGCGCTCCTCCGCGTCCCGCCTTAACACCGCGACGTCGAGCTCGAGCCGCTCGCAGTCCTCCTTCGCCGCCAAGAGCGCGCGCTTGTACGTCTCCGCGTTCGCGTCCGCGTCCCCGCGCGCGGACTCGGCGGCGCCGAGCGCCTTGCGCAGGGCGTCCAGTCGGGATTCAAACTCCGCGGCGCGCGACTCGGCGGCGGCGCGCGCCGCCTCAGCGTCGCGCTTCTGAGACGCCAGGGACGTCTCAGTCTCCGCCGCGCGCGACTCGGCTTCCTTCCGCAGCCTCGCGGCGTGCGTCTGCGAAACAAGGAGCTCGCTCAGCGACAATCGCAGGCGCTCGATCTCCGCGGACTTGGCCTCGACCGCCGAGCGCCACGAGTCCACCACCGAGCCGAACGCCGCGATCTTCACGTCTTTATCAACGGAGGACCCCGACGAGGCTCGCGGCGATTCGGGAGGCGACGGCGTCGCCGCCGGCTCGGCTCGGCGGTCCGCGGCGGCCCTCTCCTCCGCGGCAGCCGCCTCCGCCTCCGCGGCGGCCGCCTCGGCGGTCTCCGCGCGGCGCGTCGCCGCCTCCGCCGCCTCCGCGGCGGCGCGCGCGCGCGCCTCGACGTCGGACAACGCCGCCTCCTTCGCCGCGAGCATCGACCGCAGGTGCTCGGCGGCGGCTTCCGTCGACGACAGGCGACGCCGCGTCTCCGCCAACGCCGCCTCCGCGGCGTCCGACGCCGACGCGTCCCGCGCCTCAGCGCGGCGCGCGTCAACATCGGACGCCAGGCGCGCAAGCCTCGACTCGGCATCGTCCAGCGCCGCGCGGAGCCTCGCGGCGTCCGCCTCGAGCTCAGCCTCGCGCGCGCGGCGCGTCGCCACCTCGTCGCGGAGGGACGCGAGCTTCTCAAAGTGTTTCTCTTTCTCCGCGGCGTAAGGAGACGAGGTGGCCTTGTCGCCTTCGTCTTCGTCCACGCGATCGTCCGCCAGCGTTGTTTTCGCCTCGAGCTCGTCCGCGCGCGCCTCGGCGCCTCGCAGCGCCGCCAAAGTCGTATCCAGCCGCGCTCTCAGCGCCGTCGTCTCCGCGCGCGTCTCCTCGCCGGCGCGGCGCGCCGACTCGCGCGCCGCCTCCGCCTCCGCCAGAGCGGCGTCCGCCTTCGAAGACGCCGTCTCGGCCGAACGCCTCTGCGTCTCCAGGAGCGACGACGTCGATGCCATCTGTGTTTTGAGAACAGTGAGCTCAGCCTGAGTCTCGCGCAGACGTTTTTCGGTTTCTTTACCCGAAACAGTCGACGCGTCGAGTTTTGACGCGAGCGCGTCGCGGGACGCGCGCGCTTCATACAACGCTGCCTTTGTCTCCTCCGCTTCCGCTCGCGCCGCGTCGGCGGCGTCGCGCGCCTCGAACGCCTCCTGCCGCGCCGCGCGCACGGCGGACTCGGCGGCGGTAACCATCGCTTCGGCGTCCGCTCTTTCTTTCTCGGCTCTTTCTTTCTCGTCTTCTAAGTTCGTCTCAGGCGCCTCAACCACGTTCAGGGTGAGCCGAACCGTCTCGACGTTCTCGACGACGGCGACGCTCAACGACACGGGGCGCTCCGGGAAGAGCGTGTCCTCGAGTCGCGCGAGCGCATCCTTCGTTAAACGCAGTTCGCGTTCGGAAGCCTCCTTCTCCGCCTCGAGCCGCTCGAGCGCGGCGCCCCACTCGAGCGCGACAGACGCGGCCTCGCGCTCCGCCGCCCGCAGCGCGGCGGACGACTCGGCGAGCGCCGACTCGGTCGAAGACAGCTTCTCGCGCAGGACGGTCGGATCCGGATCCGGATCCGGATCCGTCTGCGACGACGACTCGGTCGACTCGGTCGACTCGGTCGACGCGGCGCGCCGCGTCGTCTCTTCCTCCAGGGAAACCAGCTTCGCCGCGTCCTCCGCCGCGCGACGCTCCGCCTCGGCGACGAGGCGCCTCGCCTCCGCCAGGTCCTCCTCGAGCGCGCCGCAGCGTTCGGCCAGAGTCTCCTTCTCGGCGTCTTCGGCGTCGGACGCGAGCGTCGCCCTCTCGAGCTTCTCCGCGTGCGCCAGCGCCTGCTTGGCGATCTCCTCCGCGGCTTTCGCCTTGGCCTCCGCCGCCTCGGCGTCGCGCGCGAGCCGCTCGGCGGCGACGTACGCCTTGCGCCGCTCCTTCTCCGCCTTCGCCGCGCGCGACTCAGCCGCCTCCGCCGCCTGGCGCCAGCGCGAAAGCTCCGCCGAAGAAAAAGCGCGCTCGTCGCCCTCCTCGAGGATGGTGTGCAGCTCGGGCGCGGGCGAGCCCGCGCGCGAGCCGTCGCGCGAGCGGCTCGAAGGGGACGCGCCCAGGAAGCTCGACAGCGCGCGGGGGCTCGAGGGCGACGCGCCCGCGCCGCCGCCCAAGCCGCCCAGCCCGAGGGGCGACGGCGAGCGGAGCGACGTAGCGGAGCCGCGCGGCGTCTCCGTCGAAGTCTCCGAACCGAAAAGTGTTTCACGAGACTCCGACGGAGCGACGGCGTTCGCGCGTCGTCCGTCGTCTTCGCCGCGGTGACCGTCGTGCTCGACGCACTCGAGTGCCGCCATCTCGGACGCTTCCGCCTCGAACGCGTCCATCGCGGCGCGGGCCTCGGCGAGCGCCGTCTCCAGCCGGCGGACCCGCGCCGCCGACGTCTCCGCCTCCGCGCGCGCCGCCGCCGCCTCCGCCTCCGCCGCCTCCGAGCGCCCGACCGCGTCCTCCGCGGCTTTGGACGCCTCCGAGTTGGACGCGCGAAGCGAAACCACCTCCGCGCGAAGACACGCGAGCTCCTCCGAGCGAAACGCGGACGTCTCGGAGGGGGTCTCGGAGGTTTCGGGAGAGTCTTCTCTCCCGGGGTCGATCGACGCGAGCGCCATGGCGGCGTCGACGGAAGGGGTGGGTGACGCCGGCGCGCCCGCGAGCGCGGCAGACGCCGACGAAGCCCTTTCCTCCTCCCGAGCTCTGAGCCTCGAGACGTCGCGTTCCAGCGCCTTGACGTCCTCCGCGAGTTTCCGCTCCGCGAGCGCCTTCGCGGCGAGCGCCTGGGCCAGCGCGTCGCGAAGAGACTCCGCCTCGGCGTCGCGCGTCGCGGCGTCCGACGCCGCCCTCCGCGACGACATCGCCGCCGCCGCCGCCGCCGCCGCCGTCGCCTCCGCGGCGGCGAGCCGAGAACGCACCTCCGAAAGCGCAGCCTTCGAGGCGGCGGCGTCCGCCTTGGCCTTCGCCTTAGCGTCCGTGGCTTTCTCAGCCACGACGCGGGCCTTGGCGGCGTCCGCGCGAGCCGCCGCGATCGCCGCCGCGGCGTCGCCCCGAGAAGTCTTCGCCGCAGCCTCGGCGCTGGCGACGCGCGCCTCGGCGGCGCGCGCCGCGGACGCCGCGCGCTCGCGCGCGCGCTCGAGGCGGCTCTGCGCGCGCTCCGCGCTTTCCCTCGCTTCTTTTTCGGACCCCAACGCTTTGTCCCGAGCCGCGAAGGCGTCTGAGACGCTCTGAGTCAACTCCCGATGCTTCTCGCGCGCTTTCGCGAGCGCGCCGCTCGCGAGTACCCTGTTCGCGCGCTCCCGCTCCGCCGCCTCCGCGGACGACGCCAACAGGCGCTTCAGCGCGGTGTTCGTCTCCGCGGCGTGCCGCGCGGCTTTCATCGCTTTGCCCTTCGCGGCGCGCGCGTGGGCGACGCGCGTTCGTGCTAAAAACGCGTCCGTTTTTCGTTTCGCCGCGTTTCTTCGAAGCGCGTCGCGTTCGGACGCCAACGCCGACGCGACGGCGTACCCGCGTCGCGCCAAATCGACGTGCGTTTCGATCGTCTCGCGCAAACGCTCCATGTCGCGTATCGTCTTCGCCTTCTCCTCCTCGAGCGCGGCGTTTCTCATCCGCGACTCCTCCGCCGCCGCCTCCGCCTCGAGCGCGGCGGCGGTGAGACGCGACGTCTCCGTCTCGGCGTTCTCGGAAACAGACGCGAGCTCGGTTTCGAGCGCGTCGCGTTTCGACTCTTCCGCCGCCAATCGGCGCTCGAGCGTCTCGAGCGTAGACGTCGCTTCGTCGAGAGCGGCGCGCGTCTCCATCGCCTCCGCGGCGGCGGACGCCGCCGCGCTCTGCGCATCCTCCAAACGCTCCTCCAGCGTCGCCGCGCGTTTCTCGTAATCCTCCAGCGAACAGCGTACCGCGACCAGGCTTTTCTCGGCGTCCGCCGCCTTCGCCGCCGCCGCCGCCGCCGCCGCCTCCTCCGCCTCGCGCGAAGCCTTCGCCTGCGCCTTGGCTTCGACGCGCGCCTTCGCCGACTCCTGCTTGGCGCGCGACGCCACCTCCAGAGCCTCGGCGAGCCGTTTCGAAACACCGGCGTTCCGCGTCTCGAGCTCGGCGAGCTTCGAGCGCGCGGAGCGCGTCGCCGCGCGACACCGCTTCGCCTTGGAAAAATAAAAGTCGCGGCTCGCGACGACGTCGGCGACGCGGCGGCGCAACTGCGCCGCCGCCCACGCGCCGCGCGCCTCCGCGGCGGCGGCGAAGAGCTCATCCGGAAGACAGTCCGCGTTTTCGTGTTCCGCGTCGGCACCGGAGGAGGAACACGCGGTGCGGGAAACGCCGTGGTCCAGGGTGCGTCCGGTGGGCGGCGCGAGCGAAGCCGGCGCGAGCGCGGCGAAGTCGGGCGCGGCGGGGAGGGAAACGTCGTCGTCCTCGTCCTCGTCGTCCTCCTCCTCCTCCTCCCGGAGCTCGGCGTCCGTCCCGCGGTCGTCCGCGTCGACGCGTCGCGTCGCGCTCGAGAACGCCGACGCCACCGCCGTGTCCAGCGAAGACAAAACGCGCGCGAAAGCCTCGCGCGAACCCGTTTCCCGCGCGGTCGCCTTCTCCAACGCCTCAGCCGCCGCCGCGGCTTCCCTGCGTGCCGCCGATCGCGCGTCGGCCCGCGCCGACTCCGCGAGGCGCGACGTCGCGTCGTCGCGAGCCTCCGCCGCCGCCGCGGCTTGCTTTTCCGCGTCCGCCACCCTCACGAGCGCCGCCTTCTCGCGCCGCGTCGCCTCCTCGGTCTCGGCGGCGGCCGCCGCGACGGCGCTCTCGAGCGACTCGAGTCGGCGAGTCAAGGCGCCTTCGCGCGTCGCCGCGTCGGCGACGGCGACGCGCAACTCGCGAACGCGTTCTTTCTTAGCCTCCAACTCCTCCGACGTCGTCTGTGACGTCTTTTCGAACGCTTCCACGCGGCATGTCAACGCATTTACCGTCGCGAGGCTCGTCTCTAAACGCGATTCGGTCTCGAGGAGCTTCGCGTTCGTCTCGCGCGACTCGCGTTCGGTCGTCTCGAGCGTCGCCGTCGCCGTCTCCGCGTCGCGCCGCGCCGACTCCACCTCGAGACGCATCGCCTCCGCCGCCGCCGTCGCCGCCTCCGCCGTCGCGGAGCGTCCTCTCAAGGCATCCGCGGAGGCGGCGAGTTCGGCGAGCGACGCGTCCGCTCGTCTCTGCGCTTCCTTCAAGGCTTTTGAACTCGCCTCGAGCTTCAGCTCCAGCTCGGAGACCCGGTCCTCGAGCGTCGCGGAAGACTTCCGCAGACGCTTCGCCTCCGCCGCCGCGCGCGCCGCGCGGTCGTCGGCGTCGGCGACGGCGGCGTCGCGGCTCGCCTCGGCGACGCGCGCGCGCTTCGCGGACGCCGCCGTCTCCGCGTACGCCGCGTCCACGGCTTTCTCAGCGGTCTCCGCGCGCTTCCGGAACGACGCGAGCTCGGCAACAGCCTCGTCCCGCGTGCGGCGCGCCTCGTCGGCGCGCGAAGCCGACGTCGCCACCTCGTTTCGCAGAGACTCGGCGCCCGCCTCGAACCGCGCGCACGCCGCGAGGCGACGCTCGAGGTCCGCGTTCTTTTCCGCGGCGTCGTCCAGGCGGTTCGCGAGCGTCTCCGCGGCGGACGCGCACTGCGCCGCGAGCGACTCCGCGACGGAGGCGTCCAACAAGGGGTTTTCCGGCGAGGCGTCCAACACGAGGGTATCCGGCGAGGCGCCGTCGGACGCCGCTGCGCGCAAAATCTCCCGCGCGCGCGACAGCGCCGCCGCGACGCTTCCCTCGACGCCCGCGACGCTCTTCCTCGCCGTCTCGCGCGCGGTCTCGTTTTCTGTACGCATGCGTTCCATCTCCTCGTCCGCGATGGTCTGCGCGGACAGACGCGCTCTTAGCACGGAGACCTCCTCGCGAAGCGTCTCGATTTGGCGCCCGGCGGCGTCGGCGACGCGGTCGAGCGCGCCGCGCGCTTCTTTTAAGTGCTTCTCGGCGTCGTCCGCGCGCCTGGTTTCCGAGGCGGCGTCCGCGGCGAGCGCCGCGGAGGCCAAACGCGCGTGGTCCGAGGAGCTCGACGCGGCTTCTACATCTAAACGACGCGCGTCGCGTTCCTTCCGCAACGCGTCGCGCGTCTGTTCGAGCTCCGAGGTCAACGAGGTTAGTCTCGCCTCCGTTTCGTCTTCCACGCGCTTTTTATCGATTCGCGACGCGTCTCGCAATCGCTCAATCTCTTCCTGAGCCGAGCGAAGCGTCGTCTTCATCGCCGCCATCGCCTTTCGCGCCTCCTCTTCCTCGCGAACGGCGTCGTGTTCGCGTCGCGACGCGGCGGCGAGCGCGGCGCGGTCGTTCGCGCTCCGCTCGCGCGCCGCGTCGCGTTCGTCGCGCATCGCCGAAACCGCTCGGTCCATCTTGTCGATGGCGTCGCGAGCCTCGCGCTCGCGTCGACGCGTCACCTCCAGCTCGAAATGAAACGCGCCCGTGGTCGTGGTGGTCGTCGCGTTCGTCACGTCGCGCCCGCCCGCGCTCTCGTTCGGCAACGAAGGTTCGTCGAGAACGGGCGGCGCGGCGAACGAGTGGAACCGCTCCGCCGCCGCCGACACCGAGCGCTTTACGACATTCTTCGACTCCGGCGGCGGCGTTCGAACGAGGTCGTCGACGTCCGCGCGCGGGTCGCGCGGAGCGAGTGGCTCGTGCGCGTGAAGCTCCTGCTTTGGCGTCGGTGTCGCCCAGGCGGGGTGCGGCGACGCCGACGCGTCGGCGGCGTCGCCGTCGGCGGCGTCGCGCTCGTCGAACCGGAGCGCTCGTTCGAGCGCGGGCTGCACCGCGCCGAGCTCGAGGCGCACGGGCGGTTCCGCGATCTGCGTGATGGGCGACAGCGTTTCCGGCAGGACGGGCAGGTCGTCGTTCGCGCGCTCGTACGCCCCCGCGCCTCGGCCTTGGCTCGCCTCGACGCTGTCCACCGACGCCCAGGTCTGGATGGCGCGCCACTTCTCGAGGTGATCGCTCTTCGAGGTGGGCGCGTCGACCGACTCGCGCGCGCCTCCCGTCCGTCCCTCCCCAGGCTCGCCCGCGCGCGTCGCCCCGGACTTCAGCGCCTTCGCCGCCGCCTCGAGGCTCGCGGATCGCGCGTTGAGCTCGCGGAGGCGCCGCTCGCCCGCATCGCGCGCGCGAGACACGCGATGGGGCGTCGCGGCGTTTTCGTCCAGCACCATCGCGGCTTCCGAGGCGCCGGTCGCCGGCGGGAAGCGCGCGACGCCGGCGAGCTGCGCGGCGGCGCGCTGCCGCGCGCGCGTGCCCTCGCTCACCAAGGAGTCGTCCATCGCGACGACCGCGCTGCGAGGCGAAGACGCGTTCGAACGCGTCGTCCTCCCTCGCGCGCGCGCGTGTGGGTGTCGCGCGCTCGGACGAGCCGTTAGAATCGCAGGTTCGCAGCGATATTCAAAAAACGTGTCGGCGCGAAGCGCGCTGAGGTTCCCGCGCCGGAAATCGCCAGTGTGGCGCGATGATTTCCTACGTAACGCGCCTAAAAGCGCTGAGGCGCGACACTCTCCTCCCGCGCCTCGGCGTCTCCCCCCCGATGGGCCAGAAGGTCTCGCTCCCCGACGCTCCCCCGCCCGCCCCGGGCGCGGGCGCCGAGGCGCCGAAGAGCCCCACCGGCGGGCAGCTGTTCAAGTTCGAGGGCGAGGCGTACGCCCTTTTCCACCCGAACGTCACCCCGGAGCTCTTCGACGACGGCGACGACGAATCGCCGCAGTGGATACTCGACGTACGTGCCTTCATAAGCGCTTTTCGGTAGCGCATCACGCGGACCTCCCACCCGGCTCGTCATCGCCCCTCGTCATCAAAAAGCGCGGTGACGCAGCGGCGCGCGCGTTCGAGCGCGTTCCGCGACGCCATCATGATGGCGCGCCGCGTCGACCACGCGATCTCGGAATCTTCGTCCCCCTTTTTTTCATTGTGGGCACCCCGCGCGTTCTTTTTTACGCGCAAAAGGCGCGCGTCGTCCTTCGCCAACCTCCGTGTGACGCATCACTCACGTTTTCTTCCTCATTTCCCACCCGCCTCCTTTTCCTCAGATCGGCGAGACCTCGTTCCAGGTCTCCGAGCAGTGCCGCATGGTGTCCAACAACGTCGCGCGGCGCGTCGACTTTCTGGCGCCGAGCGTCGGCGTGTTCGCGATTCGGTTCCACAACCAAGCCGGGTTCGCCAAGTTCCTGTCCGAGTACAAAGACGCGCTGTTCGAGAACACGCACAAGTGCCGCGCGTCGGACGAAAACAGAGAGAAGGTGTTTGGCGTCTCCTTCACGGCGTGGGCGAACGGCGAGGACCACCCGGAGACGGTGTGGGACGTCACGGACGAGGCGCCTCCGAACGAGGCGAAGACCCCGGGAGGCGCGAAGGTCTCTGCGAATCCGCGCGACGACGACGACGACGACGACGACGCGAACGACGACGATTACGGCACGCCCATCCGCACGCGATCGGGCGAGGACGCGCTTGATATGAAGATGGGCGCGTTGGATAACTCGTTCCTCGTGCGCGGCAACGCCGTTGATGTGTTCAGGAACAAAACGGGGGGCGCGCTTGAAAACGCGGGCGTCCGCGTGAATTTACTCGACAAAGAGGGGTCGCGGATCACGCCGACGAAGGGTTTCCTGGCGGACGCCGAGCGTTCGATGTTCCTGCTGTCCCCCGACCAGGGTCGCAGGGAGAAGCTGTACCAGATGGACCTCGAGCGCGAGTGCGTGATCGCGGAGTGGGGCTGCCGGAAGGACGGCGTGGATGTCCCCATGAGCGACATCGTCGCCGACACCAAGTCGTCGCAGACGGAGGTTGGGCGGCACACGTTTTTGGGGCTGGACGACAACCGCTTAGTGCGGTGGGACGCGCGCGTGGCGGGCGGGGTGGCGCAGACGCTGGCGAGCCCCACGCTCGGGTACCGGGACGGGCACGACTTCGCGCGCGGCACCAAGTTCCGGTGCATGGCCACCACGGGCGACGGGTGCATCGCGGTGGGTTCGGAGGATGGCAAGATTCGTCTGTACGGCGACTCGAGCATGCGCCAGGCGAAGACGAGCTTCCCTGGGTTGGGAAGCCCCATCACGCACATCGACGTGACGTACGACGGCAAGTGGATCTTAGCCACGACGTCGACGTGCCTTGTGTTGCTGCACACCGTGATCAAGGACCCGAAAACCGGTGACCTGACGAACGGGTTCAAGACGAAAGCCGGCGAGCGCATCGCGGCGCCGCGCTTGCTCAAGTTGAAACCGGAAGACGCGGCGAGGGCGAGAGGCGCGCCGTTGACGAGGGGTAAGTTCACCTGGGTCACGGAACAAGGAAAACAAGAGCGTTGGATCGTGGCTTCGTGCCAGAACTACTCGATTCTGTTCAACTTCCGCCGCGTGAAGACCGCCACCGCGCCGGACACTCGTTTGATGGAGTTCACCGACTACAACGTGGTTGGTAAGGACAGCGCCATCGCCGAGTCGACGTTTGTGCACGAGAAGTTCACCGGGGACGACACGCACTTGGTCATCGCCACCACGAAAGGGGACGTGTTTTGTGCGGGCGGGTAAGACAGTGCGTTCGGGACGAACGAACGTGACCGTGTTTGGATCGTTTGGGACGATTTTTTGTGCGAGAGAGGCTTGGGATACGACGCGATGTGATAGACGACGACGACGACGATGAGCGGTTGTGACGCGAGACGCGAGGGATTCTTTTTTTGAATCTGGTACTACTGCGAGAAAAACAATACAGCACGACGACGCGAAGCTCAGGATTCGACGTATCCCTTCCTAGCCGCGAGCTCGCACGTCTCCTTGTTCCACGGGCAGCCGTTCTCGCGCGCCCACTTCAGCACCTCGAGGTGGCCGCCATTCGCCGCCCATGCGCACGTACACACGTCCCACGGGCATCCGTTCTCGCGCGCCCACTGCAGTGCCTCGAGGTGGCCGAACGTTGCCGCTTGCGCGCACGTCCACTCGCTCCACGGGCAGTCGTTCGCGCGCAGCCACTTCAGTATCTCGAGCTGGCCGCCCCGCGCCGCCCACACGCACGTCCACTCGTCCCACGGGCAGTGGTTCTTGCGTCTCCTCTTCAAATCCTCCATCCGTGCGTAGGCCCCCATGTCCGAAAAGGATTCCCACTCCTCAGGCGGGTCGAAGAAACGCAATTCTTTTTCC
>ENA-OUOG01004855-OUOG01004855.1-marine-metagenome-genome-assembly--contig:-NODE-4855-length-11307-cov-6.011576_pt1 | contig 11307 bp, 5 predicted proteins | sample MGYA00248635_ERZ508505 | MGnify/ENA primary metagenome ERZ508505 (study PRJEB26176, sample SAMN06267871) | marine metagenome | isolation source: Saanich Inlet, British Columbia, Canada | place: Pacific...
CCCCACGAAGTCCAAGTCGAAGACCGCCAACAAAAACGCCAAAGGAAAGCCTCCCCCCCCCGATCCGGGCGCCGGCGTGCGCCCCGCGGGCATGCGTTCGCGCGTGAGCGTCCGCGCGGTGGCCGCGGGCACGCCTTTCGCGGACCTGCGCGGCGGCGCGCTGCTCTCGCCGGCGGCGCGGCGAGACCCGGAGAAGGCGCGGGAGGAAAGGCGCAAGCTCTGGGAGAGACTGGGCGCCAACTCTTCCACAAACGCCGGCTTCGCGCACTTGCTGGAGACGCCATCCGCCTTTGAACGCGACGACGACGAGAGTTCCTCGAGCTCGAGTTCCTCCGAAAACGGCTTCAAACGCGTCGGATCCGGTCGCGGGTCTTCCGGGACGCGCCAGCGCGGTTCCGGAAGAGCGACCCTGCGCTTGGGGTTCACCGCGCACAGAGAGAAGTACGCGAAGGCGCTTCGTTTGGAGCTGGAGGAGGAGATGGCGCGCGCCGAGGAGCGTCTCGAGTCGTGGCCAAAGGAGCGGCTCGCCAAGGAGGGGTACGCGCTGTTCAATCTCCGGGGCTTGCACGACGGGAACCTGCAGCGCGACGCGGTGGTGCGCGTGCTCATTCCGCGCGGAAGGGAGCCACTCGCGATGCCTGAGCCGCTCGAAGGCGCGAAAAACGGCGACGAAGGCGAGAGACGTCCTTTCCGACGCCAGTTCGCGATGGGCGCCGAGCTCCCTTTCCACCGGTTCGGGCAGGGCGACATGGTGAGTTTGGTGGAGGGCGACGAGCACGACCCCTCGGGCAAAAACGCCGTGACCGGCGTGGTGGTGGAGCGCGCCATGCACTTCCTGAAGATCGCCGTGGACGAGGAGGATGAGGAAAAGCTGCTTTGCGCCGGAAAGCTGCGACTGGACCTCTCCGCCAACACCGTTTCGCACGACCGCGCGCTCGCCGCGCTCGCGGCGTTCTCGGAGCAAGGGGGCATGCCCGGCTACGACGTCTCCTCGTTGCAGACCGGTAAAAGGCTGAGCTCCTCGATGTACGCGCCGCTGCAGAGGGCGGCCATAGGCATACCGGACGGCGACCCGAAGACGCCGCGCGAAGGAAGAGAGAGCGTGGCTCGTCTGGCGGCGACGCCGCCGCCGTGGGCGGGCAAGGACGCGTCGGGCGCGGTGAAGCGCGCCGTCAACGGGACGCGCGCCGCGACGCTGAACGCCAGCCAGCAAACCGCCGTGCGCCGCGCGCTGACGCGCACGCTGTCCGTGTGGCAAGGGCCGCCGGGCACGGGCAAGACGCGCGCGCTTTGCGCGTACGTCGAGGCGTGCGTCTTTTTCGCGCGCGACGAAAATAAAAACGGTAAAAACGGTAAAGCCGGCTTCAGCGGCCCGGCGGTTTTGGCGTGCGCGGCTTCCAACGTCGCCGTGGACAACATCGTGGACGGGCTTTGCGGAAGTGACACGCGCGTCGGTGTGGGTAACTCAAGACGACCTCTGAGGGTCGTGCGAATCGGGTCCCCGGCGAAGGTGCAGGCGAAACTGGTGAACTCCACGCTCGGCGCGCAAGCCGCGCTGACCCCCCTCGGCGTCAAGGCTTCCGCGATTCGCGCCGCGGCGCGGCGCGACTACACCGCCAAAGGCGCGTCGGCACGACGACTGGCGTTGCAGTTGGAGACGCAAGCCGCCCAGTTCGTGTTGCGGAACGCGGACGTGGTGTGCGCCACCTGCGTGGGCGCCGGGGACGACCTGCTGGAGGGGTTCACGTTCCGAGTGGCGTGCGTGGACGAAGCCGCGCAGTGCCCCGAACCCGCCGCGCTCATTCCGATCACGAAAGCGCTCAGCGCCGTGCTGGTGGGCGACGCGAAGCAGCTGCCGCCCACCGTGACGTCCGTGGACGCGCAGAGAGCCGGGCTTGTGGTCTCGCTGTTCGAGCGCATGGAGAAACTGGGCGTCGCGGTCGACCTTTTGGACAGGCAGTACCGCATGCACCCGGTCCTCGCGGAGTTCCCGTCCAAAACGTTCTACGGCGGGCGCGTCGCGTCGCACCCCAAACCCGCCGACCGCCCGCCGCCGCCGGGGATGCGCTGGGTGCGCGAGACGAAACAAAAAGGCGGCGGGATCCCGACGTGTACCTACCCGGTGCTCTTCGTGGAGGTGGACGGCGGCCGCGAGGTGCGCGAGAAAGACGGGCTCAGCATCAGCAACCCGCGCGAGGCGCTTTTAGCGGTGGCGGTGGCGGACGCGCTGCTGAGGGCGTCGCGCGACGAAAACGGAAACGCCGATGACGGAAACAAAAGCGCCGCGCTCGGCTCCGCGAGCGACGTCGGGATCATCGCGCCGTACGCCGCGCAGGTGCGTCGCGTGCGCGAGCTGTGGACGGAGCGGACGCGCGATGCGGCGTTCGAACGCGACGAGAGCTCCGGCGATCGAAAAAAAAACCCCACCGAGGCTCCGGAGTTGGAGGTGCACTCGGTGGACGGTTTCCAGGGCCGCGAGAAGGAAATCATCGTGCTCTGCACGACGCGCGCTAACGAGTCTTCGAATTTGGGATTCGTTCGCGACGATCGCCGAATGAACGTCGCCATGACCCGCGCGAAGCGGGGTTTGATTGTCCTCGGGAACCGCGCGACGCTGGCGTCGGACCCGACGTGGAGGGCGTGGTTGCGGTGGATCGACGCGCGCGGACTCGCGACGACGTCGTCGGACCTGTTTGGAGGCGACGAAAACTGATTCTTTCTCTTTCAGAGAGACTTTTCGCGCGAACTCTGGCGCGAACGCGTCGCGTCGTTGTTTGTATTCATGTATTCTTACTTCGTCTCCGGCTCCGCTCTCGGGACGGGCATGCAGAGCCACATGCGCTCTTGCTCTGCGTCCCCCTCCCAGTCCACCACCACGTCCAGCGAGAGCGCGTCTTCGAACGGCAGCGCGACGTGTCTGTCGTCGCCCTCCTGCCAATACAGCGCGCGCGCCTTCCCTTCCGCTTCCTCTTCGGGCGACAAACCCCCGGTGACCACAAACTTGAACTTGAACTGCGAGCTCTGCGGCAGACCCACGGTGGTTGTCCAGGTCTTGGTCTCCACGCGGTACTCCATCGGGACGCCCTGTGTGCCGTCCCACGCGCCCAGCTCGGGCAAATCACCGCACACCACCACGCCCTCGCCGAACTGCGGCTGCACGTTGACCGAAAACCGAACCGGGACAAGCGCGCTCGCGACGCGCCGCGCGTTTTGTTTTCCAACGCCGGATCCCGAAACGTCGCCCGAAATGTCGAAGTTCGAAGAGTCGTCGTTGGACGACGCGCGCGAGGTAGACGTCGTGACTTCGTTTCCGTGACCACCGGGTTGTTTCCGTGACCCGGAAGAGAAGGCGTCGTCGTCGTAGCGCGACACGTCGTACTTGTCGAAGCGCAAGTCGTAAAACTCCTCGAGCAGCGCGTCTTTTCTGCGCTTGGCCAGATTCGCGGCTTGGTACTCCTGCGCCAGGCTCGCCTCCATCTCCTTGGTCTCGTGCAGCATCAGGTCGCGTTCGATCTCCACCAGGCGCTGTAAGATGCGCGCCGAACGAGCCGCGACGGGGTAGTCGCGCACGCGCACGGCGCTCGCCTCCTGGTCGATGAAGCGCTGCCGCGTCGACGCGAGGTGAGGAAGGTAATCGGGCTCACCCGGGTCGCTGAAGCTCCCGTGCGCCTGGTTCGGGTTCGCGCCCACGGGCTCGTGGTACACGTTCGTGCGCTGCGCGTGCGCCTGCGTTTGGCCCGCCCCCGCGGTCGCCTGGTCGTACTTGTACTGGGCGCGCTCGTGGGACGCCTGGTTGGGGTCGAACACCGCGCGGAGCGCGGGGGAACGCGTGCGCTCTTTCGGCTTGGGGGGGAACGATGTCGGGCGCGCGCGCGCGCGGCGGGGCAGGCCGCGCGGCTCGGGGGCGGCGCGGGGCGCGAGCGCACGGACGTGCGTGAGCGTGGCCATCGGCGGGTCGAGTCGGGGGGCGGCGAGGGGCACGCGCGGCGCTCGAGTGCCTCGCCGACGGGCGCTCGCGGCCGGTGTCGAGAACGGGAAAATTTGAGTCAACCACGACCGCGGGAAACGCAATCTGATTCGCCACGCGGTTTCCCGAACTTTTCCACCGCGCGATGCGGCGGTTTGGGCTCACGGGCAGGGGAGGACCGCGGGGACGGATCGCGCGACGCGCGCGGCACGAACTCCCCGAGATGACGCGTGTTGTCTCCTCGCGATACCGCGGCGTCGAGGTCGTGATTCGCCCGCCAATACCAGGCGACCCGAGCGAGGTTGGCGGAGCGCATCTCTCGGGACAGGAAAGGCTGACGAGGACGTGGGAATTTCGCTTCGTTGTTGCTTTTTCGCGCTCGAGTGCCTGTCGCTTTTCTCAGCTCGTGAAATTCCCGAATCCTCACTCGCGGCGCCCCGGGTGAAGGTCAGATGGAGGACGGGGACCCCGAGCGCGACGACGCCGAGCCCGTCGGTGACGTCGAGGAGACCCCGCGAGGAACCGACGGGGACGCGGAAGATGACGCCGATGCGCGCCCGCGGATCACGACGAACGAGGCGACCGAAGCGCTCTTGGCCATCCTGATGAGGTACTCGCTGGTGGAAGACCGGCTTCTGCGAGAAAGGCTGTTGAGGGACCTCGAGGCTGCGGAGCGGATGACTGAGACTGAGGCGCGCGAGTACGTCGAGGGGGGGCGGCTCGAGTTCCTGCGGGACCGATACGCGGAGGCTGGGCTCCGCGAGCGCGCCCCGCTGGGGCGCGTCGTGGGCGCGGACGAGATGTCCGAAGCGTCGCCCGTGGACGACGCATCGCGCGTCGCGGCGCGCGACGCGCTGCGGGCGTACCGCACGTTGCCGACGCTGCACTCGTACCTGGGGGAGGTCGAGGACGTGCGCGGCGGTGGCGCCGCGCACGTCGACCTCGAGCGCCTCGCGAGCGGAAACGAACACGGCTCGTTATCGCCGCTCACGCGAACGGTGCGCGTCCCGGTGCTGGCGTTGTACGACCACGTGTTGTTTCCGGGGGATTCACTTCCTCTGCTGATCGATGGGAGACTAGACCCGGAGCACGCCCAGATGGTGGCGCTCGCGAACGCCGCGGCGCCGCCGCTCAAGGGCTTCTTCGGAGTGGTGTGCATCGCGGGGTGGCTCGAGACCGACGATCCTTCCGGCAACGCCAGCCGCACGCTCCGTTCCAGTTGCCCCATGGTGGGCACGCTCGCGCAGATTCGCAAAATCGCCGTCGGCGGCGCCGGCGAGACGCGGCTGGTGGCGACGGGGCGCACGCGGTTCACGGTCAAAGACCCGTGGTCGTTACTCGATGGCACGGACACCGGCGTGGTCGGCGTGGTGTTCGACGTCGAGGTGGAGCTCCTCAGCGACTCGGCCGAGCGCCCGAAGATGCGCCGCGTGTTCGGCGACGCCGGAGGGTCCCCTCTTTCGAAACCGCGGCTGGGCCTGACGCCGCATTCGGCGTCCACGTACGAGTTGTTCGACCCGCGCGCGCTCGCGCGTCGACTCCGCGCGTCCCCCTCGCTCGCGGTCGCGCTGGGCTGCGCCGTCCGTTCACGCGACATCTCGACGACCGCAAAGGCTGACGACGCGAAGAGAGACGTCGAGGATGATTTACCGCTCGACCCGGCACTCTTATCGCACCGCGTCGCGTCTCGCGCTCCGGTTTCGCTGCGGACGCGATACAAACTTCTTTGCTGCGATACCGTGGTGGATCGTTTGCGTCTGGAGTGCAAGCTCTTCGACGTGTTTTCTTCCTCCAGTAGCGCCTTTCCCGACGACGATATCGGACGTCACTCGACACCGCGAAATATCTCTCTGTCTTGCTCGTCGTGCGAGGCGCCCTTGAGCACCCTCGCGTCGCTCGTGGCGATCTCCGACGAAGGCGCGAGCGGCGGGCGCTACGTGAATCCGGCGGGCCAAGTGCACGATCTGCTGACGGTGGCGGACGTCGTTCCGAACGCGGTCGCGCTGGAGGGCGAGCCCAGCGCCGAGTTCTCGTGGTTCCCCGGGTTTAAGTGGACCGTCGCGGTGTGCGTCAGGTGTCGCCAGCACCTGGGATGGCAGTTTACGGCGGACGAAAACGCGCGGGGGGAAGACGCGTCCGGAAACCCAAACGCGGGAGCGGGACCCGGTTCGACGACGCTCCGTCGATTCTTCGGGCTCACCCGCGCGCGGGTTCGCGCGGACGGCTTCGAGAGCCTGGAGGCGTTGTGCGACATCTCGGAGACTCCGTACTCGCAGCAGGCGCAGTCGCTCGACACATATGGGTCCAGGGACTAGGGCAGGCGGGAGACGTGTAGGTTTGATGGTTCGAGATGGGATGTTTTTCGTAGGACAGACTAAAGTTACGTCTTCTTCGTCAGACCGCGTCGTAGTGCACGCCGTGGACTCGTCGTGGAGGTCGACCGCATCGTCGGCGCGCTCGATTCAACGAAAACGGTCCTACCTGCGACAGTACTTCGTGTACCTGGGGAAAATATTTTCCTTCGATTCATCGTCTCCGACGTCACATCCGAGGGCGCGCGGGTGCGCGGCGAGATGGGGTCCGCGCTGGATGAGGCGGAGCGCGCGCTGGTGACCGGGTCGTGGTCCAAGGCGTCGGACGCGGCGGCGACGGCGCGCCGCGTCGCGCGCACCGCGCCCGACCGCGTCGCCGCCGAGTGCGTGTGGGTGCAGGCGGAGTACAAGCTCGGGCGGCTCGGGGAGACGCACGAGGGGGACGCGCGGCGGGTCACGGGCGTGGGCGGCGACCCGCTCGAGCCGCAGACGCTCCTGCTGTGGTCGCGGCTGAAGCTCGCGGACGCGCCTCGGGCCCAACCCGGGACGAGCGACGACGACAGAAAGGCGCGGCGCGCGGAGGCGTCCGCGGCGGATGCGCTGGCGGGCGTTTTCCGCGAGGCGTTCCGCCGGCGGCGCGACGCGACGCGCGCCGAAAACGTCGAAGACGCCGTCGACGACGGCGACGCGTCGGCCACCGCCCGGACGGTCTCGGCGGCGGCCTGGCTGTACTGCGTGGACGTCCTGTGCGCGCGCCGGCGCGACCCGGACGCCGCCGCCGAGTGGCTGCGCGCCAACTACGCGTCGCTCCCGAGCCCGGCGCGCGAATCGCTCGCGGATGTCGTGTCGGCGGCGCGCGCAAAGGAAAAAGAGATGTCTTCCCGCGACGCCGCGACGTTACCGGAGGAACGGAACGCCGCCGAGTGGCGCGTCGACGACGCGTCGCGAGACGATGAAAAGTCTTCTTTCTCGACGCCGACGACGACGAACGCCGACGTGACTTTGGGGAACGAAAACGAGAATGAAACAAACGCGACGCGAGACTCGTCGCGCGTGAAAAAAACGCACCTTTTTCGCTCCTCGGTGCGAGAAACGCTCGAGTCTGGTTTCGCGTGTTTCGTCGAGAAGACCAACGAGTCGTTCGGTGTGTCTCTGGATCACAGAAGCGGCGCGACTCGACTGGGCGCCGCCGCCGCCTCCGCAGCCGCCGTCGCCGTCGCGTACGCCGTCGTCGCCGAGACGAGACGAAACGAAAAAATCGCCGGGTGGCTAAAAGAGATGGCGAGATGGGTGTGACGACGCTTCCCTTCGTCCGCGCGTCTCTGGGACGGAGCTCTGTCGTGATGAATGCGTGTCATAGTAGATACCGACGTACGTCGACGTAGCTAGGCTATTATTGCTACGACTTGTGGTTAGAACGGCGTTCGTTCGAGACTGCCTTGGTTATAAGGTTTCGTCGGACGCCGGCTGAAGACGCTCGTGGAACGCGAAACCGGGACGGCGGTTTTTTTTCTTCAGACACGCACACGGGACGAGACGAGACGCGCTCGCCAGCCGCGACGCGCTTTATCATCTCCGATCGCGCGTCGATCGCACCACTCCCACAGGCGCGACCGGCCCAGCCCTGTCGCAGACCAGCACGATGTCCGCCATGTCCTCCGCCATCTCCTTCCCGGCATCCTCGCTCGCGGGCGCGCGCGTCTCCCGCCGCGCCCCCCGCGCGCCGCGCGCCGCGCGCGCGCGCGCGGCGACGGTGGCCGCCGCCGGGGACAAGGTGCGCTTCGCCAAGTACCAGGGCCTCGGTAACGACTTCGTGCTCGTGGACAACCGCGACAGCGACGTGATCAAGATGTCCTCCGAGCGGTGCGCTGCGCTGTGCGACCGCAACTTCGGCATCGGTGCCGACGGTGTCATCTTCGCCATGCCCCCCGGCCTCGTGCAGGCGGACGAGGACTACTCCATGCGCATGTACAACAGCGACGGCACCGAGCCCGAGATGTGCGGCAACGGCATCCGGTGCTTGGCGAACTTCGTCGCCGCGCAGGACGGGGCGGACCCCAAGGCGTACAAGGTGGGCACGCTCGCCGGGCTCATCCAGCCCGAGGTGCGCGCGGACGGGCAGGTGGCGGTGGACATGGGCGAGCCCGTTCTGAACCCCCCCGACGTGCCGTTCACGGAGGGCGCTACCTTGGATGGCGCGGCGGTGCGCGTCCCCATCCAAGCCGGGGGCGATACGTGGCTGGTGACCGCCGTGTCCATGGGCAACCCCCACTGCATCACGTTCGGGCGCGAGGGCGAGTGCGACGAGGGCGGGATCAAGGTGGACAATCTGGATTTGCCTTCCATCGGGCCCGTGTTCGAGGCGCACCCCACGTTCCCGGCGAAAACCAACACCGAGTTCGTCGAGGTCGTCCGGCGAGACTACGTCAAGATGCACGTCTGGGAACGCGGCGCGGGCGCCACGCTGGCGTGCGGGACGGGCGCGTGCGCCACGGTGGTGGCCGGCGTGCTGGAGGGGCGCGTCGACCGCAAGTGCACGGTGGAGCTGCCCGGCGGGCCGCTGGAGATCGAGTGGCGCGAGAGCGACAACCGCGTCATCATGACCGGCCCGGCGGAGCTCGTCTTCGACGGCGACGTCCACGCATAGACGATGAGACACCGTTACACCCCGGCGCGAGTTTCCGAAACCCAAACGAGGTGTGTTATTTTTTTTAGTGAAAATGTATTCGTTCGCTCACGCCCTCTCCAGGTCCGCCGCGAACTTCTCCAGCCTCGCGTTCTGCTCCGCCTCGGTCTCGTCGTCCCGCACGCCCGCCTTGGCGTAGTTGGTGACGCCGTCCCACAGGCACGCGTCGACGCGCTTTCCGCCGAACCACCTTCCGCGCATCGCCGCCACGCACTTGTTCGCCGCGTCTTCATCCACGAAGCGAATACTAACGACCCCGTCGGGGTTGGTGGAGAACACCTTCACCTGCGTCACCTCCCCGAACTTTTCGCACTCGATCGCCACGTCCTCCTCCAGCTCAACGCGGAACGAGGGGTCGGAGAACATCTCCTCCAAGTCGAACATCCCGGAGAGAATCGCCGTCGTCTTCGCGCGGTTCTTCTCGGCGTCGTTTTTCGCGTCGTCGTCGTGACCCCCCCAGTCCAGCGCCTGTCTGGTCTGCTTCGCCAACGACGCGGCTTTGCGTTTCTTCGAGCCGCGCTGTTTCTTGACGTACGCCTCGCCTTTCATCTCGAACCGAGCCTCGGTGACGGTGATTGTTTTTGTGGCGCCATCGGAGGCGACTTCGCCGGAAGAGACAAAGGGAGGCTCGTCGCGAAACGCCGCGCCGTCGAGGACGGCGAGCGCGAGCGCGACGCTCGGCGCGCGGAGGTACGTCACCAGCGCGTCGCCTTTCAACGCGCCGGTCGTTTTGTCGCGGTACAGCTTGACCTTCGGTTGATCCGTGTCGGGGTCGAGCTTTATGACGCCGCACTTGGAGAAAAAACGAGCGACTTCCTCCTCGGTGGCGTCCGCGGGGAGGCCCGCGACGTACACCGACGTGTTCACGCGCAAGTCGAACCACCCGTCGTTCGTTTTCTCGTCCACGAGGTTCGCGCCGCCTCCGGAAACGCCCGCGTCGCGCGCGGCGTCACGCCTCGCGCGACGCGCTTTTTCGCGCTCCACAGCCTCCGCGGCCACCGCGCGCATCGCCGGTCCGTCCGCGGCGGCGCCCGCCGCGTCGGCGCGCTTCGTCTTCTTCCCGGGGACGGGGAGGCCCTTCGCGGCAGCCTTCGCGTCCCGCAGGGAGGGCATCGCGGGCGGGTCTTCGCCCGCGTCGAACACCATGTCCGCCTCGCTCCACGTCACCGGGGGAGGAGCGGGCGCGGGCGCCGCGGGCGCCGCGCCCGCAGCGGGCGCGGGGACGTCCTCACCCTCGGGGGCGAACTTCCTCGACCGGGCATCCCACACGTACACGGTCCCGTCGTCGTCTTCGAACCTCTTCTCCTCGGGGGACGCCGAACCGTCCTCGGGTGCGTCCCCGGCCCCCTCGATGGAAGCCAGCTCCGCCTGGAACGCCGCGAGCTCGTCGTCCGCCATCTCGCGTCCTACGCGAGAGCCAACCCGGAGGCGAACTCAGCGCGCGCCCCCGCGCAGCCTCGCAATGTGCCGCCCAACGTTCGATCGAGAACGTCCTTCCAGCGACTGCGCTTTTTTCCGCACGCGATCTCGGACATCCCGAAAAGGTTTTCGGCTCCGTCTTCGCGGCGTACTTCACGCGTCGCCGTCGAGGGACGACACCGCGAAATGACGTATTCCTCGGGTGGATGCGCTCACATGGGCTGTGTTTCGGCCCGCGCGGCCTCCGCCCCCACCCCCGCGCCCGCCTCCTCCGGCGCGCGCGCCCCTCGCGGGGGTGGCTCGGTCCCGAATTTTTCGGCACCCGCCGCCGCGCGCTCGCGCTCGCATGTGGTGGCTCGCGCGCACCCCAACTCCCCCCGTTCCCGGCGCACCCCCCGGCCGGACGACCTGGTTACTCCCCAGGGCCGGTACCCGAGCGCGTGGGCGACGGACCTGGCTGATATCTTCGGGTGGGACGACGTGCTGGAGGCGTCCGGGGTGGGCGCCGGCGACGGCGACGAAGCCACGGCGGCGACGCGCGTTTTGCTCCCCAAACGCATCGCGCTGGACGGCGCGAACATCGCGTGGTCGCTGGGCACCTCCGTTCGCTCGCGGTTCAAGTGCCGCCAGTTCCCGCTGAGCGCGGGCGTCGTGCACGCGCTGGAATACGAGCCGTGGGTGGCGAAAAACTTCGAGGTCGTCGCGTTCCTGCCGAAGGAGTACGTCGTGGGTGGTTTGCAGACGCTGTGCGACGGCGGCGGCCGCGCGACGCTCAACGCCGAGTGCGTTCAGTACATCGGCAAAGGCGTTTGGGTGAACACCCGGCTGATGGATCTCGTCGATCAAGGCAAGATCACGATGGTGGACAGGGGTTCCGGCTCCTCGAACGGGCGCGCTTCGGATGACCTGACCATCATCGAGTA
>ENA-OUOG01004856-OUOG01004856.1-marine-metagenome-genome-assembly--contig:-NODE-4856-length-11302-cov-60.208909_pt1 | contig 11302 bp, 10 predicted proteins | sample MGYA00248635_ERZ508505 | MGnify/ENA primary metagenome ERZ508505 (study PRJEB26176, sample SAMN06267871) | marine metagenome | isolation source: Saanich Inlet, British Columbia, Canada | place: Pacific...
AACTCGGCCGAAAAACTTATTCTAACCATGGAGCCCATCTACGATGTACTCACTGCCGTAGAGAAAATGAGTTCCGTCACTGATATCCCACTTGAGGAAGACCAAGGAAATGTACTTTTCGAAGACATTGACACAGGTATGGGCGCTGATATTGAGCTGAAAGACCTCGTCTACACATCCGAAGACGGCTCTCGCGCGATTCTCTCTAGCCTAAACCTTACCATACCTACCGGTTCGAGAGCTGTAATCACCGGTAAAAATGGATCGGGAAAATCCACTCTATTGCGCTTATTGGCGGTTCAATATGAACCAACCAAGGGAACGGTAAGCTTTAATGGGTACCCAACAGGGTCCCTGAATACTGCCGATTTAAGGTACCATGTGGGCGATTGTTTTCTAAGCGAAGACCTTTTCGAAGGAACACTTTTAGAAAATATCACATTAGGACGTCCCGAAATAGAACTTGAAGACGTACGTTGGGCAACTGCCGGATTGGGACTCGTAGCATTTATTAAAAGCCTAGATAAAGGATTGGAGACCGCCGTTGGCCCAACCACCCGACCTTTATCCAGCAGTATTGTTGAAAGAATTCTCCTCGCAAGAAGCATTGTGACACGTCCACGCTTGCTACTTCTTGATGATATTTTCCATCTGTTTGACCCAAAAGAACGTGAGAAAATCATTGACTTCTTGTGGGACGATCGCCAGCCCTGGACACTCGTGGCGGCATCTAATCTTGAGACCATAAAAACCCACAGTAACCTTACCATTGAACTCTAACAGCAGATGCTAAACATAAGTAAACAAAGAATAAACGAGCGTCTAAAAACAGAACGCTATCGAAGCTTTGGACTTTTAGGCAATCCCTTCATAGGACCTAAGGTTAAGCGTAATTTTATCATTGCTGGAGTATTGAGTCTGGTCATCCTGTTTCTACCATGGACACAAAATATCCAAGCCAAAGGCACGGTAACCATGTTACAACCTGGACAGCGTGCGAGCGAAATACAATCTGCTATTGCAGGACAGATTGCACAGTGGTATGCACAAGAAGGTGATGTCGTTAATGCAGGAGATACCATAGCACGTTTACGAGAAATTAAAAATGAATACCTCGACCCGCGACTCATTGAGCGTACGAAAGAGCAAATAGTCGCAAAAGAAGATGGTGTAAAGAGCTATGAGCAAAAAGTAGAAGCGTTAGTCTCTTTAATTGAAAGCTTGAGGATCAACCAGCAGGTTAAGGCACAAAGCTTACAATACGATCTCGCGGCAGCAAAGGCCCAAGCAGAAAGTGATAGCGCCCAATTTATTGCGGAATCGCAAAATTTAGAAGTTGCAAAAACGCAAGTTTTACGTTTTAACCAACTTTTAGAACAAGGGTTGAAAAGTCGAACTGAGGTAGAACAGTACAGAATGAAATTGGCGCAAAGTCAAGCGAAATCTCAGGAAACTGCGCAAAAGTGGGAAATGAGTAAAAATAAATTGCTTGATGTACGCTTAGCATTAAAGAACAACACCAATGCTTTCTTAGAGAAAATAGCGAAGGCGCAGAGCGATCTGGCAACAGCAAGCAGTATGCTTGCCACGTCTCAAGGAGATTTATCGAAGCTGAGAAACACTTTGAGCAATTACGAAATGCGCAATGCCTATTACTACATCACCGCACCTCAGAATGGCATGCTCGCTAAAATCACCAAGCGCGGTATTGGCGAAACAGTGAAAGAGGGTACTTCGCTTGGAACAATCGTACCGACTTTATACGATTTAGCCGTGGAGCTCTTCATCAGTCCCATAGACATGCCTCTTATTCATGAAGGCTCTACGGTCCAATTCCAATTTGACGGATGGCCTGCCATCGTCTTCCGCGGATGGCCAAACACAAGCTATGGCACCTTCACCGGATCTGTGGTCGCGCTCGATCGAATCACAAACGAAAACGGCAAATACCGCTTGCTTGTTGCGCCTAGTGAAGAATGGCCTGAAAATTTACGCGCCGGTACTGGAGCGAGAGGAATAGCCTTACTAAATACAGTTCCAGTATGGTATGAAATCTGGCGACAGCTCAACGCATTCCCACCGGATTATTACGAGCCTATTCTTACTCAAGAGAGCATAGGTAAAACAAAAAGCCTGGTTGGACAATGAGACGAATTAAAGTAATATTCATCCTTCTTTTCTCTGTTTCAACTCTATCGTCTTCGGCGCAAATGATGGCGGATACCCTTTCTGTTGAGCAATTCCTATTTTGGGTAGATAGCTATCATCCGCTGATGAAAGCGGTGAATTCAAAGCTGCCTATAGCGAAAGCCGCGCTCTTAAAACAACGCGGCCAATTCGACCCCGTTCTGGCAGGTCATTTATCCAACAAAACCTATGAGAGCGAGACTTACTACAATCTTCCATCTTGGTCGCTATCCACTGCTACTGCAGGTCCCGTTCGTATCGATGTAGACTGGAACGCAACTGCCGGTCTCTACACGAACCCTCAAGATAAGCTCCCGGAAGAAGGTATGTTTGCGATTGGCGGAATGCTCGAATTGGGCAATGGACTAATCACGGACGAGCGACGCACGGCCCTTAAACTAGCGAAAGTCGGTGTGCACCTTGGCGCCGCAGAAGCTGAACTTTATCGAAACGAACTTTTACTCAAAGCTGCTAAAGATTATTGGAAATGGTTTGAAGCGCAGGAGAGCAGCCTGGCGTATTTCAGCGCACTTCAAGCGGCTAAAGAAATACAAATCATGACGCATCAAGCATTCGCTGCGGGCGATGCTTCGGGCATGGATACCTTAGATGCTAATGGCCTCGTTAGCACTTGGGAAGCCGCATATTTCTCTGCACGTCAAAAAGCCATTCAAGCATTGTTGACCATGAGTAATTGGCTTTGGAGCGAATCTTCTCAACCGTTGCTTTTGGACCCCAATGTATTGGCTTCAAAAAACTTACCTAAAGGCAGCACCCGTTCGACCCAACTGAGCGAAGAACACCCTTTACTCAGGTACAATGATGCAAAAGCCCGCCAATTCAAATTAAAAGAGAATTTGGCTAAAGAATACTTAAAACCAAAGGTCGGTATAGGTGGTGCATTTTTATTGCCAGGAAACTTTGTATCCACTCCAACGTCGACCAATTTCAAGGATGGCAATAGGATCGTTAAAGCAAAAGTGGCCTTACCACTGCTTCTGCGCGAAGGACGAGGGTACTCAAAAAGTCAGTCCCTGCAAACTGAACAGTTTAACTGGGAAAGAGATGCGCAAGAAAATGCATGGTCGAACCAACTCAACGCTACTGCACAAAGTATTTTACTTCTTGAAAATGCGTTACAGTCGAATCAACGCAATGCACAGAACATGAAAGCATTATTGCGGGCTGAACGTGAAAAACTGCGAATGGGAGATTCTGAATTACTTAAAGTGAATCTTCGCACCAGTAATTACGCAAAAGCATTAATACAAGAAGCCCAAGCAAAGAGTGAATTAGGAATGATGTGGGCAGAGTGGCTGTCACTTTCCGCCGGATTTTAAGCGCAGTTACCGCCTTCTATTTTCGTTACATTGCAGAGCGTAAAACATGCACTCTGATGAATAAAACTTGGATTTGGTCGCTCACTGTGGCGCTAGCTGGATTTTTGTTCGGCTTTGATACCGTCGTTATTTCCGGCGCCAACGCACCCATCAAAGAACTTTGGCAAACCTCGGCCTGGTTCCACGGCGTTTTCATCATGTCGATGGCGCTATGGGGCACGGTATTAGGCTCGTTAGCAGGAGGGATTCCCACAAAGCGCATTGGACGTAAGAATACCCTCATCTGGGTGGGGGTACTTTATCTGGTGAGTGCACTCGGTTCCGGACTCGCGTCAGACCCATATATGTTCTCCTTTTTCCGATTCCTTGGCGGTGTTGGCGTTGGTGCCTCCACAGTTGCAGCCCCTACCTATATTTCCGAAATTAGCACTGCAAAAAACAGAGGGCGCTTGGTCGCTATGTATCAATTCAATATTGTCTTCGGAATTCTTATCGCCTTTATATCTAACTTCCTGCTAGATGGTTTTAACGGAACCAACGATTGGCGTTGGATGCTCGGCATAGAAGCTATTCCAGCAGCCCTCTATTGCCTCTTGATATTTGGTGTGCCAAATTCACCACGTTGGCTCGCCGTTACGAAAGGAAATGATGCACAAGCCTTGCAAACACTGGAACTTTTGTTAAATGACTCCAATGCGGCAAAGAAAGAATTAGCTGAAATTAAGCGCCACACGAATACCACTTCAGTGCAAGACAATGTCTTCAATGGAAAATTTAAGAAACCGCTCCAATTGGCTTTTCTACTCGCATTTTTCAACCAACTCAGCGGGATAAACTTTATTCTCTATTATGCCCCCGTCATTCTCGAAAATGCGGGTTTCGCATCTTCAGACTCATTATTATCATCGATATCGATTGGAGGCACGAACCTCCTTTTTACCTTCATAGGCCTGTACCTTATTGATAAAATGGGTCGTAAATCACTCATGTACATAGGCTCCATAGGTTACATTCTCTCATTGCTGATGGTAGCTTACGGTTTTAAAACCGGGGCTTCAGCCGGATTCAATCTCTTCTTCATTCTTACCTTCATAGCTTCACATGCTGTAGGACAAGGCGCTGTGATTTGGGTATTTATTTCTGAAATATTCCCGAACAGCGTCAGAGCCGCCGGGCAAGCCTGGGGAACTGGGACGCACTGGGTTTTTGCTGCATTAATTACCATGTTAGGCGAAGTAGTCATAGATGCATTTCCCGGCTGGACAATCTTCGCATTCTTCGCCGCATTCATGTTCCTCCAACTGCTCTTCACGCATTTTATGATGCCAGAAACAAAAGGAGTAAGCCTTGAGGAATTGCAGGACCGCCTTTCGTCTGAAGATACCTAAGGACAACTCGTTTGTGGATCACTACTGTTTTCCTAGAGAATTAAGTTTTATCGAACCGCTAATTTCGCGACGTTCGCCAGGAGTTACCTCAAGCCAATCAAAGTCAGGATGTCCGAGACCAGTTATAGGCTCTATGGCAATAAAGGACGCACCAGCAGGTCGAAAGATCTGAACTATTGACGCCAAAGCACTTATTTCCAAGCTGTAGTCCTCGTTACTGAGTCGCGGATTTTCAGCAAAGAAAAACGCGCCATCCACCTCTTTTGACCAGTCATGGCCAGCGTGGGAGAGTTTAGGTCCTGGATGGCTAAATTCATTTTTAGCCAATCGAAAAGTAGTATCTGGGCTTAATTCCCAGCGGCTCTTAACACTGAAATAGGGGTGCCAGCCCAAATGGAAAGGTAACGTACGGTCGCCATCGTTTTGTACAAATGCTTTAAAGAAAAAACCTTCTTTGCGAAGCGCATAATGAAGCTCTAAAGTGCATGGAAAGGGATAAAAATCGTGATGACCGTTGTATGAAAAAACGCACTTTATACCTTCGTTGGCATAGGACAGTTGAAACTCTTGTTCGGTGGTAAATCCATGCAAGGCGGCACGGTGTTTTTCATCATTAATGGGCCAGTTAAATTGACGACCTGCGTAGTTCATTACATGACCCGATGCCATGCGTATTGGAAACGGAAACATAACTGCACCTGCGGCCCAATTGCCCGACTCATTTCCGAAATCATAAAGAAGGTCTTGTCCGCTTATTTTTAGCACCAATAAAGAAGCGCCTTTACTTCCTATAGTAAAGGCGCCGTGCTCATTTTCAAAACTAAGGGTTTCAGCCATTAATGTCGTAAATCGCTTTCATGGCCTCCATCTGCGCTTTGTAATCGTAGTCAAGATCGAGAAGCGTTCCTTTTGAAATGTCAAAAATCCACCCGTGAACTGATGGTCCACCAGCAGTAGCATGACTTTTCTGGAAATATTCTGTTTTCAAGATATTATTACACTGCTCCAACACATTCAATTCAATTAATCTATTGTATCGATCACTTTCGTTATCAATAGCATCAAGTTCGGTCGCGTGCAATCTATAAACGTCTCTTATCTCACGAAGCCATCCATCGATAAGACCTAGACTTTGATTACCCATCGCCGCGGCAACACCGCCACAATTGTAATGACCACAGACAACCACATGCTTCACTTTCAAATGTTCTATCGCATAAAGAATCACACTATGTATGTTCATATCAGTATTGACAACCAGATTGGCAACATTGCGATGCACAAATACTTCTCCTGGTTCAAGACCCATGATATTATTCACTGGAACGCGAGAATCGGCGCAACTAATAAATAAAAAATCCGGGCTTTGCCCTTTAGCTAAATGCTCAAAGAATTCTGGGTTGGATGCAGAATGATGTGCTGCCCAATTCTTGTTATTCTCAAAGACTTGACGATATGTATCGCTCATATGTAGATGATTTTGTTGAATCCCTAAGCTAAGAAATGTACTCAACTACCGAAAATTTTATTTGAATGGGCTACGTAGCACATAATGCTTGGGCTGGTAGCGTTTTTGAGCCAGTCTCAACAGTCGTTTGAAAAACCAATTTTCGGAGTAAAATGAAAAATAATTCTCTTCAGGTACAGCACCGTAGGTACTTTTAATTTCAGTGGCCGTTCTGCCTAAACTCACTTTATTGAACCCTCCTTCAATGCCCAAGCGAATCATATGAAACATAGTAAAGCTGTAAAAATCTTGGGGAGCACTGTGCTTCGATCCGAAATGCATAGCGCGTAAGAGTTTTCCGTCATCCACAGTTGATATAAATCCAACCAATTCATCTTCATGAAAGAAACCGTACATCTTAAATGAAGCTCCAAAGCAATCCTGGTACATTTCTAAAAGCCATTCTAAATTTTCTGGCATAGCCACCACCTTATCAGTCAAGGTAATAGCCAAAAGCTGGGCAGCTGTTTTAAACTCTGTAGTTGCTGATTGTAAGATGCGGACTTCTAGAGTAGAGTTGGACTTTACCGCCTTATTAAGGCGGGCTCTGTACTTCTTTTTCAACTCTTGCGCATAGGATTCAAAAGAGTCCCACCGCACAGGAACAATCATTAACGGATCAGCCTTGAAGGACACCCAATGACTACTCTCATCCATGGACTCCTCGGTCACAGTCAATAATAACTTAACGCGAACACGCATCTGTGTTAGCGCCCCGAGCGCATGATTCGCACGTTCGCTACTCAATATCCAGAAACCCGGTAACCACGGACTACCTACTACTTGCAGAATTCCTTTACGTATCCAACGGTTCAATACCGCCAATCTTCGTTGGCGCGTATATTGACCGGAACTTCGACGTACTAAGGGTCTAGTTAGCGGCAGTAGCGTTCCATCCGGCAGGGAAATGGTTGTTCCAGGCAACTTACCTACTATTGCATTTTCAGCGGTCGTCTGCATGTAATTTAATTATACGATATTAGAGGTTCAGTCAACGCCCATGTTTACACCCAACGAGTTCCAAGTTCAATTGTTTGCGCAGATTTTCGGCTCGACCAAAGGTAAATCGAAAATCACTCAAGATCTCATGGGCGTTTTGGGATGTTCGCGTGCTTCACTTTACCGAAAACGTACAGGTTCGACGCCATTGACAGCGGATGAACTCGTGAAATTAGCCAATCATTTCTCACTGAGTATCGACGCTTTAAGAATGAATTCTGAGGAGAACGCGCAAATCGTTGTCTGCACAACCATGCCGCCTATTAAGCAGTATAGCGATATCGATTTCTATCTTGAAAATACACGAAGAAATCTAGAAATAGCCGTTCAACAACCTGATGCACAGCTCTACTTTACTGCCAAAGAACTCCCCCTCTATCGCTACATGAATCAGCCGACGCTTAGTGCATTTAGGTACTATTTATGGATCATGGAAAACATACGTCGTCACCAACGTTTTGACCCTGCGGAGGTTCCTTCAGAATTGATTCAAAAAGGAGCCGATTTAACAAAACTGAGTCAAGGCATTAAAACCACTGAGTTTTGGACGGCAAGTGCATTCGATAACTTAATCGGTCAGATCAGCTATACTCAAGCCTCGGGACGTATTTCGGGTCGTATACTCGCGCAGTTAAAACTAGAATTACTTCAAGTAGTTGACGAATTAGCAGAAAATATAATCAGCGAAAAGTCTAGCGCTGGTGCTCCCTATCAGATGGTCTTGTGTCATTACTTGACATTAAGCGATGGAGCGCTCATTGAAATTGGCCCCAATTACAGCGAAGTCCTCTTCTCTTATGGCTCCATAAATTACATGAAGAGCACGAACCCAAACCTGGTCAACGCCTTCAAACATGGACTGCGCTACCACAAACTTGAGGGACAAACACTGGGGTCGCTTGATCGTGACATCGTTAAGTCATTCACAGAACCTATACGTGCAAAAATTAATGCACTGTAATGCCACTGGCAATTCGAGCCGCACGTGCGCGGAGCTCGTCCATAGTCTCTTTTTCTGATCGGTCATAGGTTAACACCACACCCATTCTTCGATACGGACGTGTCGTTGGCTTTCCAAATAGTTTGAAGTCAGACTGCGGTTCCAAGCTAGCTAACTCCATACCTCCGTAAAGGGGTATTCCTTCCTTTTCTGCCAATACCACAGCACTAACGGCCGGATAACGCAATTCGATCTCAGGTATGTTCAAGCCTAATAAGGATCTTGCGTGCAATTCAAACTCATTAAAATTCTGATTTCCCGCGAGCGTTACCATTCCTGTATCGTGGGGTCTAGGGCTCAATTCAGAGAAATATACAGCATCGTGACCTAAGAAAAATTCGATTCCCCAGATTCCCCAACCTCCTAGAGCTTGAGTCACTTTCTTCGCCATAGACTGAGCTTCGATGAGTTGCGATGATTCCATAGCACACGGTTGCCAGCTTTCCTGATAGTCACCGCGCTCTTGGCGGTGTCCGATAGGCGCACAAAACAGTGTTTCACCCGATTTCTGAGTAACGGTCAACAAAGTGATTTCGGTATGGAAGTCAATAAAACCTTCTACAATAATTTCTTTTAAATCACCGCGCGAACCCTCCATAGCATAGTGAAAAGCGGTTTCGAGCTGCGAAATTTCTTTTACCACACTTTGGCCTTTTCCAGAGCTTGACATTAAGGGTTTAACCACACAAGGAAGACCTATTTTATCTACTGCTGCAGTAAACTCTTCTATGCTGGTAGCATATGCATAAGGAGCTGTTTTTAATCCTAGTTCTTGCGCAGCCAAATCTCGGATAAGCTTGCGGTTCATGGTGAAATTTGCCGCTTTTGCCGAAGGGGTTACCTGTATACCTTCTTTCTCAAATTCGTACAATTTATCCGTACGAATACTTTCAACTTCAGGTACTATAATATCGGGCCGATGTTTGAGGACCGCACGCTCGAGTGCATCTCCATCGAGCATAGAAAAGACTTCAAATGCATCTGCAACTTGCATTGCAGGAGCACCTTCATAAGCATCACATGCAATCACAGCACAACCCATTCTTTTTAAGGCGATAACCACCTCTTTTCCTAGCTCTCCAGAGCCCAACATCATTACTTTTCGCATGGCATAACTATTGTACTTCAAAGGTATTGGTTAAATTTGTCTTCATGCGGAAGTTCATAGTCATGGTATTCACATTGTTTTACACCCTTGTCTCAACGGGTGCAGTGAGCTTCTTGCACTTTTGTCAACATGAGGAAAGTGTCCATCTTAGTGTAGCACACGAAGAGCATTTGGCCATTAAGACGGCACCCACATGTTGTCACGCTTCACAGATGACACCATGCAATCCAGCGGAAAAGTCCTTGGATTCTGAAGATTGTTGTGAAACTACATCCACAGAATTGGACGAAACCGCAACCAATATTGAATTTGACACGAGCGTTCATTTTGAACCGTTAGAAACCGTTCGAGCTGGGCAGTTTGTTGGAGATGCTATTCCTTTTTGCAGTTCGCTGAGACTGGTTTTTGACAACGGTCCACCGATCTATATAAAATACCGAAAAATGATTCTTTATGCTTGATAATTGTTGCAACCCGCCTCAATAAATATCAAACATAAATTTATAATCGTAATGAAATCATTCTTCCTATCTATAGCGCTTTGTAGCGTATTTGCCTTAGGGGCACAAAACAAATTCAAAGAAATTTCCATCGAAGTCGACGGGCTTTGTGGCATGTGTGAGGAGCGCATCGAAAATGCCGCCTATATTCAAGGTGTTAAAAAGGCCGACTGGAGTCAAGAAACGCACCTTTTGGAACTGATATACAACAGTTCTAAAGTAGACGAAGCAGCCATAATTTCCGCGATCAACGAAGTTGGACACGACGTGAAAAATCATCCTGCGACAGACGAGCAATATGCGAACATCCACGGCTGTTGTCGTTTTAGAGATCCCGACCAAAGGGCGAAGCACGGTTTGGATGAGCAGCCTCTATGCACACCTGATGAAACGAGTGTCAAGGATTCGTCTGACGAGAGTGAACAACAGCTTTAGATGAACACTCATTTAAAATCCCTAGGCTTAGCACTTCTGCTGGCCTTCTCGTCTTTTGCTCAGGTAGACACTTCTAGCATTCAGATGTTTGAAACCCTCGATGAAGTTGAAATTGACAGAGACCCCGGAGTACGACTCTCCAAAAAATCAGTTCTTTCAAAAGAGTTGATTTCTGAAGTTGAACTTCGTAAGGCTGCTTGTTGTGACCTGAGCGAAAGTTTTGAAACTAATGCTTCTATCTCTGCTTCTTTTACGGATGCGGTAACTGGGACTAGACAAATTCGACTCTTAGGTCTGGAAGGACCATATGCATTATATACTAGAGGTAATCTTCAGACCATGGGCGGTCTTTCTTCTGTACTAGGTCTGGCATTAATTCCTGGCGCCTGGATACAAAGTATACAACTGACAAAGGGTCCGGGTAGCGTCGTTAACGGTGCTTCCGCAATGAGCGGCCAAATTAATTATGAATTGCGTCCCAGCTTTACCAAAGAGAAAGCGCATTTCAATCTTTTTGCCGGACCAGGACGCTTTGAACAAAACGCTATTTACACCTGGAAACAAAGCCCAAAATGGTCATCGAATGTCATGGTACACGGGAGGCAGCAGCTCTTTCGTTGGGACGGAAATGAAGACGGTTACCTCGATGCACCTTTATCCAATCATGTTTTTATTCAGAATGCATGGAAACACCAAGGCGCTAATTCTGAGGCTCAATTTGGTGTAAAAGCCAGTAGTATTGACAATATTGGAGGCAGTACGCTTTACGGTACACCGACATTAGTGCCTATCTGGTCGCACGAGCTGCAAACTAATAGATATGAACTTTGGGCGAAGC
>ENA-OUOG01004859-OUOG01004859.1-marine-metagenome-genome-assembly--contig:-NODE-4859-length-11298-cov-3.610463_pt1 | contig 11298 bp, 9 predicted proteins | sample MGYA00248635_ERZ508505 | MGnify/ENA primary metagenome ERZ508505 (study PRJEB26176, sample SAMN06267871) | marine metagenome | isolation source: Saanich Inlet, British Columbia, Canada | place: Pacific...
AAGATTTTTCTTGATATACCTGTTGTTCTGTTTCATTTTTAATATTTTTTTGTATATCTTCTTTGTTACACGAAAAAATAACAACTCCTACTAAGGCAAGAAATAAACCTCTAAAAATTAACTTTTTCATCTTTTATATTTTATAGATGATTATCGCTTTACAAAAGTTTAGGAGTTTGTAAAACTTGCACTATTGCCAACTTTCTCCCGTGACTTACAATCATGCTCTCAACTACTTTTAGGTTCTTTTTTTTTGTATCCAATAGATGGATGGTCTTTAACCTTTATTTCTATTGTGCTTAAATTGCTCATAACTTTATAAATATACGCAATGCGTATATCCCTTTTTTATAGACTTCGTATATCAATTTTAGGACAATTTTGTTAATTATAAGTAAATCAATACATTAGCCTATATTTATACCGAATATCAATTTACTTAAAGCGAATGTTATGTGTGCCAACACCAATAACTTACTTTCCGATTTTACAGCTAAACTCCGTTTACAACGCTATGCTCCCTCCAGTATAAAAACCTATAAAAACGCGCTTTCCAAGTTTTTGATCGCCTTTGAGCAGCACGATTTGGAACATGTGTCGGTACAACAAATTCAAAATTTTATGCATCACTTGCATGCAAAACATCACATTAGCGCTGTCTATCAAAAGCAAATTTTAGCAAGTATTTCCAAGTTTTACCTGCTTTACTACAACCGTAAACTTCAATTCTCATCACTTTATCCCAAACGCAAATCCAAACCACTTCCCAAGTATTTAACGGTTTTGGAGGTAAAAAGACTACTTCAACAATGCACTAACCTGAAGCACTTGTGCATTTTAAAAATTTGCTATGGGTGTGGGTTGCGAGTATCGGAGGTCGTTGCACTAAAAATCACAGATATAGATTCTTCATCCATGCGCCTTACGGTCCATGCAGCCAAGGGCAATAAAGATCGTGTATTACCGCTGCCCTTAACATTGCTCCAAAACCTTCAACAATACTATACGGTCTATAGTCCTAAATGCTACCTTTTTGAAGGACAAAATGACGGAAAATATACTGCTAAAAGCATACAAAATTTTATAAAAAAATACGCCCGTAAAGCCAATATTAAAAAATCGGTTACCCCACATATGCTGCGTCATTCCTATGCCACCCATCAACTCGAAAACGGGATCGATATCAGCTATGTACAGGAGTTATTAGGACATAATTCTATCAAAACGACAGAGCTTTACACCCATGTTATCAAAATCTCAAAAAACAACATTACAAGCCCGTTAGACCAGTTATAGCACTAAACCGCCTTATTTTTTTACTGTTCATTTTCACTTTTAAGCCGTAAGGTATTCATGTTTTTGAAGAACAGATAAGGAATGTAAAAGGTAAAAAGGATAGGTAACCTGTGCTTTCAGAAAACTAAAAAGGTGAAACTACCTAAATAATTTCACCTTTAGTGATCGAGACAGGATTCGAACCTGTGACCGTCTGCTTAGAAGGCAGATGCTCTATCCAGCTGAGCTACTCGACCATTTTTCACAAATTTTACCTAGTAAAAAAATGTGTCGGCAAATGTAAATATTTTGGATTGACATTCCAAAACATAATAACAAAGAAATAATAAGCTAAACTCTATGGATAAGCTATCTTCCTTTCTTTAATGGAAATTTCATTCGGTAATCTACTTTAATATTGCCCTTGGAAATATTCATCAGTTTACCTTTTAGCAAACGCTTTTTAATGCCACTTAAATAATCTGTAAACAATATCCCTTCAATATGGTCATATTCATGTTGTATGATTCGGGCTTTAGTTCCCTCATAAACCTCTTCTAAGGTGTTGAAGTCCTCATCTTGATACCGTATGCGAATTTTTGGTTTACGGCTTACATCTTCTTTAATATTTGGTATGGAAAGGCACCCTTCATTAAAATTCCACTCCTCACCTTCTTCATCTACTATTTCTGGATTGATAAAAACTTTGCAAAAGTCTTCCATATCTGGCTCATCTTCTGCAAAAGGACTTCCATCAACAATAAACAAACGAATGCTTTTATTTATTTGAGGAGCAGCTAATCCCACTCCATTGGCTTCGTACATGGTTTCAAACATATCTTCAATAAGTTTATCTAATTGAGGATAATCTTGTGAAATGTCTTCTGCTTTTTTCTTCAAAACATCAGAACCGTATGCTACAATTGGTAAAATCATTACAAAAGTTCTTGAATAATTTGCTCGATGCTTATTCCTTCAGCATCTGCCTGATACGTTTTAACTAATCGGTGTCGCAAGATTGGTTCAGCTACAGCCTTTACATCTTCAATATCTGGCGAATACTTTCCATTGATGGCTGCATGGCACTTTGCTCCGACTACAAGAAACTGTGACGCTCTCGGTCCTGCTCCCCAAGAAATAAATTTATTCACTCTTTCAGATGAATGCTCTGTATTTGGTCGCGTTTTAGCAACTAACTTAACAGCATATTCCATGACATTATCAGCAACAGGAATTTTACGAATTAGCTTTTGATAATTTAGAATTTGTTCAGCATCAAGAACTTTATTTAGACTTACTTGCTTATCTGAGGTTGTACTTTTTATTACTTCTAACTCTTCTTCATAAGATGGGTAATCTAGCACAACATTAAACATAAATCTATCGAGCTGCGCTTCTGGCAATGGATATGTACCTTCTTGCTCTATTGGGTTTTGAGTAGCCAACACAAAGAATGGTTTTGATAGTTCGTATCGTTTACCAGCGGCTGTAACTGCTCTTTCTTGCATGGCTTCTAGCAATGCTGCTTGAGTTTTAGGAGGTGTTCTATTAATCTCATCGGCTAAAACAATATTAGCAAATAAAGGGCCTTTGTTAAAAGCAAACTGTCTGTTTTCATTTAGTATTTCAGAACCAACTATATCTGAAGGCATTAAGTCTGGAGTAAACTGAATTCTATTAAATTCAAGTCCTAAAGATTGAGCAATGGTTTGCACCAATAATGTTTTTGCTAAACCCGGAACACCTACCAATAAACAATGTCCTTGACTAAATATGGAAATTAATACATTTTTAACGACTTGATCTTGTCCAATAATGACTTTAGCTATCTCAGCCCTAAAATCTTCATATGATTTCTTAAAATCATCTAACTCTTGTACTTCTGACATCTTCTCTTACTTCTTTTTCCAATTATCACTCCATTCACAACCAAAATCGTCTTTGATATCAATGTAAGTTTCTTCTATTTTACTTTTCTTCCAATTTTGTAGGGCTACAGCCTTTAACTCTTGTACTGCTACCGACTGTATTCTATCGTAATCGTCTTTTAGATTGGCTTTGTGTTCTTCTATTATTCTATCTACATGAATAATTCGACAGGCCTTTCTGCCATCATAAGTTTCGAATACAGTTGGTTTTGAAATCTGGCCTTGGCTCAGTCCATCGATGGTTGAAGACACCGATAAATCTAACTCTTTTAGGATAAAAGATGAAGAACCTGTTTGAGGGTTAACAATCACTCCTCCATTGTTTTTAGATTCTCCTTCAGAGTATCGTATTGCTAGCTGCTCAAAACTTAGGGTGTCTTTATCCATTAAGCTGGATAAGCTATCTAGCTTTGATTTCGCATTGACTATAGACAGTGAGCTAATTTTGGGTTTAATGAGAATATGTCTAATTTTAAATTGCTCTCCTCTCCTTTTCACCATTTGTATTAAATGAAAGCCAAATTTTGTTTCAACAATGTCTGAAAGCTCATCTTCCTGTAATCTGAAGGCTACCGATTCAAACTTTGGCACTAACTTTCCTTTTTTTACGAATCCTAAATCCCCACCATTCTTTGCAGAGCCCGGATCGTCAGAATATAATGAGGCTAAGAAAGCAAAATCTTCCCCGTCTTTAATTCGCTGTTTAAAACCGTTTAACTTGTTCGTTATTCGCTCCCTTTCTTTTTCGTCTACTTGTGGGAAAACCACCAATTGAGACAAGTAAATCTCTTCAGGAAATACAGGTAAACTATCTTCAGGTATTCTGTTGTAAAATTGTAATACATCTTTAGGAGTAGCTTTTACTTCTGAAGTAATTTTACTTTCCATTCGTTGCCCTAAGATTTGCTCTCTAAATAGTGTCTGAAATTCTTCTCTCAATTCAGTAATAGTTTTTCCAAAATAGCTTTCTAACTTTTGAACAGAACCAATCTGACTAACAAAATAATCGATACGTTGCTCTATCGCTTTATTAACTTCATCGTCAGTAACAACTAAACTGTCTACCTCTGCTTGATGTGTAAGTAATTTCTGAAACAACATCTCATCAAGGATTTGACATTTAGCTTCTTCTCCTATATTAGCACCCTGTTGCATCTGTATATACTGTGTTTCAACAGCGGATTTTAGAATTACCTTATTTCCTACTACAGCAACAATGCCTTCGATAGAATTTTGAGTATATCCCAAAAAACTAAGTAAACAAAAAACAATTAAGAAGCTATTTCTTTTCATATCGAATGTGATTTTTTGATAATGCTGATTCATACAGTTTCATTTCAGTTTCTTTAAGAAAATTTATTTTTCTCTTATTGAGTATAATTGAACGAATTTGGTTCTCAATCATACTTAAAGGAGAAACGCTACCCTTTTGTTTATATTCTTTGATGTATAAATAATAATGAAACTCTTCATCAGTTAACTCGAGTGATTTACCTTTTCTTAGATAGTAATTCTTTGAAGATTCATTAAGCGGTAAACTTAAAAAAACATCTTTTACATATTGCCACTTATCTTCAATAAAGTATTCTTGTGCAAATTGGTAGCAATAGTCTTCTAGACTTACTCTGCTATCTTCATCAATCTTTTTATACAAGGATTTTACTTTCCAAATATAAGGGACTTCTCTTTTGAGTTTTATGTAGTTAACAGTAACAACGTCATCTTTTAAGAGAAAGTTATTTTTATTTTGTTCGTAAAATTGTTGAATTTCTTCTTTTTCAATAACTGAATCTAGCTTTTGATTAAGAAGTTCTTGTTGGTAAGAATAAATAAGAAGTGAGTTTTCGTAACTCTCAACTTGAGCCGTAACATTTTGTTGAATTAAAGGTAAATTTATTTTAGCCTTTTGAAGCAGCAACTGTTCTTTTACCCATTTTTCACGAATGTTATTAATTAGGTTAAGGCTGTCAACTTCATCAAGTCCAGGAGTGACTAAATGCTCGATATCTTCGTAGAAAAGTTCATTTCCGTAAACCTCTACAAGAAAAATTTTAGAGTCATTTTTAAAAAAATCACAGGAAAAAAGACCTAAACATAAAATAAATACTAAAGCCTTTTTTCCCATAATTTATATTAGATATTATTTCTCAATTATTGAGTACAATACATCTTTGTTAACCGAAGCTGGATATTTTTCTTCCAACTCTAGTTTCCACATTGCTTCTAAATAATTCTGATAGTTTGTTATTACTTCACCCTTTGCTTCTTCAAAGGTTTTTAACTCACCATTTTTCACATCTTGAACATCTGCAAAAAATACTGTTCCATCAATATTTTTTTCATTAGCTGTTAGTCCATTAAACCAGTGATTATCAACAGCTGTACTTTCTCCTTTCGCAAAGGTTTTGTTAGAAATTCTCAATCTGTTTGACTCATATCTGTTCATTAAAGTAAGAATTCTATCATCACTCAAGAAAAACTCGCCTTTTCCAAATTTTAAAAATGCAATCTCTTCAGAAGAAAGAACATTAGAATTGTATCGGTTATTAAGTAGAGTACGTACTCTGTTTGCTGTAGCCTCATCTTTTGAAGTATAAACTTTGGACATTGCTCTTTCATCCCAACGGTAATTTTCTTTTGTTAGGTTGTAATAGTTCATTAAACCTGCAGAATCATTGATCGCTTTGGACCATACTTTTTGATCCATTAAATCGAATAGCATAATACCATCGTGGTATTCTTTCATTAACGCTTTAAACTCTGGGTATTTGTTTTCTAGCTGTGAATCTTCGTATTCTAAGCAAGTTTTAGTTACCCACTCGTCGTAACGCTTTCTTACCATTGGGCAAGTGTTAGCCGAATCAGCTTTAATTCTATTTTCTGCTAAATAATCTGCAAAATCATCTTGAGTGTAATGTATGCCATCAAGAGTGAACATTGTTCTTCCTTGAGTAGTGTAAGAATCTCTATCCCAATTTTTGTAATCAATTTTACAAAATGGTTCTAGATTAGATGTCCCATTGTTGAATTCTTGTGTAAGTAAATTTAATCGAGGAATATAAAAATCATGATTGTTTCCAATGGTTCTGCTAATTCCTGACTTCTCAGTAAAGTTGTATTCATCTTTAATTTTAGCAACTAAAGATTCTACTCCTCTATTGCTTCTGTCATCACGCTTTATATTTCGCTTGATTTGTTCTTTTGAATCTTCAAACGAAGGAACGCCTCTTTTATCCAATAACTTAATGACATGCCATCCGTACATTGATTTTACAGGCTTAGATACATCACCAGTATTTTGTAAATTGAAAGCTGCGTTTTCAAATTCTGGCACCATTTGTCCAGTACCAAACCAAGGTAATTCCCCACGTTTAGAAGCAGAGCTTTTATCATCAGAAAATCTTGTCATTTCCTCAAACGAACTACCATTATCTAGTGATTCTAAAAGTTGTTGTAGTTTTTCTTGATTACCTTTTATTTCTTGAGGAGTAGCGTCATCTCTTTCCTCTAACATAATGTGGGCAACCTTTACCTCACCTCTGTTTGCTCTTTTATCTACTACTTTTAAAATGTGATAGCCAAATTGAGTTCTGAATGGACTTGACACATCACCAACTTCAGTGTTAAATGCCGCCGATTCAAATGGGTAAACCATTCTAAAAGCAGAAAAATACCCTAAATCACCAGCGTTAGTTTTGGCTGAAGGATCATTTGAGTATGCTTTTGCAATTGCACCAAAATCTTCACCCTTCATTATTCGGCTTCTTAAGCTCTTGATTTCATTGTATGCCTTCAAAGTGTCAGATGGGGTAGCGTTTTCGGCAACATTAATTAAAATGTGGCTTGCTCTTATCTCGTACTGCATTCTTTCGTATGCTTCCTCAATAAGTTCATCTTCTGCAGCTTGGTCAGTAAGGTATGGTTTTGATAATTGAGTTCTGTAACCCGCCAACTCTCTTTTAAAGCTAGCTGAAGTGTCCATCTGATTTTCCTGAGCATACAATACTTTTCTTTTGAAGTCAATAAATAAATCAGCGTATTCATCTAAATATTCTTCATTTACTTCTTTTTCAGTATTGTTTTTTCTGAAAATAGATTCAAATTCACCCAATGGAACGTTTTCAGGTCCTACAGACATAACAATATCTTCAGACTTATCGTCACCAGTATTGCTAGCTGTAACATGATTTCCTATTGTAAAGGAAAACATAAGGGCAAGTAAAATTAAAATTCTGTTCATTTTTCTAAGATTTAATAATTAGTTTTTTAATAGTTATCGGCTGTAATTAGGGGCTTCTTTTGTAATGCTTACATCATGTGGATGGCTTTCGATCATTCCAGCATTAGTAATTCGTATAAATTTTGCTTCAGATAGTTCAGAAATATCATGTGCACCACAATATCCCATTCCAGCTCTTAATCCACCTATCATTTGATGAATCACTTCATCAAGGTTTCCTTTAAAAGCAACTCTTCCTACAATTCCTTCAGGAACAAGTTTTTTGGCATTGTCTTCATTAGATTGAAAATAACGGTCTTTAGAACCGGCTTGCATGGCTTCGACAGAACCCATTCCTCTATATGTTTTGAATTTTCTTCCTTCGAAAATAACAGTTTCGCCAGGGGCTTCTTCAACACCCGCAAAAATGGAACCCAACATTACTGAGCTTGCTCCAGCTACCATGGCTTTTACTATATCACCAGAATAGCGAATTCCGCCATCAGCTATTACAGGTATTCCTTTATCTTTTAGTACTTCTGAAACACTGATAATGGCAGATAACTGAGGAAGTCCTACACCAGCGACAACTCTTGTTGTACAAATTGAGCCTGGACCAATACCAACTTTTACAGCATCTACTCCAACTTCTGCTAAAGCCAGTGCCGCTTTTGCTGTGGCAATGTTACCCGCTATAATATCTACATCAAATTCAGATTTTAACCTCTTAACAGTATCTATTACTCCTTTACTATGGCCGTGTGCAGTATCAACAATTATGGCATCTACACCAGCATCTACTAGTGATTGAACGCGCTCCGATACATCCGCAGTTACTCCTACGGCAGCGGCTACTCTAAGTCGACCGTATTGATCTTTGCATGAATTGGGACGAGTCTTATTCTTCATTATGTCTTTGAAGGTGATAAGACCTACAAGTTTACCCTTTTCATCTACTACAGGAAGTTTTTCAATTTTATTAGTTTGAAGAATATCCTCAGCATTTTCTAAATCTGTTAGTTGTGTTGTTACCAAGTTATCAAGAGCAGTCATTACCTCATCAATTTTCTTGTCTTGATTTTTTTCGAATCTTAAATCTCTGTTTGTAACAATACCGACTAAGCTTTGGTTTTCTTTAACTACTGGAATCCCACCAATTTTATTTTCCTTCATGATAGATAATGCATCTCTAACTGAAGAATTTTGAGGAAGTGTGATAGGATCTAATATCATTCCGCTTTCAGAACGTTTTACTTTTCTTACTTCAGCAGATTGTTTAGCAATGGTCATGTTCTTATGAAGAACACCAATGCCTCCATCCTGGGCAATAGCAATAGCCATTTTTGCTTCTGTAACTGTATCCATAGCTGCAGAAACAATAGGAATGTTGAGTTTTATGTTTTTGGAAAATTGAGTAGAAACGTTAACTTGATGTGGTAAGGTGTCAGAGTAATCTGGAACTAACAACACATCGTCATAAGTTAATCCTTCGCCTATTATTTTCTTGCTATAATCCATAATCGAATTTAGAATGGCAAAAGTAGTAAATTCTATTTTAAATCAATAATATTTAACAAGGATTATCGCAGTAGCATAATGCGTCCTGTTTCTCTAAGGTTTTGCCCTTGAGCAAATTGTATTTGGATATCAAAAATATAGACCCCATTTGGCACAAAATTATTAGCAAAAGTTCCGTCCCAGCCTTCTTGCAATGAATTAGACTCAAAAATGAGTTTTCCCCATTTGGAAAAAACCTTTAGTTGGTAATTCTCTATTGACTCTTCATCGTTCACAGTAATGTTCCAAATATCATTCTTGATATCGCCATTGTCTGGTGTAAAAGCTTTTGGAATATACAGTACTGGCGATTTGGAAATACAAACCTGATTAGAAAAAACGGTATCTTTTCTACCAAGCTCATTTAGCATGTCTTCGGTTGAAATATGATAAATACAAACTTTACCAAAATCGTTCTCTATTGAAATGTCATAAACAGAATTATTGTAAGCATTTTGTATAAACGTTCTTTGGCCATTTACTTCTTTCCAAATTTCTAGATGTGACTCTTCGATAAACCCATCATATTCACCTGTTAAAACAGAAATATTCTCTTGAGTGATACTTTGTGCGCCGAGCATTAGATTAGGAGCAATTGATGTATCGCTCGAGTTGGTAAGAATGCTTAAATCGTATTCTTTTCCACAAATATCTACTGGCTTTGCTCTGTAAAAATACAGGTTTCTATTTGGGATTACTAAATCGTCAATGAATGAATAGTCATCAACCTGACGTTCGGCTTTGCCTGACAAAAACTGAAAACCATTTTCGGTATATGAGCGGTAAATATTAACATGACTAACATCGCTAGAATTTGTGATGGCGGTTACTTTAATACTGTTCTCTCCTTCCACAGTCACTCTATTTACATAGCTAAATGTTGGAACATCAATTATGGTTGAGGATATTGAAAATCTATTTGATTTTGAGACGTATGACGCAGTACTTGTAGCCTCTAGCCAAAAGGTGTAGTTATTAGAATATTCAACCGGCATAAAAAATGAAGTATCTTCTCTTGCTATATTTATTGTTTCTTCGGGAAAAACTATACCTGTGGTTAAATCTTCTCTGATGATTTTGAGTTGATAAGCTTGCATTCCAACCATGTTCAAATAAGGGTTCCAGTCTAAGAAAATAGAAGTGTCACATTCTGAATAAGAATTATTAACAAATATGGTTGAATGGGCACTGCTCCTTATGCTATTATTGCCAAAAGCATCGAATGCTACTACACTAAAGGTTTCAATTTTATTTTGAGGATTTGCACTTGATGTAGTGTAATTTGTGTTAGCTATACCAAATACCGTATCAAGAGGAATCCACAATCCAGAGATGTCTTCAAAATAGATAATGTAACCGACAACTTGTGCCGAGCTATTTACCCAAAAAATATCCACTTGTTGACTTACAGGATTTACGCTTAATCGAGTAATCAATGGCGGGTTTGGATCTTGTGCCAAAACAATAGCTGACTTGCAAACAAGTAAGGTTAATATAAAATATCGAAAAACATTCATTACCATCGACAATCTTTAATTCTAAAACTTAATTTCCGATATTTTATTTTTAGCGAGATAAAATTCTTCAATTATCTCATTTACAATTTCTTTTGCTGGTTTGATAGTATCCATCATTGCGGAAATTTGCCCTATCTCTAATTCACCTTCATCAAGCTCTCCTCTAAACATGCCTTTCTTGGCTCTTCCTCTTCCCAATAACGAAAGAAGTTCATCCTTAGTTGCGCCCTTATCATAGGCATCAATCAGTTGGTTGTAAAAGTTATTTTTCAACAATCTTACAGGAGTTATCTCTTTTAGCATTAATTGGGTGTCTCCTTACTTAGAATTTAAAATTAATTCTTTAAAATTTTGATGCGCTGATGATTCGGGTGAAGCTATAAACCTACTACCAATTTGAACACCATCTGCCCCTAACACCATAGCCGCTAACATTCCACGCCCGTTGGCAATTCCTCCAGCTGCAATTACAGGGATATTCACCTGTTCTTTTACCATAGGTATTAATGTAAATGTGGTACTTTCTTCTCTTCCATTATGTCCGCCAGCTTCAAAACCTTCACATACAACGGCATCAACACCCGCTGTTTCTGCTTTTAATGCAAATTTTACAGAACTTACAACATGCACAACCGTAATTCCTTTCTCCTTTAAAAAAGTAGTCCATATTTTAGGATTTCCTGCGGAAGTAAACACAATTTTTACTTTTTCTTCTACAATAATATCGATGATTTTTTCAATATCAGGATATAACAAAGGCACATTCACTCCAAAAGGTTTTTGCGTTGCTTTTTTACATTTC
>ENA-OUOG01004860-OUOG01004860.1-marine-metagenome-genome-assembly--contig:-NODE-4860-length-11298-cov-3.517868_pt1 | contig 11298 bp, 9 predicted proteins | sample MGYA00248635_ERZ508505 | MGnify/ENA primary metagenome ERZ508505 (study PRJEB26176, sample SAMN06267871) | marine metagenome | isolation source: Saanich Inlet, British Columbia, Canada | place: Pacific...
TCGTTTCGATCTCTTGCCGGCGTACGCCACATTTAACCCCTTGTTTGCCGGAAAGGGCTTTGGGGTCTAGCGACTGACTGAGGATGGGGGCTTCGGCCCCCTGATTCTTTATGGCAAAACCAAGTAAAGGCAAGGCAAAAGTAAAGGTCACCGCATCCGGCAAGAAGGTCTCTTATGGCCAGGCTGGAAAGGCAAAGGGTGGCGGTTCACGAGTTCGCCCTGGTACTAAGAAGGGTGACGCATATTGTGCTCGATCAGCCGGTCAGATGAAAGATCATCCAGAAGCTGCACGGGACCCTAACAGCCCATTACGACTATCCAGAAAGCGCTGGAAGTGTAAGGGCAAGAAGAGTGCAAAATATGAGTGACGGTCTATACGCTAACATGCACAAAAAGAAAAAGCGCCAAAAGCGCCAAAAGGCTGAGGGACGCAAAGTAGAAAGGACTCGATCCCCAGGCGACCCAGGAGCACCAACAGCAACAGCGTTTAAGAATGCTGCAAAAACAGCTAAAGGAGCAACGTACGAATAATGGCTACTGTCGCTCAGGTCGCAAAGGCGGCACTACAACGAATTCTAGTCCAGGCATCTGAGGCTCCATTAGAGGCTGACGAGTACCAGGACTTTATCTTCGCCATGAATAACTACATGGCACAACTCGACGCATCTGGAATAAGTCTGGGCTATACCGTCGTCACAGATCTAGGTGACCAGGTAACTATCCCAACTGGTGCGCTTCGAGGACTAATTGCCAACCTGGCGATTGAGGTCTCACCTGACTACGGCGGTGTAATCTCAGACGGCCTGGTAAGGGCTGCGCGTGATGGATTCCAGACCATGAGGTTATTGGGACAGCGTATAGCAGCAACTAAGAACCCATCTACCCTGCCCGTCGGCTCAGGCAACGAGGACACGGTGTACGGTTACCCAGGACACTTCTACGACGCCTCAGAGGCAGAGATACTTGCCGAGACAACTGGCGCAATTGGTTTGGAGCTAAATACTAATGGTGGATAGAGCGCAGGGCAGAAAGAAGAGCGAGTTTGTCCAACAGAGCACGGTCCTGGCTAATAGCTACCTGGACTATGTTGTTAATGGCACGAACTACAAGATTGCCTATAACGACTTTGTAACCGGCCTTGGTGTTACCGGGACGATCGTACAAGAGGGTGCTGTCACAGGCACGGCCATCCTAGACGTTGACGGCACTACGAATCAGATCCGCAACCTTGAGAACGGACCAGGCATAGTGACCTCTGTATCTGCCGAGAACGGGGCTAAGATTAGCCACAACTTCACTGCAAGTGCAGACGGATTCCCTATCCTGCTAAACACGACCGCAGCATCTCCCACAATTGCAAGCATTGTCGCTGGTTCAGGTATAAGCATTGCCACGGTCAATACTAGCGGCATTGAGATATCATCCATTGCAGACGCGATTTATGGTCAGCTAACCATCCACGGTAACTCGACCAACACAACAATAGCAGTGGCTGGAACCCCGGTTCTTGTTGCCGGGACTTGGGTGTCTGGGATTAATTCAAGCTTCACTGTAACAACTGGCGGTCGCATGACCTATACCGGCACAACAACTGAGGTGGTCTCGGTGGTAGCATCGGTAACTCTTCTCCCTGCTTTGGGGGTGAATCAAACGCTAACCGCTTACATAGCTAAAAACGGCACACCTATATCAAATGCGAAGATAAGCCGAATAGTCAGTTCATCAGAGAGCGCCAACGTCTCATTGTTTTTTAATGTCTCACTAGCAAATAACGATTATTTAGAATTATTCGTGGCAAACGAGACAAGCACAAATGATGTCTTAGTTACGGATGCCCTTTTCGGAGTATCTTAATGCCGGTCACTCAGCTGCCTATAGCGAATGGATTTTATATATCAGACTCTCTGCCGATCTCAGCGCAAGAGTGTACTAACTGGTATCCAAATATCGCCCAGGGGCAAGCATTAAGCCAGGAGACGTTATTCGGCACTCCAGGGCTTACGCAACTTGCAACATCTGGAACTCTAGACAACGAGAACCGGGGCGGTCACGAGATGGCCGGCAAGCCCTACTTTGTTAACGGAACCAGGTTATATCGCCTAGACGAAACGGTTACGGATGGTGTTGCGACATACGCCCTCACGTTCATAGGTGACATAGAAGGCACGGGCAGGTTATCGATGGCAGATAACGGCACCCAGCTTATGATCCTGGTCCCTGGTGGGAATGGGTATATCTATAACCATGTGACTGACACCTTTGCTCAGATCACAGACACGGACTTTACAGCTAATGGAAATCCTCAATTCGTCGTATTTATTGATGGCTATTTTCTGGTTACCACAGATTCCAAGAAGTTCATTGTTTCCGCAATCAACGACGGACTCTCGTACAACGCCCTAGACTTTGGCACGGCTGAATCGGACCCGGACGACATTGTTGCCCCGGTGGTCTATAAGAATCAGCTATTCATCTCTGGCGGTGAGACCTTTGAGGCCTTCCAGAATATCGGTGGTGCTGACTTCCCGTTTAGCAGGACAGGACTATTCCTCCAGAAAGGATGCTACTCGCCTTTCTCTCTCGTTAACGCCCAGGACACGTTTATGTGGGTTGGCGGCGGGGAGAACGAGGGGCCGGCAATCTGGGCTCTTAACGGTAACAGTACGGTTAAGATATCAACGACTGCCATAGACTCTTTGCTGTCTACGCTCACAGAGACAGCTATAGCGAACATCTACTCATGGGCATACGCAAGCAAGGGAGCATACTTTATAGGCTTCTCACTGCCCTCTACAACGCTTGTATACGATACGACATCTCAGAGGTGGCACGAGAGGAAGTCGCTCTTAGACGGCTCTCTAGGAGCTCTCAGGGTGTCCTCGATCGTTAAGGCTTACAACAAGGTTATCTGCGGTGACGTTATTGACGGCAGGATTGGTGAGCTAAACCCGGACGTGTACACAGAATACGAGAATATAATCATTAGGCGCGTCGCTACACAGCCCTTCCAGAACAATATGCAGTCGGTGTTTTTCCCTACGCTAGAGCTCACGGTTGAATCAGGGGTGGGCAACACTGACGCCCCGGACCCTCAGATCACGCTAGAGAGAAGCAAGGACGGCAAGACCTGGAGCGGACCTATCTCTCGCAGCATAGGCAAGATTGGCGAGTACAGCCGCAGGGCTATATGGCGCAGGAACGGTAGGGCTTCCAGGTTCGAGATATTCAGATTCACTCTAACGGATGCGGTCAAGCCTGTAATAATACAGTTAACCGCTAATATTATTGGTGGTGATAAGTGACCGGACCTAGACTTAACCAGGCGCAGCCTATCGTTCAACCTGACGGGACTATGGCTCAACCGTTTAGACAGTTCACCCAGGACGCAAGCCTAAGCATCCCTATCGTGGGTGTGGGTTCGCCAGAGGGTGTGGTAGAGGCCAGGCAGTACAGTTTGTACATAAACTCTACCGGGTCCACAGGATCGATAGAGTACAGGAAAATGCAACCAGAGATTGGCGGTGATACCTCGCAGGGATGGGTCGCAGTCTAAGTATGCTAAAATTAACTAAATTAAGTAGGTGAGATTCTTATGCCATTACCATTGTTTTTAGCTGGGTTAGGAAAGGGGGCCTTAGCTCTAGGCGGCAAGGCTGTCGCAGGGGCAATGGCTAATCCATTAAGCACGGCTATGGGTGCTGCCAGCATTGGCTCATCAATAATGGGAAACAACGCCCAGAAAGATGCAATTGCCCAGGCTGAGGCCCAGCGCCAGGCTAACATGGAGCTCATTCAGCAGTACGGGAACAGAGCTTCAGAAGCTTTGCTGCCTGGTTACCAGGCTGGCCAGAACATCAGACAAGAGGGCGTGAATCGGAACATGGCTCTAGCTGGGTCCACGTTTAGGCCGATGATTGAGACCATGCAGTCTGGTGACATGATGGCTCAGCAAGCGCTAATAGATTCTATTGGCAGGATGCGCAACGCTCGCTTGGGGGACCCGGTGGGTGCGCCTATACAAGCGCAAAATGTCCCTATGGATTACTCGGCTTTGAGTGGATTAATAAATCCTCAGCCTTTGCAATTCCAGCCTATACAAGAGACTCAGTTCTCAGACACAGGAATGACCGATTGGTCTTCGGCGGATGTTAATAAGTACCTGGAAGCACAGAAGGATGTTAAAGACGATTACATGGCTAACAGGGATGAGCTTATTGCCGGCGGTGATCCTCAGTTCGCAACCCTGGAAGGCTATGCTCGATGGCATTACGACAATAAGGGCCGAGATGAAATCGCCAAGGGATTAAGATCGGCAGTAGAGGGAGTGACCGTTCCGGGTCCAACGTCTGGAATGCAGAGCCCATCTCAGGGGGCTTTCACCTCACAGCAAGTAGCTAATATATTTAATATGGGAGCTCGAGGATGAGCATAGCAAAGCTTCAAGGGCTACCAGCTCAAGGTCCATTTGATGCGGCCACAGTAGATGCAGTTAAAGATCTGCTTAATGCCGGCGAGGTTGATGTCAATGACGTGTCTGGCTACTTTAATGTAGACAAGGCGTTAGTGATTCAAAGTCTAACTGACATCTCTCCCCAGGCTTACACAAGCGGCAACCTGGACGCAGCACAAGTGGCAGCGGTTCAGAAGCTTATTGAAAACGGCGTGGCAAGCACCAAGGATGTGTCTCAGTATTTTAACGCTCCAGAGGAAATCGTTGAGAGAAACCTAACCGAGCAGCTTGGCTATACTCCAGCGCAAATAGCTCAAGCAAGGGTCGGCACTCCGATAACTCCAGAAGAAATTAAAAAGACGCCTAAAACCGGGGCAGAGATACAGACCGGTTTGCTTGGGGCAGAGCAAGCCCTTACAAGCGGAGCTCAGGCAGCGATAGACAGGCTTGATAGGCTGAACCAGCAGGGCAGACAAGACCTAACAACTCAGTACCAGTTAGGACTAGCGCAAGCCGAAGCAGCAGCAAACCAGGCCCGTGGAGACATAACGGCCGGTACTACGCAGGGCTTAGAGGCTCTAGGCGCAGGTTTTGGTCAGGCTCGCCAGGATATAACCCAAGGAACAGCCCAGGGCTTAGAGGCTTTGGGTGCTGGATTTGGTCAGGCAAGAACAGACATTACTGATTCCTTCGGCAGAGCTGAGGGTATGTTTGATCCTTACCGCCAGGCTGGAACAACTGCCTTACAACAGCAGATGGCTCTATCAGGAGCTTTAGGACAGGACGCATTTAACCAGGCCTACCAAGAATCCCCACAGATGGCATTCTTGCGCGAGCAGGGCATGAGAGCAAATCTATCGGGCGCTGCGGCTACAGGCGGTCTCGGAGGCGGTAATATCCAAAAGGAGTTACAGCGCTTCGGGCAGGGTCTAGCCTCACAAGGGTTACAGCAGCAGATAGCTAACCTTGGCGCACTATCAGGTCAGGGACTTGCGGCCACTGGAAGCACAGCTAACATAGTAACCGGAGCCGGGTCTAACCTGGCAAACCTTGCTTCTGGTGAGGGACAGGCGCGACTTGGTGCTCTAACCAATCAGGGGGCAAACCTGGGTAATCTAGCAACAACCGAGGGGTCGGCTCGATTGCAAACGGCTACCAATCAGGGAGCAAACCTAGCTAACATTGCTACAGGATTAGGAAGTCAACAGCTACAGACTCAAACCAATCTTGGCAACCAGCTATCTGGGTATGGGTTATCTACAGGCTTACCTGCGGCTCAGACTATCAATAATCTTGGTATTAATTTGGCCCAGGGCAGGACAAACGAAGGGCTACAACAGGCGCAAGACGAGCGATCATTGGCTAATGCTTTGGCCGGCATCTATCAGACCCAGGGAACAAACCTGACAGGAATGATCGACAGCCAAAGAACCATGCTGATGGATCTAGTTAATAGCGGAGCTTTAACAGAGGCTCAGGCCCAACAGGCTTACTCGACCAGCATAGCTAACCTTCAATCAGGAGTAGGAGGCCAGCTCGCTGGTGTGCCTAACTCGCCTCTCTTTGCTCCTGACTATAGCGCTCAAATAGGTGACGCATTCCAGGCTGCCGGTGTGGGTGATTACATTTCTAGAAATAGAACCGGCGCTAGCCCTGCTCCTGTTTTTGAGTCGCAGCCATCTGTTCTTAGTGGTTATAATCCTTCAGCGATGCCAATGACGGTTCCCGCTCAAACTCAATATGGTTTTCAATCTCCAGCAGCAAACGCAGCAAATCAAGTGGCACTATTAAACCTTCCGCAAATAGGAAATCTCTAACATGGCAGACCTATCCACGGCCCTAATGGGTATAGGCGCGGCATTCAAAGGTCAGGCGCCCCAGTTCTTACAGCAGCAGCAACAGCGTCAGGCTCAAGAACGCGCCCAGATGTTGCAGAACGAGGACCTGGCAGAGAAGCGCAAGCTGACTATGTTTAAAGATGCCATGATGATAAAGGCTAATCCTCAGATGGCTGGGTCAATTCTGACGGACCGCAGGGCTCAACTACAGCGCTTTAAGGACATGAATGTTCCTATAGACACCAGGCACACGGATGAGTTACTTGCCCTCTATCAGTCGGGCGACATGGCCGGATTTAATAACAGTCTTGATAATATGATCTCGGCTGGTGTTTCGATGGGTATTATTCCAGCTCCAGCAGCTCCGACGGCTTACGATCCAGGCCAAATGCTTCGCATGCCAGATGGTTCATTTAAGGCAGTGCCTGTGCCTGAAGGCTACGTTGATCCAGAGGCGTGGAAAGATACCAAGGGCTCTATTAGAACAGATCTAACAAAGCTATCGAAAGAGGCTAGAGACATTACAACCCAATTCAATCAGATTGAAAAACTGGCCGAACAGGTTTCAAACACTGATAATGACATGAGGACAAGAAGAGCGTCATTAGCAACATTAACCACGATCTTGGCAAAAACAGCAAGCCCTGGCTCTGTGACAGAAACAGAATTCCAAAACTTTACGGGCGGAGAATCTCTTTCAGCTTATATACAAAAACAAGCAGCTACTGGCGGTGATTTCGGGCTTCTAAGAAGTTTCATTTCAGGAGGACTAGAAGATAATCCAGAGGCAGCATCTTTACTCGCCTCATTAGACCCTTTGAATCCAAATTCTTTTGATAAAGAAAACACTATAACTATGGCTAAAGGTTTAATCCTCCCTGCCGGAGACGGAATTTTAGGGCAGTTTGCTGATTTTTATAATGAGGCCCTGCCCTATAACCCCCAGGAATCTGATATGAAATCTTTGTTTGGGCCAAGACAGACAATCACCCAGATAGGTAAATTGCTTTATGGAGATTCTTTTAACGCTGAATCTTTTTATAAAAACCCTGTCCAAGCATTGGATTCATTCAGGGCAACTCTAAGCGACAAAGCCGCACAGCAGATCATTCCGCAAACAGAAGCTCCTAGCCAGCCTGGTCAGCTGTATAATTACGAGACAATCGAGTCTGCAATGAGAGCGGCTAACTCTGGAGTGCCAGTAGAATCCATAAGAGTATTTGATCCGCAGACACAAACATACGAAGAGGTTGAGCCGGATGCCTGATGGAATAAAGCTAAGATTTAAGAGCCAGGCAGCACCACAGGCCACAGCTCAAACACAAGAGCAGCCGTTACCACCGGGCGTTTCTTATCGCCCTAATGCAGCTCCTGTATTCCGTGGCGAGCAACCTGTCATGGGTGAGTCTGGGCAGATGGCTTATGCTCAAGGTCCTCAAACAAGATCACCACAGATGCAAGGATTGAGATTTACAGAAAAATCAAATCTAACTCCTGAGCAGGCCGCAGCAGAAGAGCTAAAGTTTTACGATCTTACACAGGTATTGCCTGAGTCTGGAAAAGTAACTAGAGGGCTTATAGGTGCGCTTCAGACGCAGACATTTAACCCCGAGGAATTTACAAAAATACTGAAAGCAGCCGACCCTAAAATACAGGTCGGTAGAGCTGGTGGTCAGATGTTTGTTACCCACCCAGACGTTGGGCAGACATATACCTTAAACAAACCAGGGTTTACTTTTAACGACGGCGCTCAAATTGCGTCTGCAATACTTGCGGCAACCCCAGCAGGATTTGGAAAAACTGTTGTAGCGCGCATGGCTGGAGAAGCATTGATCCAAGGTGGTATAGAGCTTGCTCAAATGTCAAAGGGCGGAGAGTTCAATCCAGAAGAGGTAGCAATGGCAGCTACATTCTCTGGCCTATCTGATCTCCCAGGTGTCGCAGGAAGAGCGAGATCAGGAAGAGCGGTTTCCGAGCAGGTAGCAGGAACAGGGCTAGAGCAGGCAGCTCCAGAGATTAGGGCCGTTGGTGGTCAGGCTACGCAGACTCCAGTTCGAGCTGCTGAGAATCTCAGAGATGTTATTCAGCCAGATCCGACAAAGACGCAGGCCGTAAGAGAGCTCGGCATAGAAGAGGTCACGCCTGCGAGAATCGTATCTCAGAATCCTCAATATATTCAGACAGAGCAAGCGATAGCGCAGATCCCTGGATCCAAAATGGCCCCTGGAGAAGCGCAGTTTGTTAAGCAGCTTAGTGATAAGGCAGATGAGTTTATAGGCACCTATGGCGGCACAACGGATGTCACCGGGCTAGATGAGGCAATAAGGTCTCAGATGGCTCGCAACATAGAAGACCTGGCAACTGAGTCTAATAAATTGTATGACAGGATTGATGAGGCCAACATAACTAGGATTAGAATAACTGATGGAATTGTTCCAATCAGAAACGCTCTGCGTTCAAAGGCTATTGATCTGGGCGGAATAGGCAATCTTTCTAAGTTAGAAAAAGATATTTATAGAGAGGTTGAGAAGGCTATAAGGTCTCAAAGGCCTGGACTTACCTATGGTCGAATAGATGAACTTAGGAAAGAGATCGGAGAAAAATACGGAAAGTCTGTTACCGGGTTATTTTCAGGTGACGCCGCTTCATTCCAACTTAGCCGTCTGTACGATGTGTTAACAAACGCCCAGGAGAAGGCATTAAATCAGGTTGGCCCTGAGTATGCTGGTATTTGGAATGAGGCTAAGGCGCTGGTCGCAAAGAGAAAGGAATTAGAGGACATAGCCAGCAAGGTTGCTGGTAGGAACCTGGAAAAGAATATACTCCCGCAACTAACTAGGTCCATGAACAGATTGGCCGATTCTGGCGTGGATGCAGATTTCTTGCGTGTTATCCGTTCGATCCCGGAAGACATGCGTCAAGAGGCAATGATTTCTGCTATTGGCAATATCTTTACAAGGGGCGGAAGAACACAAACGCAGCTTGTCCCTGGTCAGTACGCCGGGTGGTGGAACAAGATTAAAAGAAACAAAGGTGCTAGAGAGACTTTGTTTAAAAATCTTCCAGAGGGGGCTCCTCGTTTCCTTGAGAACCTGGCCATTATATCTAAGTCTTATGCTGATGCCGCTGCGTCAGCGCCAAGGACCGGAATAACTAACGCTATGGAAATGATGAACAGCGACGGTGGATTTATTAGCAGGGTGGCTGGCTCAATACCAATTGTCGGAGACAAGGCGGGAGGCGCGCTGAGATTTATGTTTTCGGAGACGCCTGTAGACGCCATTGAAGCCTCGGCCAAATTGCTTGGTGATTCTAACTTCAAAAGAATAATAACCAGGTCAGCATCTGGAGAGCCGGTAGATAGAGCCGAAGGTGCTTTGAAAAAGAGCAAGGTTTACACGGACTGGCTTCAAACCCTTCCGGCTAACAAAAGAGAGCGAGCCCTAACTATAGGTATCGCAGATTACTTCCTTGGTGATGGAGACCAATAATGGCTCGATTTGGCGATTTAGACACACAGTACCTGGACGACGCTGGCGACCCATTAGTCAACGGCAAGGTCTACTTCTATGAGAGTGGCACTACTACTCTAAAGACTACCTATTCGGACGTTAACCAGTCGATCCCCAATACTAACCCGGTGATCTTAACTGCGGCCGGCCGACAGCCCAACATCTTCTTTGACGGTGTGGCCAAGGCTATCCTGACATCTAACTCAGACGTACAGATATTAGTCCGGGACCCGGTAGGTGAGACTGCTACCGACTTCGGTGATGAGTGGGTGGCTACTAAGATCTATGGCTCTAATGATGTGGTCTTAGGGTCTAACGGTATCTACTACAGATCGCTAGTAAGCGGCAACCAGAACAACAACCCAGTAACCAGCTCTGGATTCTGGACGCTTCTTTATTCCGTGGAGTGGAACTCTGGCATAGCATACGATATAGGCGCGGTGGTTACATACGATAACCAGCAGTACCAATCGCTCCAGACAAGTAACACAAATAACCAGCCAGACACAGCCACAACTTGGTGGGTCCCTCTTAACTTCGCTTGGGTCGCAACTGCGGAATACGCAGAGGACCAGAACGTCGTTGGAACCGATGGTATTCTCTATACATCTCTCCAAGACTCTAACACTGGCAATGACCCTGCTACGTCACCTACTTGGTGGGTGGGAACCTCAGCGGCGGCAGCGGCCAGTGCAGTAGCAGCAGCGGCGAGTGCGGCAGCGGCCTTGGTCAGCGAGAATGCAGCCGAACTTGCAGAGACTAATGCCGAGACAGCTCAGGTGGCAGCGGAAGCAGCTCAGGCAGCGGCAGAGACTGCGGAAACCAATGCCGAGACAGCCGAAACCAATAGTGCGGCAAGTGCTGCATCATCTGCAACTAGCGCCAGCGAGAGTGCTACTTCGGCGGCAGCGGCCTTAGCAAGCCAAAATGCTGCGGCAACATCTGAGACGAATAGTGCGGCGAGTGCTGCGGCAGCGGCCTCTAGCGCCTCTGGGGCAAGCGGTAGCGAAAGTGCGGCAGCGGCTTCGGCAGCAGCGGCTTTGGTCAGCGAAAATGCTTCGGCGGCTTCTGCTAGTTCTAGTGCGGCAAGCGCTGCGACCAGTACCTCAGAGGCATCGGATAGCGCGGCCTCGGCGGCAGCGAGTGCGTCAAGTGCAACTGCATCGGCGGGAAGTGCAACTGCGGCATCTGGATCAGCCACAGCAGCAGCCGGATCAGCCACAGCAGCGGCAAGCTCGGCTACAGACGCAGCGACAGCGGAAACCGGAGCGGAAGATGCTCTGGCAGAGTTCGAAACTCAATACCTTGGCTCAAGCGCAACAGCTCCTACTGGTTCAATCCTGACAGGTGCGTTGTACTTTAACACTGTCTCTAACACGATGTTCGTCTACACAGGCTCATCATGGGCAGCAGCAGGAAGTGCAGTAAACGGTACAGCAGAGCGTCAAGAGTATGTCGCTACGTCAGGTCAGACTAACTTCTCAGCCACTTACGATGT
>ENA-OUOG01004863-OUOG01004863.1-marine-metagenome-genome-assembly--contig:-NODE-4863-length-11296-cov-2.487477_pt1 | contig 11296 bp, 7 predicted proteins | sample MGYA00248635_ERZ508505 | MGnify/ENA primary metagenome ERZ508505 (study PRJEB26176, sample SAMN06267871) | marine metagenome | isolation source: Saanich Inlet, British Columbia, Canada | place: Pacific...
GAAATCTAACGATAAATCGGTTAACTCTTTTCGGTTCGTAAGGAACCGGCATTTTCATTAATAAATCTGCCATGTCTTTATATTTGTTTTCTTTTAGTTATTCTTTATTATAAATATCTCTGTTAGTGAAATATTTTAAAATTTATTATCAATTAAGTTGACTTTGTCAATTTTATTACGTATTTTTTATTTACCCAGTAATACTGGTAGCAAACTATAAAGATTTAATAAGTTAATTATATAATATATATAATTTTTATTTAATATTCAATTATTACTTGCTTATTACTGGTATTATACTGGGTGTCATCTCAATTTTTACTTTGAGGGGGAAGTACAAATGTACCTCCCCTTCTTTTTTTTATTATATATTCTCGAATGATGCTCCTGTTGGAGTTATTAAGAATTCAACATCTATAAATTCAAGTGATCTTGTTGGTTTGATATAAATCTTACCTCTAAGTGTATTTGCATCAATATCTTCAGGATCATTTGATACAACCACTCGGAACTCATAAAGTCCTCTTTCTTTCTTAATTGATTCCAAAATAGGATTAACAAGTCTTAAAAATTCATTTCTAACTTGTTCATCATTTTGTTCAAATAATAGTCTAACTGCAACTGCTGAAATTAATTTTCTCGCTCTTAATAATAATCTTCTTACATTGATTCTATCAAGTGCTGACTCTCTAACCTGTAATGTTTTGTTACCCCAAATGATAGTACCCGTATCTGAGAACGTCGCAATTGGGTTAATTCTTGCGTTATATAGATCATCTCTATTATCTAACGTCAACTTCTTCTTCGCTTTGATTGCGTTTACTAAACCTCTTTGGTATCCCGCTACTGCGAACCAAGGATAAGAAACGTTATCTGTCAATGCAATATTCTTAACAACCTCACCTGTTGGTGGAATGTATAATTGAGTTGCATTGTCCCCATCTCTTACTTGTATCCAAGGCCAATATGTTGCCGTGTAGTTAGTATCTAAATCAACTTCATCCAATTGGTCAACTATTTCGTCAACATCTGAAGTGTTAGGTGAGTTAGTGATGTATAATGAATCTGCTCTATCACCTTCTATCATATCAATTGCTTGATTAGTTAATGAACTATGGTTATAGAAATCAATACCTGGTGTTGCAAATATGTTGATATCAACCGCTTCAGGATTAGAGAATGTTTCAATTCCTGCTAAATATGCATAATAATCTGAGTTTCCAACAGTATCACTAAATACACCACCGTTAGATGTGTGTCCACTTACATAAGTGTTTTTACCAAAGATGTAACCATCTCCATTTGTTCTTGTTCCTCTATAGATATCCCAACCATCAAAACCACCACAAACTGCGAATGTAAATTTTCTATATGATTTACTTTCTAATAAACCTTTATCGATTCCTTCTAAATCATATGGTGTTGTTTTAAAACCTGATATACCAGACGCCTGACTTGAAAGGTGGAAACTATGTGATACTGAACTCGCAGCGTTTCCTTTATATTCAAATAAATCTCTATCGAAACCAATTTGAGATGATAAACCTAAAGTAACTTTTCTGATTTTATCTCCGTTAGTTTTTTGTTCTGTACCTTGTGAGTTATAAGAAACAACGTCACCCGCCACATTATATTTTGTTTTGAATAATACGTTACCAACTTTAGATGTACCTAAGAAATCTGATGTAAATCCTTTAAATCCTGCAGGAAATGCATCTACAGGTGCGTCTTCAGCCATGTTCAACATTATATATTTCGAACGTAACTCGTACTCACCATCTGAAGTACCTATCTTTTTAGCAATGTAACCAGGTAGGTCAGGGTTCATCGTACATCTTGAGAATTTTTCAAGTACTGAAATATTATTATCAGTATCATTAAAATCTCTAATTATCAAATCAAACTCACCTGAATCAAGGTCAATATTCTGAACTTGAATTTTTAATTGTGTGTTTGCGGCATTTCCATCTGATATACTAATTACACTGAATAGGTCAGAAACAATACCACCTCTCACTTCAGATACAACTGTTGGAGATGCTGGTGTTTCCCATTGATTTAAATAATCGTTTCCTACGTTATGTGAAACATGTGTAATGTCTAAACCTCTAACAAGTCCTTGTCCGTAAAGGGCTGATAATAATTTTGGATACTCTTCAAAAACATAAAGAGGTACTTCATTTTTCTTCTTATCAAAATTAGTATTACCCAATACTTTAGAAACATATTTAGTGGATGATGTATTCAATGTACATGTAAATGATTTAACACCACTTGTAGAACCTGTAACATTAAGTGTAAATTCTGATAGTGGGTCGGTCCCTAAAGTGGATGACGCAATACTTATGTCACTTGATGAATCTAATTCAAGGTTTAATGTTTGTCCTTGGTATGATCCTCTTGATCTCAATGATAATACCACTATATTGTCGTAGTCAGAATTTACTGAAGCATTATAACTAAATTCTGTTATTTTGAATCCGTTATTTGCCTGATCCCAAACAAAAAGGTAAGAACTTACACCCGATACTACTCCAAGACCGTTTTCTGTAAAATAAGTGTTATACCAATTGTTATTGTTGTTTGTTCCTATTGGTCCCGCTATCTGTAAAGACGATCCCAAACTTAATGTTTCTGCCCCATCAACTAAACCAATAGTAAACCATGATCCGTCAGCTAAGACACCTAAATTTGTAATCCAGTCAGACATAGAACTTCCATCATTTGCTGTCTTCCCACTTAGGTTTTCAAATAATGAATAAGTTGAAATATCTAAACCAGTTCCTATAAGTTCCTCTACCGTATTTGTAGTTCCACCTGTAAGGTCTACTGTTATTCCGCCTAATGTTTTAATTGCGTATGTTATTTTTGGTACGTAACCCGTCAAACCTAAAACTCTTGTTACAAATAATTGGTTAGATTCTTGAAGGTATGATTTTGCGACATAACCCAATTCGTATTTTGGATTACCGTCCGAAAATTTAGTTGGTGAAGTAGGTCCAAAATATGTTTTGAATTCGTCAAAATTTCTTATTAGTATAGGTTCAAATGCCGGACCTTGTAGGGTCTCACCGGCTAAACCTAATGTAGTTACTCCCACACTTTGAGCTACGAACGTTAAGTCCTTTTCTGAGGTGTAAACACCTGGAGAAACGAATACTCTGTTTGAATTTGCCATCGATTATTTCAATTAAATATTTTTATTGTTAACTATAAATATCTTCGTTTTTAGTAAAGATTTCTCAAGTTTTTTATTTTGGTATATTTAAAGATAATTTTTTATCTATATTTATCTTTATGAACACTTCAAAAACTAAAAACATCAAAATAAGTGAGAGACATCACGACAAGTTAAAAAACCACTGTGAAAAGCACGGTTTTAAAATTTATAGGATTATTGAAAAATGGATTGACTCAAATTGTAGTGAGAGAAAGAATAGTTTATACGACGAATAATTAATGTAAATAAGTAACATTAATTTTTGAACCAACTCTCGGGGTACCTAGCAGTTCTATTGTTGTTGAACCGGTGATTTCAAATCCACCACCCTCATTTTGTTGTAGTCCGTTAATATCTAAACTAATTACACCACCAATAAAATTTGATGTGGTTATTATATTAGAACCGTCGTATGTAAATGTTTCTGTAGTAACTTGTCTAACATCTCCCTCCTGATCAATGAAAACACTACTTCTACCCTTATAATAAGTTATTGTAATAATATCACCTTCTCTTGGTTTATCCACAAATGTTATTTTAGAGGTTAAGGCAACGTGGTAATATGATGTGTCTCTATCCTGTAACAGACCATTTATTGCTACATTAAATAAAATACCAATAGTTTCACCAACACTAAATATACTTTGTTCCCCATCAGCGGTAAAGGTTGCGATAGTAACGTCTAAATTTTTAGTAAGGTAACTTTTTTCAAAATTATTACTTTGGATAAATTCGTTCATTAAAAACATTCTACTAACCGCCGGTTTAATCTCAAATTCTTCATCATCAATAATAAAACCTAACATAGTAAACTTATATGTTTGTAAATAAAATCTACGAGATTCTAAATCAACAGGGGTATTATCCTCAATAGAATCTAAAACAATCGGTATATAGTGACCCTTAACTGTTGTATACGCCTGTCTAGAAGAAAATTTCTGTAAAACAATTTGATTAAATTTATTTAAATCTCTGAATTTTGAACAAATTATAGTAATTTCATAACTTATATCTACAGGTACGGGTTGTGGCATTTTATATATGTCCGCACCCATCTGAGTCCCGTTCCATGTTGGTACGGTAGCATAATGAAACTGTCTTCTATCGGGTATGGTTCTTTGTAGACTTGGGTTTGTACCTAATTGAACTTCGGGTCTTCTAACGATTGATATAAATGGAATTTTTGGGTTTCCATCTAAATCGGCAAAATCCCAAGTATTGGTAAACTCCCCCCATCTTTGTATTGTAAGTATTTTAGGTATAATAGGTATCTGATCACCATCACTAATAACTTTAAAATTATCTTTTGTGAAATTTAACATCCCAAAATCTAAATCGTCGTGTAAGACAGAATCCGGTAGAAACGAATCACCCTTAGTTATTTTATCTAATAACTCTTGTCTTCTATCAGTTAGTTCTCTATCCTGATAAACCTTTATATTATTTTTCTTAGGATATCCCATTATACACCTCTAAATTCCGTTTCCTGTGCCGGAACACAAGTTATTGTTCTATAATATGGTTTAAATCCAAACATATTATGTTTATTATCTGAAGTAACTTTACCATCATTAGATACGGTATAATACCTAACCTTCTCTTCTGATTCGGGGTATCCGATAAAATCACCATATTTTACATCTATACCCAACTCGGTTAAATGATTGATGTAGACCGAAATTACTAAATTACCTGGCTCATTATACCTAACCAACCCATTCTTGTAAGATGAATTTTTAGGTTCTACAATATTCACTAATGCATTAAACTCTACAGGTGGAAAGTATTTTATTTGGTCTTTTCCTACCTCAGCATATACCGCATCGATATCGGTACCATCAGTATCAACCCGATAAAGAACTAATTTCATATTAAGATCACCGTGAAGGTATTCCTGACCTAATTGTATATTTAAATCAAAGTCTTCGTTTGAGAAGAATTTATTAAGTCTCGTGATTGGTAATTTATTGCTCATAGTAATAAATAGTTTAAAAATTGGTTTGATTTATATATATTTAGTTAAATACTATGGGAAAAAATATACCGGAAGTGGAAGCATTAGAAATTATATCAGGATATACCGGATATAACAATCAAATTATGTTATGGAAATATAAATTTGAGACATCTAAAAATTACGTACTAACAAGACCTCAGGCAGAATATGTTATAAAATATTGTGATGTTGTGCCTAAGGTTGCAAAAAAATTCATACCGATAACCAAACACTTTGGAGATAAACTACAAGAAGAGAGGTTATTAATGGTACCCGTAGAAAAAATATGGGTAGAAAAACTTTTATGTGAGAGTGATAAGGCATACCATGTTTGGGGAAACATTAATCAAGATATGAAACCCATTGCAATGTGGGTCCCTAAATCTGCGGTCATACAACAAGAGAAGAAATTAAATAGAGTTATTGATTACACACCATACTCAAATAGACCACCTATGGAACACCAAAAAGAAGCTATTGAGAAACTATTAGCTAACGATAGATTTATTTTAGCTGATGATATGGGATTAGGTAAGACAACATCAACGGTTATTGCGTCTATTGAGGCTGACGTTAAAAAAGTCTTAATTGTATGTCCGGCATCTCTTAAGATAAATTGGAAAAGGGAAATAGAGAATTATAGTAACGACAACATTTTAGTTGTTGAAGGTAAAAAGTGGGGTTCTACGTTTAAGTATTATATAATTAATTATGATATACTTAAGAATTTCCACACAACTGATAATCCTGAGGAAAGTGAAGTTTATCAGATTATTCTTAATGAAGGTTTTGATTTAGCCATTGTTGATGAGGCACATTACATCTCAAATGCACAAGCACAGAGGACTAAATTATTAAATGATATATTGGAACAGATACCAACAGTTTGGTTGCTTACAGGTACTCCTATGACGTCTAGACCTATAAATTTCTACAATTTACTTAAGATTGTTAGATCTCCTTTAACCATAAATTGGAAAAGTTATGTTATAAGGTATTGTAAGGGTTATCAATTCTCTGCCAGAGGCAGAAAAATATGGAACACTAGTGGTGCAAGTAATTTAGATGAATTAAGGGAACAAACAAAGGCCGTGGTACTTAGAAGATTAAAAACGGATGTATTAGATTTACCTGAAAAAATAGTTTCACCGATATGGTTAGAACTAAAAAATACTTTTTACGATGATGAACTTACTGAGTTTTTAAAGATTACTAAAGCACAAAGAGATAAAGAAAGTATTACCGTGACATTAAACCGATTAATGAAACTTAGACAATTGATTGCTATTGAAAAAGTTGAACATACATGTGAATTAATTGATAAAGTATTAGAACAGGGTAAAAAGGTTATTGTTTTTACTAATTTTACTACGTCATTAGATATGATTCACGAAAAATACAAAAAAAATTCGGTAACGTTAGATGGGAGGATGTCTAAGGATAGAAGACAGGAGTCCGTAGATAAGTTTCAGAACAATGATAAGACTCGTATTTTTATTGGGAATATAAAAGCCGCAGGTGTTGGTATAACGTTAACGGCCGCAGATACTGTTATTATGAATGACTTATCTTTTGTTCCTGCAGATCACTCACAGGCAGAAGATAGGGCATATAGATATGGACAAAAAAATAGTGTTTTAGTGTATTACCCCATATTTGAAAATACGATAGAAATGACGGTATATAATATTCTTCAGAAAAAGAAAGACGTTATAGATCAAGTAATGGGTGACGGGGAATATTCCGAAAGTTTTGCATCGGAGTTAGTTAAGAACATCAAGTAATTGATCCCTAACATTAAAGAGTTCATCCCCAATTTCCTCTATATGGTGATTTTTAAATGAAAAAATAACATAATTAATTTTAAAGGTTTCGGGGTCGTGTAGGATTTGTATTGGACCTACACCATCCCTTGGATTAAAAACGTCGAAAAAAATGTTATTTTTATTACATAAATTAAACACTTCATAAAGGGTATTAAACCATTTGTCATCTGTTTCTTTATAAATAATATTAAGGATTGCGTTAGAAGGTACTTTTATTGTTCCTCTTTCGGTAAGTAGTGATTCATAATTTTCTAACACAAATACACCGTCTATTATAAATGTGTCTCCCGTCCTCTTATCTAATATATAAATCAAATCAACTATAGACGACTTATCTTTTTTATTAATATTTGATTTTCTAAATTCTATTGTGTCATCATTATTAACATCTACATTCATTATCCCATGTTGACACGTTTTACCGTCTAAAACAAAATCTTGATTCCTGTAATAATCGTCCCCATCACCCCTTTCTTTAGTAATTGTCGTTTCGGATAAAATTACTTTTGGGGTTTGTCGAATAACCGCAATTTCCTCTAACTTTGACCTAACCCATGTAAAGTCGGACCCAATTTTACAGTCTCTATATATTTTTTTGTTACTACCATCTAAATTAAAAATTTCATTTCTATAGGTGGAGATAAATTCTAAGACTCTTTTTATTATTGTGTGTTGATATTTGTCTAACTGTGAAACATAAATCACATCCCCATCTATAATTTTTTTATCACATAAGATATTAATTGCATTTATGAATATGGCAAATATTCCGTCGTGGGTCTCAATCGTATTTATCCATGACCATACTTTATGTTTTCCCACATATTCATAAACCCCGTACTTCTCTAAACTTTCGTTATAACTAAATTCGTATCTATCACTATTTGGTATTTCTTTTAATATTTCATTTAGTCCTTTTATGTAGGTTTTTTTTCTTACCCTACCATTTTGTGGGTCATTAAAGAATTTACTAATTATTCTGTAGTCGAATATATCAGGTTTGTCTGTGGATAAATCTTTAATTATTTTCTGTAAATCAAATGTTGACATAATAAATGTTTTTGCAAATATAAACTATTTATTGTAATAAATCAAATATGGCAAGTACTATTATAACTCCAAGTAACAAAGACAAATTATATTCACAAGTGTTCCACCTTTTAGGGATGCCAATAAGGTCAATAGAATTAACTCAAGAACAGATGGATACTTTCTTAGAGTTGTCTTTAGATGAATATGAACAATACGTAAGTGATTGGTTAATAGAATCACAATGGTCTTCGTTGGCCGGGTTAGATATTGATACACAATCATTAACGAGAGCCTTTACTACAAGATCTTTAGATTATGAAACACAATATTCACACGCATATTCTAAAATTGTAGGATTACAAGCGGGTGGTGACTCAGAATTGAAAAAAGACAAAATAGAATTAATTCCCAATCAACAAGTTTACGAAATACCGGCAGGAAGAGAAATAAACGAACTTCTTTGGTTTACGAGAGCAGAACTAACAGATTCGATAGTTGACCCATTCTTAGGTGGTTTTGGTGGATTAGGTGGTGTTGGTTTTGGTGGTGTCGGTGGATTTGCACAGATGGGTACATCAGGTTCATATTTTATGATGCCGGCTTATGATCTTTTAGCTCGTATGCAGGATAGAAATATTAAAAACCGTTTAATTGGTGGTGAGTTAACTTATAGAATTACTGCGGGACCTGAAGGGAAAAAATATGTACACTTACACAATACTCCGGGTGGTAGATTTGATTTTGGGTCAATACAACAACATAATTATTGGGTATGGTATTGGTATTACGATACTCACGATAGAGATGATTGCTTGGATAAAAATAAGGATATTGTTAAGTTACCATCAGATATTGAAACAGATGAACTTACATGGGAAACATTAAATAAACCTGCTCAGAATTGGGTACGAAAATACTTAATTGCATATTCTAAAGAAGGTTTAGGTAGAATTTACTCTAAATTCTCAGGTGATTTACAAGTACCAGATAGTCAAGTTAAATTAGACTATAATTCTCTTTTAACCGAAGGTAAGGACGAAAAAATGAAATTAATTGAGGAACTTACTCAGAGATTGGAAAGATTAAGACCTGATAAGATGTTAGAACGTAAAGGAAATGAGGCCGAAAATTTAAATAAATCACTTAAATATCGACCTATACAATCTCCTTTCACTATAATTTAAGGGGTTACCTCATAACCCACTAATTTTCTATTAAGGTCAACCCAATACGGGTCAACATGTTTAATGCTGTCCTCTAAGTAAAGAAAAAACGGATCTCTTTTAATTTTCTTCCAAAAGGCAATTTCATTATCTTCTAATGTCATAACCTTTTCGAAGATGTCCTGTTGGTCTACTTTCATTGGATATCCATTCACAAGTTTACATTGGTTTGACGTAAAGTAAGGTCTTTTTTCTGGATTATCTATTAATATTTGATCCCTAATTTCAGGATGAAACACCACTAATAATGGTTCTATTCTCTTGTTAAAGGTACTAATATATCTTGCAACGTTATAATCACCTTTCATATCGGGATTTTCTGTCAATTCTTTTTCTGTAATCATAAAAGAGTTAATTTGGATATAATCAGTAGGTACTTCATACCCATGTTCCTCTAAGAATTCTTTTTGGAATTTTTTAGTTGGTTTAGTCATTTTTTTAACATCCCCATCACCCTTATTGGTTCCATTATTTACATAGTAAATTGTTTCACCTAAACCCGCGGAATAGTTATTCTTTATGATTAATTCCATATGGGCTTGTCTCGCCTTACTTGCACCACTCTTTGTTGTAGTTTTCATGGATTTTTTATAGTTCTCCACAGATAATTTAACCCTTGATTTATTAGCTATTTTAGATAAAGGTATTTCTTTATTGTAGATTTGATCAATATATTTATAATAAACCTCTAAAAAGTCCTGACCTTTACCGTCCAACATTAATTCTAATGCCTCATTCAGGAAATCAACAATATAACCATGTAAGTTTTTAGATTTAATGGTGTTACCTGTCAATTTAATTTTACCGTTTGGTTTCTTTAGTATATAATTTTTACGAGCAATATTAACGGTCGCAGGTGCCACATAATCAATATCTAACCCCATTTCATTTCTCATGAAAATATCGTTAAATTCCGCCGTATCTGCTTGGGCTCCCAAATATTCTTTATCCTTAACTACTAACTCATTTAAACCCTTACCAATATATCTCCTCTCCTCAACATCGGGAGGACACGAAAAGTTTACCCCATCCGTATCCATAACAAGTGGCTTATAACCCTTACCATTAAAGTATAATATCATCATTCTTAAACTTTGTCTACCAACACAAGTAATGGTCTCTCCGGCGTCCATTTCACCCCAATGAAAAACATGTGGCGCTGAAAGGGAACCAAAATACGCATTAATAAAGATTTTGATTGGTAATTGTTTACGATCATATTTTTTTGAAAGTTCGGGGTCTGTTTCTTCATACTGTGCCGCAAGTTTCTTATAGTTTATACGAACATCTCTAAAGTATTTTAACATAGATTTTTGTACTCCCATGACGTCACATTTTGGGAATACGTCATAAACTAATTGGATTGATGGGTAAAGTGAAGAGTAGTCAAACTTAACCACGTTTTCAGAATACCCAACCGCCATTAATTTTGAAAGTCCACCTGTAAAGGGTCTTTTCTCGTCTTTTTCGGGTATGGATAGATTATGTTTATATGACCAAGCTAACATTATTAATTTCCATAATGTTGCCGTTCCCATTGTGGATAATCTTTCATATGTCGTTGGTACCACTTTTGAAAGAAGAAATGTCGATTGACTAAAGGAATCATCCACAACCATAGTTTCATATAAATCGTCGTCAAGGTATTGTTCAACAATCTTACTACCTGACCATATCTCAAATTTATCTGGATATCTTTCTAATAAACCTTCAGTACCTTTATCTCCGATCTTTTTATAATTACCTGTTTTCGGATTCACATAATAATGATCGTTCTCTAAATATATTCTTGATATGTGTGCACCATCAACATAAACCCTGTTATCTTTTTCGGCTCCTAAGTACTTTGTTATATACTTTAACCCCCAAGACTTGATTTCTGAGTTTATTGCTTGTGCCCTACGTACAGAATGTGCAATATCAAGAATATTCATCCCCCACATAATGTGTTGAGTAAAGTTTTCAACTTCATTAGCTAACTTTAAAAGACCTTCTCTTT
>ENA-OUOG01004864-OUOG01004864.1-marine-metagenome-genome-assembly--contig:-NODE-4864-length-11294-cov-9.593831_pt1 | contig 11294 bp, 9 predicted proteins | sample MGYA00248635_ERZ508505 | MGnify/ENA primary metagenome ERZ508505 (study PRJEB26176, sample SAMN06267871) | marine metagenome | isolation source: Saanich Inlet, British Columbia, Canada | place: Pacific...
CCCGATCCCGCAGGGCCATCGGTGCCAAGGATAACCTGATCCAGCTTGTCCAATTCACGGGTGGTGTTCAGCGTCAACAAAGCGGCACGTTCATTGCCGTTATGCACGATCTCAAGGCCTTTGCCGCAATTCTCGCAAAGGCAGACAATCTGGTCATCAGGCAGCGCGGAATGGCCACCATTGATATGGCCCACCACATCCGTGCCCGTTTCCAAGACCATATCCGCATCGATCAACCCCGATCCCGGGATCGAGGGGCCGCCCGTGTGGATCGTGGATTGAATGCCGTATTTTCGGGCCCAATTGACCATCTGATTGGCAGTTTTGCCGTCTTTGACCGTGCCAAGACCGACCTCGCCCAGATATTTCACCCCCGCATCCGCAAGCTCTTTGAAGTCATGCTCCTCCATGCCATGCTCGATCACGGGCGCGCCTGCATGGACCTTGACGCCCGAGGGGCGGAAATTCTCGTAAAACCGCTGCGAGGCGATGGCCATGGCCTTGAGGCCGACCACATCTTTCGGGCGGCCGGGCATATGCACTTCACCTGCGGAAATCATGGTGCTCACACCGCCATGCAGCGTGGAATCGATCCAGCCCAATTGCTGTTGGCGCGGGGTGTAATCGCCCACAACAGGGTGGACATGGCTGTCGATCAAACCCGGTGCGAGCGTGCAGCCATTGGCATTGACCACGCGGGTCGCATCCTCGGTGTCGAGGTCCTTTTCATAGCCGAACGCCGCGATCCGGCCATTGATCGCCACCACACAATCGCCATCGGCAATCGGAGCCTCGATTTTGCCCGTCAGGATCAAGCCGATATTGCGGATCACCAGCTTTTTCGTTGTCACATCCATGGCCATATCCTCGCTCAAAATCACGTTCGTATACTAACGAAAGACTGGCACATACCGTATGATTTGCGCAAGAGGCCGCGCGCGGGCATTACAGGTATACCAACAAACCACCCTCGCGCTTGCCTGTAGGCGCGCCCTGTCCTATGCAAGAGAACGGCCCCGCGCCGCCCCCTTTGACAGGTATCAGGTTTTGGAACAAATCAGCTTGGATATGAAAGAAAAAACCTACCTCCTGAATGAGCAGGTCGGCTTTTTGATGCGTTTGGCCAATCAGCGCCATTCCTCCATCTTCCAAGAACTCGTGCCCCATGGTCTGACCGCCACCCAATTTGCTGCCGTGGTGAAACTGGCGGAAATCGGGGAATGTTCGCAAAATGAATTGGGGCGTCAAACGGCGATGGATGTGGCCACGATCAAAGGGGTGATCGAGCGGCTCAAGCGCAAGGATATGGTGACGATCCAAGCCGACCCGAACGACAAGCGCCGCTCGCTCTTGTCGCTGACCGCGGCTGCAAAGGGCATCATCTCGGAGCTGCATGACGCAGGCCATGCCATCACAAGGCTGACATTATCACCGCTTTCGGCGGCAGAGCAAAAAACCCTTCTGCGACTGCTCGATAAACTCGCCTAATGCGGGCCCTTGCGGCAAGGAAGCAATTGACAGGCCTCAAACTCCGCAGCTAACGTTAGTATACAAACGATCGTGCTGGAGTTCGGCATTTGCCATATTTGGTTCCAAATAGCGCTCAAGAGGCTTTGATGCTGCTCAAAGATGGCGGCCCCAAAGTGATTGCGGGATGCACAGATTACTACCCCAGCCTGCCCCAAGGCAGTCAGGTGCGTGACCTTTTGGATATCAGCCAGATCGCCGAGCTGCGCGGGATTGCGCAAACCGATCAAGGCTGGCGTATCGGTGCGGCCACGACTTGGACCGATATCTTGCGCGCGCCCCTGCCACCCGCCTTTGACGGGCTGAAACTGGCCGCGCGCGAGGTGGGCTCGGTCCAGATCCAGAACCGAGGCACAATTGCAGGCAATATCTGCAATGCATCGCCCGCCGCAGATGGTGTGCCGCCGCTTTTGGCGTTGCAGGCGCAGGTCGAGCTGGCCTCGCTCAATGGCAGCCGCCAGATGCCGCTGTCGGAATTCATCACAGGCGTGCGCCAAACCGCGCTCGAGACGGGCGAAATGCTGGTCGCCCTTCATATTCCGCCCCATTCCCCTAGCGCCACAAGCGCCTTTTCCAAATTGGGCAGCCGCACACATCTGGTGATTTCAATCGCCATGGTTGCCGCTGTGCTCGAGTTGAAAAACGGAGCCATTGAGGCCGCGACGCTTGCCGTGGGCAGCTGCTCACCCGTTGCGCAATGCCTGCCCGCGCTGCAAGCCGCTTTGATCGGGAAAACCTTCGCTGAGGTCGAGGCGATGGATTTTGAACAGGACGGGCATTTGGCCCCTTTGTCCCCCATCTCGGATGTGCGCGGCTCGGCCGAATATCGCATGGATGTGGTGGCCGAGCTGTGCAAACGCGTGGTCCTCACCGCCATGCAGGAAGGTTGATGGATGGACGGCCAAGCCCCGCACACAAACACGCGCTTCACCCTCAATGGAACCCCCGTTGAAACCACCCCCTTTGCAGGTGAGCGCCTGTCAGAGACCCTGCGCGAACGTCTTGGCAGCAGGGATGTAAAGATCGGCTGCAATGCAGGCGATTGCGGGGCCTGCACGGTTTTGATCGATGGGCAAACCGCCTGTGCCTGTCTGGTTCCCGTCCAACAGATCGAGGGAAAATCGGTTGATACGCTGGCAGGCCTTGTAAAGAACGACCCACAAGCAATTGCGCTTAAAGAACAATTTCAAGATCATGGCGCGGCGCAATGCGGGATATGCACGCCTGGCATGATGGTCAGCGCCGTGGCCTTGCTACGCGAAACGCCGAGCCCTTCCGAGGATGAGGTCAAGGACGCTTTGGGTGGCGTTTTATGCCGTTGCACTGGATATCGCAAAATCATCGATGCGATCATGGATGTGCCAAGCCATTTGGTTGAAACAGGGGGCGCAGGCGCTGCGATCCGCAGGCTCGACGGGGTGGATAAGGTCACGGGCGCGGAACGCTTTGGCGATGATGTTGCGCCCGCAGGCACGCTTGAGATCAGGGTGATCCGCTCACCCTACCCGCATGCAGGGTTTGTCTTTGGCGATCTGGACGGTTGGCTGGCGAAATCCGAGGGGATGCAGGCCTATCTGACGGCAGACGATATTCCCGGTGAGAACGTCTTTGGTGTGATCCCGCCCTTTGCCGATCAGCCCGCCTTTGCCGAAACGACTGCACGGTTCCGGGGCGAGGCCGTGGCAGCGGTCATCGGTACGCCTGAGGCCATTCGCGCCTTTGATGTCGCGCAGTTCCCCATCACATGGTCCGAGCTGCCTTGCGTCGAGGATGTGACCAAGGCCCGCCAAAACGGCGCGCCGCAGCTTCACCCCGGCCGCGCGCATAATGTCATGTGCGGTGGTTTTGTGAAAACGGGCGATGCGCAGGCCGCACTTGCCCGGGCCGATGTCAGTGTTGCGGGCCATTTCAACAGTGGTTTTGTCGAACATGCCTATATCGAACCCGAAGCGGGCTATGCCGAAGTGGTCAACGGGCGCGTCGAGGTTCATACCTGCACCCAAGCCCCCGTTATGGACCGTGAGGCGCTTGAGATATTGCTGGGAATGGATGCCAGCCAGATCAGGATCGTGCCCACGGGTGTGGGCGGCGGCTTCGGGGCCAAGCTGGATATCTCATTGCAGCCCTATCTGGCCCTTGGCGCGCTGAAAACGGGCCGCCCTGTGCGCCTGACCTACACGCGGACCGAGTCGATGCAATCGACCACCAAGCGCCATCCATCCGATATCCATCTGGAAATCGGAGCCACGGCAGACGGGCGTTTGTCGGGTTTTCATTTCGAGGGGGCCTTTAATACGGGCGCCTATGCCTCTTGGGGGCCGACTGTGGCCAACCGCGTGCCAGTCCATGCCTCTGGCCCCTATAATATCCGCGATTACACCGCTGATGCCAAAGGCATCCATACCCATTGCCCGCCCTCAGGGGCCTTTCGCGGCTTTGGCGTGCCGCAATCGGCCATCGCGCAAGAAGTGCTATTCGATGCATTGGCCGAAAAGCTGGAGATGGACCCATTGGAGTTCCGTATCCTCAATGCGCTGGAAGACGGGGTTCCCACAGTCTGCGGGCAGGTCTTTGACCAAGGTGTCGGCGCCAAAGCCTGCCTTGAGGCGCTGCGCCCCGCATGGGCGGCACAATGCGCGCAGGCCGAGGCCTTCAATGCCACCGCCAAGGCGGGCCTGCGGCGCGGGGTCGGGGTGGCGGCAGGCTGGTATGGATGCGGCAATACCTCATTGCCCAACCCTTCCACGATCAAATCGGGCGTGACCGCACAGGGCCAAGTGGTGCTGCACCAAGGGGCGATGGATATCGGCCAAGGGGCCAATACCGTGATCGCCCAGATTTTTGCCACAGCGCTCGGTATCTCGGCCACGGAGCTGCAGCTGGTCAGCGCGGATACCGATGTGACACCTGATGCGGGCAAAACCTCCGCCTCGCGCCAGACCTTCGTGTCGGGCAATGCCGCGCGCCTGTCAGGCGAGGCACTGCGCCGCGATATCCTGCGCCATGTGAATGCCAGCGATGCAGCCGTTCTTCGCTTTGAAAACGGGGCGGCCATTCTCAGCGATAAGGGCCAGACCCACCATATCGATCTTGGCGCCCTTCCCCCCAATTCTGAAGGCTATGTTTTTACCGCCTGTGAGACCTATGACCCACCCACAGTTCCGCTGGATGAAAACGGCCAAGGCACGCCCTATGCGCAATTCGGCTATGCCGCGCAATTGGCGGTGGTCGAGGTCGACATGGCCCTTGGAACGACCAAGCCCATCAAATTCGTGGCCGCCCATGATGTCGGGCATGCGATTAACCCCATGCTGGTCGAGGGCCAAGTTCAGGGCGGTATTGCCCAAGGTCTGGGCATGGCCTTGATGGAAGAATACCTGCCTGGCCGCACTGAAAACCTGCATGACTATCTGATCCCCACCATCGGGGATATTCCGCCGATCGAGACGCTGATCATCGAAGTGCCCGATGGCCATGGCCCTTATGGTGCCAAGGGTCTGGGGGAGCATGTGCTGATCCCCACAGCGCCCGCGCTGCTCAATGCGATCAAACAGGCCACGGGTGTGCGCATGACTTCGGTTCCCGTGACGCCCTCGAAATTGCGCGAAGCGATCAAAGGCCAAGCCAATGAATGACCAACCCCGTATCAAGCCCGAGAAAATCCGCTGCGATGCCTGCCCTGTCTTGTGCTATATCGCCGAGGGCCGCTCGGGCGCTTGTGACCGCTATGCCAATCATGCGGGCGAATTGGTGCGTCTTGATCCGCTCACCATTATCGAAAACGCCGCCGAGACAGGCAGCAAGGCCGTGCCCTTTCTGACCCAAGCCGAGGATTGGGATGGCGATCTGGTGCATAGCGGCCAAACCTTCGTCACGGCTGTTGGCGCGGGCACCACCTACCCCGATTACAAACCCGCCCCCTTTATCGTGCGCCAAAAGGTGGCCGACGCCGATATGGTCACCGTCGTGACCGAAGGCATCTTCAGCTATTGCGGTGTGAAGGTGAAGATCGACACCGACCGCTTCATCGGCCATGAGCGCGATATCGTCTTTTGTGATGGCGAGCCGATTGGCCATGTCATGACCTCGGAATACGGGTCGAAAATGCTCTCGCTTGGCGGGGTTGAGCATTTGACGGGCGGCACCAAGAAAGAGGGCCGTGTGACCTGTGACGCGCTGCTGCGGTTGTGCAATCGCGAGGCGGTCGAGGTCAGGATCGGCGATCACACCACCCTTGTTGTTCAGGCGGGCAAAGCCCCGATCGTGAATGGCACCCCCGAAAAACTGATGCGCGTGGGCTGCGGGTCCGCCGCGATCGGGATGTTTGCGGCCCAATGGTTGGGACATGCCGATGAGGTGATCGTGGTTGATGACCATATCACGGGCATTTTGTCGGAACACCAAGCGGGCAAGATGCTGGATATTCCGCCAACAGGGGTCAAAATCCACGGGCGGCGCTCCACTCCGGGGCGGTATTTCCAAGTGGCAGACCCCGGAACCGGCTGGGGCGGGACAGATGTGCAAGACCCGCTGAGCATCCTCAAACCCTTCGATCCCAAACTGGCATGGGCAGGATTGCGGATGTTGATGGTCTCCACCACAGGCGAGCAATGCGCCTATTTCATACTGGATGAGGCGCTGGAGCCGCAGCCCGCCCCCCTGCCTGATGCCTTGAAAGCCTCGGTAGACAGGATCGCCGAGAATTGCGAGCCGTCGCTGTGTTCCGTGCTGTTCATGGGGGGGGCTGGTGGCTCGTTGCGCTCAGGGGTGACGGAGAACCCTGTGAAGCTGACCAATTCCGTCAAAGCCTCGCTGACGCATGTCTCTTGTGGCGGTGCCAATACCTATGTCTGGCCCGGAGGCGGGATTACCATCATGGCGGATGTCCTTGATATGCCTACAAATTCTTTCGGTTATGTGCCAACTCCTGCCTTGGTCGCCCCGATCGAATTCACCATGCGGCTGTCTGATTATATCGGGCTTGGCGGCCATGCCGATCATGTGCGCCCGATAGAGGAAATCCTTTCGCCCAAGCTGCGCCGTGTGGGCCGCATCGACCCCGAGGCCGACCCCAATGCCAGCCATAATTTCAGTTGGAAAAAGGACGCCTGACCCGTGCAACAGCCCTGCGCCGCTCTATTGGATGATGGCAGCCGTCTGCATTTGCAGCATGGCCCCATTGATCTGATCATCGGCGCAGAGGGCGAAACACCGCAAGCGCGCCAAACGGGTTTTGAGGCGGCGCACGACAGGTTCCGCACCCTTCTTGATGGTCTGGTCACCGAATTGGGCGCGCATCGTAGCCAGCTTTCCCAAACGACACGCAAACCTTGTGACCCCGTTGCGCAGCGCATGTATGCAGGCGCCCTTCCCTTTTGCGGCTCATATTTCGTCACCCCGATGATTGCGGTAGCAGGATCGGTGGCCGATGAGGTTTTGAAGGTGATGACAGATGCCGCGCCGCTCAGGCGCGCCTATGTCAATAATGGCGGGGATATTGCTGTGCATCTGCAGGAGGATGCACAGTTTTCCATCGCCATGGCGCAAACAAATGGCGCTGATCTGGGCCGCATCCGTTTTGGCGCAAGCGAGGGGATCGGGGGGCTGGCCACCAGCGGCGCAAAGGGCCGCAGCCATTCCTTCGGGATCGCCGATAGCGTCACGGTGCTGGCGCGATCAGCCGCTCAGGCGGATGCGGCGGCCACTTTGATCGCCAATGCCGTTGATCTGCCAAAACACCCGCAGATCCAGCGCATGCCCGCAAATACCCTTGCGCCAGATAGCGACCTTGGAACGCGATCCGTGGTGACCTTTGTGCCGCGTCTTGACCCGCAGGAGGCACAAACGGCCTTGGCGCGCGGCCAAGCGGTTGCACAGAGGTTCTTGGCAGAACATCATATCATCGGCTGCGCATTGTTTTTACAAGGACAGGCGATAAGCCTCGGAGGGGGCTTTGGCCAAAGCCTCGACAATAGGGAAAGACTTCATGCCTAAGCTCAATATTCGCAAGATCATCCTCAGCGTCGAGGAAGTGTTCCACGAAGGCGGTCCCAAATCGGATACGCCCGTATTGCGCGGGGCCTGTTATGCGGTGCTGACCAACCCGTTTGCGGGCGGCTATGTGCCCGAGATCGCGGGCTTTATGGAAGACCTCAAGCCGCTTGGCCTGCAATTGGCCACACGTCTGGCCGATGCTTTGGGTGGTGCCGATAAGATCGAGGGCTATGGCAAAGGCTCGCTCGTGGGGGCTGCAGGCGAATTGGAGCATGGCGCGCTCTGGCATGCGCCCGGCGGCTATGCGATGCGCGAAGTTTTGAACGGCACCAAGGCGATTGTGCCCTCCTCCAAGAAAGTGGGTGGCATGGGCACGCGACTGGATGTGCCGATCACCCATATCAACGCCTCCTATGTTCGCAGCCATTTCGATTCCATGGAGATCGGCTTGAATGACGCGCCGCGCGCGGATGAATTGCTCTTTGCCTTGGTGATGAGCACAGGGCCGCGCATCCATTCCCGTTCAGGCGGTCTGGAGGCCTCGGAGATTACAGGACAGGATGGTCTGCGATGAAAGCCGATATCAGAAAAATCGCCGTGTGGATCGAGGAAACACATACCGAATTTGGCAAGGCAATCTCGCCGCCCACCCGTAAGGCTGTGGCCTGTGCCGTGATCGCGAACCCTTTCGCGGGCCAATATGTCGAGGATCTATCACCTTTGATCGAAATCGGGGCCGAGCTTGGAACCCTTTTGGGCAAACGCGCCGTCACAGCCTTGGGCGTCGCGCCTGCCGATATCCAAAGCTATGGCAAGGCGGCAATGGTTGGGGAAAACGGAGAGTTGGAACATGCAGCCGCCCTGTTGCACCCAAAAATGGGCGCGCCCTTGCGGGCCGAGGTTGAAAAGGGCGCGGCCCTTGTTCCCTCGTCGAAAAAACGCGGCGGATTGGGCCAAGACCTTGATATCCCGCTTGGCCATAAGGATGCCGCCTATGTGCGCTCGCATTTTGACGGGGTGGAAATCCGCCTCAATGATGCCCCGCGCGCCAATGAAATTCTGGTTGCGATTGCCGTGACAGATAGCGGCCGCCCCCTGCCACGTGTTGGCGGGTTGCTCCATGAAGAGGCCAAGGGCGAAGACGGGTTGCGCTAATCGACCGTGATCTGCATGCGGGCCTCAATGGGGCCTGCATCATCGACATAGGGGCGGTGGTCATTGGTGTTTAACGCCGCGCGAACGAGGTGGTTGCCCTGTGGCAAAGCCCCGATCACAGCACGCCCCTCATGCATGCGCAAAACCTTGAGCCCGTTGATATAGAGATGCGCATGCCCGTGCCCCGCTTGATGCACAGGCTCGGGGGTGTCGGGGTCAAAGGTGAAATCCGTGGTCTCAAGCACAACCTCCCAAGTGCCATTCCGTTGCTGGATCATATCCAGCGCGATGCTGGGGAGGGCTTGCCCCGCCTCCACCAAAGGCGCGCCCTCCATCATGCCCAAAGCCATATGGTTCCCATGCAGGTCGGCAGGCCGCCCTACCAAGGCGCGGGACGACACCTCGCCCGATGTCTCAAACATCAGGGAAATCGGGATCAATTGGCCTTCCTCTGGCAAAGTCTCAAAGCCGCTCAAACGCAAGAAAACGCCATCCAAAGACAGCGAGACCGTGCTATTGGCCGGAATTGGCGGTGAAATCTGACCCTCGGGATTGATCACCTCGACTTGAGCAGAATTCGAGCGCGCACCGATCAGCAGATCAGGCTCGGCCCCGTTTTGAATGGTGACGAAGACATCCACCGCATTGAGCGCCGTCATTGACAGCTCGGCCCGCGCGCCCGACAAGACAATGGTTCCCTTTGCCCCGAAACCCCGCCCGATCAAGACAGCAGCCGCAATGACCACAATCACCGCTCCAATTCCAAAGCTTGCGCGCATGGTGTTTCCTCTTAAGCCAATCTCGATAGTATGCTAACGATTAAATTCACAATTCAAAGGCGAAAATTTGGGCAATCGCGGTTTGTATAAGGCCTTCCTCTATCTGGTGTTGCTGCTCTGCGCCAGCAGCGCGCAGGCTCATGTCTCGGAGCAGGCCTTTGTTCTGCTCTTGCCAACACAAGCCTATATCACGGGCGGTTGCCTGTCGGTTCTGGCCTCAATCCTGATCGTGACTTTGGTGCCGAAAAACAGGCTCGATCCGCTATTTGCGCCCAAACACTGGACTATCCCGAAGCTGCCCGCGCGCGCCCCTGAGGCGGTCAGCCTTTTGGCAAGCATTGCGCTGATGGGGTTGGTCGTGATCGGCATGATCGGCCCGCGTGATCCTTTGACGAATCTCCTGCCCCTGACGGTTTGGGTCGGCGTCTGGATCATCGCCTTTAACTTTGTGGGCCTATTTGGCGATATCTGGCGGCTGATCAACCCGTGGACAGGCCTTCATTGCCTAATTTTTGGGCAAGAGGAGCCAGAGCCATTGCTCCGATTGCCCGAAAAACTCGGGGTTTTTCCCGCGATCGTCGGGTTTTGCGCGATGTTCGGCTTTTCCATCGTCGACCCCGCCCCCGCCGATCCAGACCGTTTGGCGCAGATCGTTCTATTTTATTGGCTTTTTCACTTCGTGGCCATGGTCATCTTTGGCCGGTCCGCGTGGATCACACGCGGCGAACCGCTGTCGCTGTTTTTCGCGCAGATCAGCCGTGTCTCGATCATTTCCTATGACAAGACCCTGAAAATCGGCCTCTTGGGATGGCAATTAACAGCAGGAAAACCCAGCCCTTGGGGGCCTGCAATTTTCGGTTTGATCATCCTTGGTCTGGGCAGTTTTGACGGGCTGAAAGAGACCTTCTGGTGGCTGGGTCAAATCGGGATCAACCCGCTTGAATTTCCAGGGCGAACGGCCGTCATCCTGCCCTCGCTTGTCGGGATGGTCCTCTCGGTGGCGGCATTGATCGCGGCGTTTTCAATGACCATTCTTCTGGGCCAATTTTTAGGCAACTACCAGATGCAAACCTCTGATAAGGTTTCATTTTCGACAATGTTCAGGGCGCTTTCACCAACCATACTTCCGATCGCTCTCGCCTTCCATGCCGCGCATTTCACCGTGACATTCCTGATCGATGGGCAGTATCTATTGGCAGCGATTGGTGATCCATTGGCACAAGGGGCAAATTTATTCGGTTTGGGTGACATTCGGGTGACCACAGGTTTTCTGAATACTATGGAGCCCGTGCGCGCGATCTGGCTGACGCAGGCGGGCATTGTGGTGATCGGCCATGTTTTGGCGGTGGTGGTGGCCCATTGCCGCGCGCTTGAAATGTTCAAGACAGCCCGTGCAGCAACATTGAGCCAACTCCCGCTGGGGGCCTTCATGATTTTATACACCCTCTTCGGACTTTGGCTGCTGGCCGCACCGCGCGGGGTGTAGAAAAACCTTTACAGATCGTTTGTGTGCCAACAAGATTAATTCATGTTCCACGTCTACAGGGAGAACAAAATGATTAAAAAGAATACTTCATCCATTTCACGCCGTAAGGCGTTGACGACAATTGGTGCAGCGGCAGGGGCTGTCGGCGCATCTAGTTTTCTTCCATCAGCGGCGCGTTTTGCGCATGCGCAATCCTCGGGCCCGATCAAGCTCGGCTTTCAGGTGCATCGCACGGGCATCGGCTCCTCCTACGGGCGCTGGTATGACCGTGTTGCCACTGCGGCTGTGTCGCGGATCAACGATATGGGCGGCATCAATGGCCGCGAGGTCGAGATCGTCGCCGAGGATGATGG
>ENA-OUOG01004868-OUOG01004868.1-marine-metagenome-genome-assembly--contig:-NODE-4868-length-11286-cov-6.570345_pt1 | contig 11286 bp, 4 predicted proteins | sample MGYA00248635_ERZ508505 | MGnify/ENA primary metagenome ERZ508505 (study PRJEB26176, sample SAMN06267871) | marine metagenome | isolation source: Saanich Inlet, British Columbia, Canada | place: Pacific...
AAAAGATGCTGAAGGATTTACTTTACCTGGTGTTAGTGTACTGCAAAAAGGAACTACCAGAGGAACATCTACAGATTTTGACGGAAAGTATTCAATTAAATTAACAGTTGGCCAAAGAACTTTGGTTTTCTCTTACTTAGGATTCAAAACCGTTGAAGTTCCTGTAAATGGTAAAAAAACAATTAATGTAACTTTAAAACAAGCTTCAGAAAGCTTAGATGAAATAGTTATTGTTGGTTATGGTACTCAAAAGAAAGAAAGTGTTGTAGGGTCTATTTCTCAAATAAAAGGGAACGAGCTACAAGAATTGAATATGGGTATTACCAATGTAAATGAGGCTTTGCAAGGTAATTTACCTGGTGTTGTTGCGATACAAGGTAGTGGTGTTCCAGGTAGAAATGATATGCAGATTTTTATTCGTGGTCAGGCGTCATGGAATGGTTCTGGGCAGCCTTTAATATTAGTAGATGGCGCGCCAAGGGATATTGATAATATTGATTTTAATGATATTGAAAATCTTTCTGTACTTAAAGACGCTTCTGCTACAGCCGTTTTTGGTGTTCAGGGTGCAAATGGTGTTATTCTAATTACCACAAAAAGAGGGCAAAAAGGTAAGGCGCAATTATCTTTACAGGTTAATACTACTTTTAAATTTGTTTCTAAGTTACCAGAAAAGTTAGGTGTTTTTGATGCCATTATGGAAGCAAATTCATCTTTATTGCGCGAGCTTCCTCATAATGAGGATATCTGGGGTAATTATCGTCCAATAGGTATTGCAGATAGATTCCGTAATCCTGCAAATGAGGCTGAGAGTTTAATATTTCCTAATGTAGATTGGAAAGATGTGCTGTTAAAAGATATGGCTCAAGATTACCGTGTTAACTTATCTGTGCGTGGCGGTGGAGATAATGCTAGGTATTTTGCGAGTCTTGCATACCAAACAGTGTCTGATATTTTTGATGGCGATAGTTTTGATAATGGTAAAGGGTATGAAAGTGGTTTTGGCTATGATAGGTTTAACTTTCGTAGTAATATTGATTTCGATATCACAAGCACTACAGAGTTGTCTGTAAATCTTGGTGGATTTTATGGTATTCAACAAAACCCAGGTAACTTAAATTTGGTTACAAATGCAATATACGAGTTGGCACCCAATGCTTATGCACCGCTTTTTCCAGATGGGGCATTTGGTAGGGATGATAGAGATATTTTTGCAAACACAAACCCGCTTGTTACCTTAACAAATACAGGGTACACTACTACTAATACTTTTAATATAAATACCGATTTTATTTTAAAGCAAAAATTAGACTTTATTACCGATGGCTTGTCCTTTCAAGGACGTGTTTCTTTAGATAATAGATCTCAAAGTCGCCAAGTGTTAAGTGATCCAGGAGCTGATGGTCAAGAAAATGTTAGGTATCGTGTATATAACAACGAATTCGATGAGCGCATTGAGTCTCCAAACGGTATAAACGATTTTGGGTTTGTACCATTCCCATGGACACTTCAGGCTCCAGCAATTCAGGATGGTACGATTACCCGTAATTTATTATATGACTTTTCGTTTAATTATAGTAAAACCTTTGCTGAAAAGCATTCGGTAACAGCATTGGCATTAGTAAGACGCCAAGAGCGCGGTAGAGGAAACGGTTTTCTTGTATTTCGTGAAGATTGGGTTTCAAGGATTACTTATGATTATGATAAGAGATATTTCTTAGATATTAGTAGTGCCTACAACGGCTCAGAAAAATATGGTCCTGGGTTCCGTTTCGATCTTTTTCCTGCCTTAGCAGCGGGTTGGACGGTGTCTAACGAGGCATTTATGAGTGATGTTGATTGGGTAAATAAGTTAAAATTTAGAGGATCTTATGGTTTAATTGGTGATGACAATGGAGGAAACCGATTTGAATATCAATCAACTTTTAATATTGGAGGAGGTGCTTTTATAGTGCCTAATGGTTCAAACCAGCGTTCTCCTTATGCATTTTACTCTGAGGCAAATGTTGGTAATCCCAATTTGCAATGGGAAACTGCTGTAAAATATAATTTTGGAGCTGAAATAGGCTTGTTTAAAAATGCAATTACTGCTGAGTTAGATCTTTTTGGAGAAGATCGTAGCAATATTTTAATACCAAGCTCTCAAAGGGCAGTGCCTGAGTGGTTTGGTGCTAGCCCTCCTGCCTTTAACAGAGGAGAGGTAGAGGTACGAGGATTTGAAATTGTTGTAGGTGCAAATCATACCTTTGGAAATGGATTAAATATTTTTGGTAATTTTAATTTTACTCAAGCTAAAGATTTAGTGATAGATAGAGAAGATCCAGAATTACGCCCGTTTTGGCAAAAAGCAGCGGGGTACCCTATTGGTCAACCAAGATCTGCTATTCCTGGTGGGATTTTAGGTAGTATTGATGATTTATATAGCTCTACACCAAGGGTAGATGGGCAAGATTTTATACGTACTGGATATTATAACTTAGTTGATTATGATGGCGACGGTGTTTATAACAGTGCTTTTGATAATGTGCCATTTGGTTTCCCTACACGTCCACAAAGAACCTGGGCGGCTACAGTTGGAGCTAAATATAAAGGTTGGAGATTATCAGTTCAGTTCTACGGTACACAAAATGCAAATAGAAATTATAGCAGTAGAACTTTTTCAAATCAAATAGATACGTTTTTTGAACACGAGTTAGGCTATTGGACTAAAGATAACCCAACTGGCTTACGAACACAACCAACATATGCTTTCGGGCAAGCAGCTAGCGATCCAAGACAAAACTTTTTTGATGGGTCCTTAACAAGATTAAGATCTATAGCCTTAAACTATACTATACCTAAAAAAACGTGTGAAAAACTGGGTGTTAAAGGGCTAAGTATTTTTGCTAATGGAAATAACTTATTTTTATGGACAGATTTACCAGATGATAGGGAGTTTAACAGTAGTCTAACACAAGATTCTAGCTATAGAGGAGATTATCCTAATATGGCACGATTTAATTTTGGTTTTAATTTAGATTTTTAAAAAATAAAAAATTATGAAAAATTTTAAAATAACAATAGTTTTATTTGTAGGATTACTTTTATCGGTATCCTGCGAAGAATATTTAGATATAGCTCCAGAAGCGGAGATTGACATTACAGATGTATTTGCCACTTTCGAATCCTCTCAAGGTTTTGTTGAAGAAATGTATAATCTAGTATGTGAATATGGTACTGCCGGTCATTCCTTTCAGGATTATACTTATGGCGATGATACATTTAGAAATGGTCAATTCACTCAAGATATAGATCGGGGAACATTGAACCGATGGGTAGACGAAAGATTTGGTTATCTTGGTAAAAACACCCACCAAAATAGAGAAGGGGATTCCAATAATAATCAGGCAAGACGTCGACCAAGAGTATGGCGTGGTAGTATGCTTGGAATTCGTAAGGCAAATGTGGTAATTGCGAACGAAGATTTAATGGTAGGGTTAACTCAAGGCGAAAAGGATGTTATATTAGGACAAGCTTACTTTTTTAGAGCGTTTTTTCATAATGAGATTATGAAATTTTGGGGCCGTTTCCCACACATCACAGAAGTGTTTGATGGTGCGATAAACATACCTCGTCCTGATACTTATAAAGAGGTGGCTTTATCCATTAATGAAGATTATAAGAAAGCCATCGAATTATTACCTGTTAGTTGGGATAATGAACCCTATGGGCAAAGAACATTAGGTAACAATGCAGGTAGAGTTTCAAAAGCTGCTGCTTATGCGTTTCAAGGCAAAAATTTACTATGGGCGGCTAGTCCGTTAATGGTTTTTAACAACCAGCCAGGAATTAATACATATACTTACGATACAGAATTGGCTGCCATGGCTGCTGATGCTTTTGCAGAAGTGCTTAAAATAGCAGATGCTGGTGAATATTCGTTAGCATCAAACATGGAAGAATACAAGACAGTACTCTGGAACGTTCCTAGAAATAGATGGCCTGGTTTAGTTCCTGGAGCTAAAGAATTAATTTTTGCAGGTGGAGCAGGTTCTTCTGTTGGGCAAACCATTGCTTTTATGGCACATGGTATTCCAAGAACAATTGGTCAATCTGCTTCAGGAAATGATAGCGCAACTCATAATTTTATTCACAATAATTTTGGGATGGCAAACGGATTATCTATTGAAGACGATATGAGTGGTGATTACGGTCCACAAACTTATGATCCTTTGAAACCATTTGATAACCGCGACCCTCGCTTTTACGCATGGATTTTTTCAGATAGAGACCTTATTTCAAATAGAGGTGGCGTACCAGCAGCTAATAGATTTGCACAGTTGTGGGATGATGGAGCAGGTAATACTGGGGCGCACCGCGGTGCAGGAAACGTTTCACAAACTGGGTACATGTTTAAAAAGTTTTATCCAGAGATTAATGGACAACATCATGTACAACGAGGAAACAATATTATTAGAAGATTTACAGGAATGCGTATTCACATGAGGTTAACCGATGTGTACTTAATGTATGCAGAGTCACTTCATGTGGCTAGAGGCGCAACAGCAGGATCTAGCTCTTATAATTTAACTGCAGAACAAGCAATCAATACATTGAGAGCTAGAGCGGGGATTCCTAATGTAAATCCTGCTATTGTTGCAGATAATATTAAATTCTTAGACGAGGTAAGACGTGAAAGATCTGTAGAATTATCTTACGAGGCGCACAGATGGATGGATATACGCCGTTGGGGTGTTGCCCATGAGGATAAATACAAAAAGAAAACAGGATTACGTTTTGATAAAGATTGGACCTTCTTTGAGGAGTTTGAAATTATAGAGAGAGTTTGCGAGTATCCAAAACACTATTGGTTGCCATTTGAACCAAACCAAACTCAGTTTTATGAAGGCTTTCCTCAAAACCCAGGTTGGTAAAACTTGAATAAATTTGTTTTAACTAATACTAAAAATTTTAAAAAAAAATGATTATAAATAAATTATATAAGTTGTACACCCTCGTATGCTTAGCCATGTTCTGCTTTTGTGGTATGGTAACGGCACAGTCTGCAGGGACAGAGGTGTCAGCAACCGTGGTCGATCAACAAGGGAACCCCTTAAGTGAGGTTAATATTTACGGCGCTGGAGGTTCTCGGACATCTACCAATGCCAATGGTGTATTTAACATTACCTTGAAAAAGGACCAAGCAGTAGTGATAGAAAAAATGGGCTACGAGTCGCAACTTCTTAGCTTGTCTACTATCACTCGTAACATTACCCTTGTAAAGTCTGATTTTCTAGCGTCAGAAGATGACGAAATAAATATGGGAGTTGCAACAAGAACCAGACGTGAATTAGTTGGCTCTGTATCGTCAGTAAATACTAGAGACCGTTTAACTTATGATAATACCCAGTTTGTAAGAGATTATATTGCTGGCCTAACGGTAGGGGTAAGAGGCTCATCCAATATTAGAGGAATAGGAAATGCATTGTTTGTAATTGATGGTGTTTTTGGACGTGATCCAAACATTCTAAACATGGAAGAGGTAGATCAAATAACCGTTCTTAAAGATGCAAATGCCGTAGCATTATACGGTAGCCAAGGTAGAGATGGTGTGATTGTGATAAACACAAAACGTGGTAAAATAAATAAAAAAGAAGTAAACTTGAATGTGCGTTCTGGATTCAGAACACCTTTGGCTTTGCCAAATTACTTAGATGCTGCCACTTTTATGGAGCTTCGTAATGAAGCTTTTGCAAACGATGGTTTAGATCCAACCGTAGTAGGTTTTTCGCAAGAACAAATTCAAAACACAAGAAGTGGTTTAAATCCTACCGAGTTTCCAGATGTTGATTTACTTGAGTTTGTAGAACCATTTGTAATTTCGCGAAATGTTATTGCTGAGTTCTCTGGCGGTAATGAAAAATCTCAATATTATGTGAATGCAGGATGGTTTTACAATGAAAATTGGCTTAATATTAATGAGGATATAAACGCAGGAGACAATCGTTTTAATGTAAGAGGTAATATTGATTTTAAGGTAAACGACTGGATTACAAGTAGCATTGATGGGATTGCTATCATTAGCAGTTCAAAAAGTGCTAGAGCAAATCTATTAAATGCAGCCACTACATTTTTACCTTTTGAATATGCGCCTTTACTTCCAGTAAGTGCTCTTGATCTTGAAAACAATCCAGATCTTGCAGCCTTATTAGCTGGAGCTACCGTTTTTGATGGTAATTTACTGGGTACTGTACAACAAGTTGGTATTGATACACCCATAGGTTTATCTATAGCTGGTGGTAATCAAAATAGAGTGTCTCGTATAACGCAGTTTAATAACGCCATTAATTTCGATTTGTCTAGAATAACTGAAGGTTTGTCGGCAAAAACCTATTTAAGTTTCGATTTTTTCGATACGTATACAACATCTACACGAAATCAGTTTAGAGCTTATGCGCCTACATGGACAGATGGCAGAATAACGGATTTACAAGATTTTGGTGAAGATAGAAGAGATTTGTCAGAAAATATTGCTTCTAATGGATTTGTGTCGCGAGTAGGGATGTATGCATTAGTTAATTATAAAAAAACTTTTGCTACTAATCATTCGATAAATACAACGTTTTTGGGGTACTATAATTCACAACAAAGAGACGGAGTAGTTCAAGCAGATAGAGATTCTCATTTAGGGTTTCAAATGACCTACGATTTCAAGAAAAAATTATTTGTTGATTTTTCTGGAGCTTATGCGCACTCTATCAAATTACCGGAAGGCAACAGAGGTGGTTTGTCGCCAACTTTAGGACTAGGGTATATTTTGAGCGAAGAGTCATTTTTAAAAGATAGTAATTTTATAAATTACTTAAAATTAAAAGCCTCAGGAGGAATTATTAAATCCGATATCGGGATTGATGGTTATTATTTATATGATGAAAACTATTCTAACGGCACAAATTTTGCTTGGGCAGATGGTGTATTCTCTAACAGAAGACAAAATATTTCACAAGGTGCTAACCCTAATTTAGGATTTGAAGAACGTATAGATTTAAATCTAGGATTTGAAAGTTATTTAATGAACTCACTTTGGTTAGAAGCTAATTATTTTAGAACCGAACTTGATAAGCAACTAGTGTTTTTAGCCGATCAATATCCGTCATATTATAACACGTTTAGACCGTTAGATAATTTTAATGTCAATTTATATACTGGTTTTGAATTAGGGTTGAATTTTAATAAAACCTTCAATGATTTTTCAATTGGTATTGGTGCAAACGTGTTATATAGCCAAACAGAAGCATCAAAACGATCTGAAACTAACGAGTTTGCTTACCAAAACAGACAAGGGCTAGAGTTGTCTAGTATTTTTGGATTTGAAGATTTAGGTTTCTATTCAGAATCTGATTTTACGACAGATACAGATGGTAATCTTGTTTTAAACGGTAATCTACCAATACCAAGTTTTGGTGCAGTACAACCTGGAGATTTAAGATATGCAGATCAAAATGGTGACAACATTATAGATCAAAATGATCAAGTGGCTATAGGTCAGAATGCAAGTCCATGGACTTATGGCCTTAACCTTAATTTAAAATATAAAAGATTTAATTTATTTATATTAGGTACTGGTCAAACAGGAGGAAATGGTAACAAGTTAACTGGTTTTAGCAATTACTACAGCCCGAACGGAACGGATAAATACTCTGAGGTGGTATTAGGACGTTGGACACCACAAACCGCCAATACAGCAACCTTTCCAAGATTATCTTCTGGGGACAATCAAAATAACTTTAGAACATCATCGTTTTGGTTGTATGATAATAGCTTTTTCAGAATTAACCGTGCACAGTTAACTTATGAGTTTACTGATACTTTATGTGATAAAATAGGAATTGAAGATTTTAGCTTGAATTTCCAAGGAACCAACCTTTTTGAAGTAGGTGAAAATAAAGATATCCGTCAGTTAAATATTGGTGGTAATCCTCAAGCTAGATCTTATACTCTTGGTGTAAGAGTGTCATTTTAATTAAAATAAAAATATAGATATATAAAATGAAAAATTTAATAAAATATATAGTAGTTATGTCAGTTTTTACGAGCATAATTAGCTGTGAAACCTTCGAGCCTAATGATGAAAACAGATTGGATTTTGACTTTGTAAATACCAATCCAGCATCTGCAGAAGGTATATTACTGAATGGCTATTCCCGTACAGTAGATCAGTTTACATTTATTGAAGCTGCAACAGATGATGCTGTAAATAACCAATTAGATAACGGTTTTAAGCGAATGGCTCTTGGTGAGCTAAATGCCCAGTTTAACCCAGCTTCACGTTGGAATAATTATGAAAGTGTGTTATGGGTAAATAAATTTTTAGAGATTATCGAAGCAGGTGAGATTGTATGGTCTCCAAACGAAGAGATAAACGAAATGTTTTATCTCCGTATGGAAGGTGAGGCATTGGCATTGAGAGGATTACATCATTATTACGCTTTACAAGCACATGCGGGCGTAGGTACTTCTGGAGAATTATTAGGCGTACCCTACATAACAGAGTTTATAGAAGCTGATGGTAATTTTAACATCCCTCGTTTATCGTTCGAAGCTACCGTAGAAGCTATTATGGCAGATTTTGATGCAGCACTTGCTTTATTACCAACAGATTATGGATTAAGTCAGGGGGATGTAGACTCATGGTATGCAGGTTTTGAGTTTAATAATTACGATGTAGTTAATGGTGCTCTTTATAATCTAAGAATTTCTGGTAGAATAGTAAAAGCATTAAAAGCACGTTTGGCACTTTTTGCAGCTAGCCCATCATTTTTAAATGACCAAGGCTATTACAATAGGGCTGCAACAGATGCAAGCGAGGTACTAAATACTATAGGAGGTGTTTCGGGTCTATCTGCCAGTGGTGTTGATTATTATACAACTTACAACCTATCGACTACTGATGAAATGATTTGGAGAGGTTCTATTCCTGATGGATTAAGTTCTGGTATTGAGAGCCGAATGTTTCCACCTTCTGTAAATGGTAGAGGCGAAATTAATCCAACACAAAATTTTGTGGATGCATTCCCAATGCAAAGCGGATTCCCCGCAACAACAGCTAATGGTTACGATCCGCAAAATCCTTATGCTAATAGAGACCCTCGATTAGATAAGTTTGTTGTACTAAACGGTACTTCTTTTGGAGGTGGAACTATAAACACTGGTGTTGGTGGCGGAATTGATAGATTAGATTCTATTCCTGAGTTTTCTACCAAAACAGGTTATTATCTAAAAAAACTACTACATCCTCAGGTAAGATTGAATGATGATGGCTCTTCAGTGGGTCAAAGACGCTACGATGTTTATTTTAGATATACAGAATTATTTCTAATATTTGCTGAAGCAGCCAATGAAGTTGGTGGTCCAGATCAACAGATTAATGGTTTAACACCTCGTAGTGTTATTGCAGCCATTAGAGCTAGAGCTGGTATTACACAGCCTGACAATTATTTGGCTTCTATTTCAACGAGAGAAGCGATGCGCGAACTTATTAGAAATGAAAGACGTTTAGAATTGAGTTTTGAAGGCCACAGATTTTGGGATTTAAGAAGATGGGGGGTATCTTTAAACGAAACAGTAGGAGGGCTTTTCTTTGATGGTACAAATTATATCGAATTGCCTTCTGTAGAAAATAGAAATTATCCATCATTTGCTACATATATGCCTATTCCCAATGATGAAACTTTAAGGTTTCCTGAACTTGAACAAAATTCAGGTTGGTAGGACTAGCTAGTATAGTAATAAAAGAATTTAAAAATATTTAACATGAAAATAAAATTAGTTATAGTTTTTGTAATGCTTTTAAGCATTATGGCTTGTGAAAATCAAGATAATATTGTTGAGGATTTTGGCTCATCATCAGTCTTTTTTCCTTTTCAAACACCTGCTAGAACCTTAGTCTTAGGAGACTATCCTTTAGGTTTTAATGATAATGACAACAATGGCCGTTTTGAAATAGGCGTTGTGATGTCTGGAGTTTTTGAAAATCAGAGAGATCGAAGCGTGTTTTTTGAATTGGCTCCAGAATTAATTGATGCCAATACTTTAGGTGTAGATTCAGTGAATGTACAAATTTTACCTTCATCGTATTATACCATAGAGCAACAAAGTCCTGTTACAATTCCTGCAGGTTCTGTAAGTGGTCGTATACCAATTCAATTAGAAGATGCATTTTTTAATGACACGCTGTCTTTTGCGCCAAAAGGCACAACACATTATGTGATTCCATTACGAATTACAGATTTTGAGGAACTAGATTCACTTTTAACAGGTGTGCCAATCGTTGATAATCCGATTAAGATAAATCCAGATCATTGGAATCCTGCACCTAAAGATTATACGCTTTTTGGTATAAAATTTATGAATAAATACCAAGGTAAATATTTACGACGTGGTGAAGATGTCATGACAAATGGTACGGGAGAGGTTTCAACCTCAACATATAGGGCAGAATTTGTTGAACAAGATGAGGTGATTGATTTATTAACGAGTGGAAGATTTGATGTAAGTTATACAAATCGTGTACGAAGAGGAGAGCTTTCTAGCCCTGGTGATGTAAATATTGAATTAGCATTTAATAGTGATGAGACATGCACAATCTCTAGTTTTGCAGACGATTTGTATAACGTTTCTGGTTCAGGACGATTTGTTGAAAACGGTGATGAATGGGGTGGAGAACCACGTGATGTTATATATTTAGATTATTCATATACAGATGCGGTTAATAATGAAACGCATGCGGTTAAAGATACTTTAGTCATAAGAAATAGAGATGTTATATTCGAACAGTTTACTGTTGAATTAATAACTGATTAATATCCTTTAAAATACTTTAAATTTAAATTAGAATAACATTAAGTTTTTTTAGTAAGTGTTTGAATTAGTCAAAAACCTCTTTTGGATTTTTTTTCAATGGAGGTTTTTTTTTATGTTTCTTCTAAATTTCATTTTTAAGACACTTTTTAGATTATTAAAATTTTACTATCTAAATGGATAATTTTTCTTTTAATTAAGATAGAACAGATGTTTTTTAAATCTTATTGACAAAGAGTTAATATAGGGGTAATTTGGTCACCTGTTAGTTTATATGGCGAGAAATGTCAGATATCGCTTTATTATCTATAATGAAGCTGCAAGGTTTACGTTTAGAATTAATCATATAGGTGCGCCATGAACAGCCACAGCAACAAACTAGATTTTTAAATGAAGTTGCAAGAAGGCAAAATTATGTTTTTAATAAAGTTCTTGATCATTACATAA
>ENA-OUOG01004869-OUOG01004869.1-marine-metagenome-genome-assembly--contig:-NODE-4869-length-11285-cov-2.903283_pt1 | contig 11285 bp, 8 predicted proteins | sample MGYA00248635_ERZ508505 | MGnify/ENA primary metagenome ERZ508505 (study PRJEB26176, sample SAMN06267871) | marine metagenome | isolation source: Saanich Inlet, British Columbia, Canada | place: Pacific...
GTCGCTCAAGGCCATGCATCAGTTTAAGTAGTGTCGTCTTTCCGGACCCGTTCGGCCCCATGATCATTGAAATCCCGGATTGGCCCAGCTCCAGATCAATTGGACCAACTATAGGCTTTCCACGCTTGACAACCGTCGCTCCTGCCAATCTTAGTGGTAAAATACTAGCTACCATCGGCTGGATCTCTCGGTGCCAGTAATCGAGTGAATGGCGATGTTTACGAGAACCGCCAATAGTATCAGTATAAACCCGAGCGCCAATGCAAAGGCAAAATCTCCCTTTCCTGTTTCAAGTGCAATCGCGGTGGTCAAAACACGCGTCACATGATCAATATTGCCACCAACAATCATGATTGCCCCAACCTCACCAATCGCCCGCCCGAAACCTGCCAAAGAAGCTGTGAGCAGAGAGCGTTTTGCATCAAACACCAGCGTGCATATCCGCTGCCATTTGCTTGTGTTGAGAGAAATGAGAAGGTCGTGATACTCAGCCCAAAGATCCCGTATTGCCTGATGCGAGATTGATGCGATAAGCGGCGTGATGATGATAACTTGCGCAATGATCATGGCAGTTGGTGTAAACAAAAGCCCAAGAACGCCAAACGGTCCTGATCGAGACAAAAGGATATAAACAATCAGTCCAACAACGACCGGCGGCAAACCCATCATGGCGTTTAAAATTGCAATTGTTGTTCGTCTGAACCGGAAACGGTTTACCGCCAGCCAGGCTCCCATCGGAATGCCAATGAAGGACGCGATAATAACTGCCGACAGGGTAACTTGCAGAGATAGTAGAATGATCTCGAATAGCTCGGCATCAAGGGCAACAATCAGCCAGAAGGCTTGCGCCATTCCATTTGCTATATCGCCCATTTATCAACTCCGGTTTCGCGTTCACCTTTACAATGACATAGCTCTGGCAACAAGCATTTCATACAACCCGGAAAGCCCGATATTTATTCGTTTCAATGTCTTGGCAAACCCGTACAGAGCCCATATGTCAACGTGAACATAAATGGGAACATTCAATCAATGACCGAAGTAACTAATGCCATCGTTATGGAGCGCCTTTCGAAAGTCAAAGGTCCCAACCTCAAAGGTGATTTGGTGTCGCTTGGTCATGTTGAAAATGTCTTGACCGACGGTGGCAAGGTCATCTTCTCTATCAAGGTTCCAGCCGCGCGTGCCCAAGAGCTTGAACCGCTTCGGGAGGCGGCTGAAAAAGCAGTCATGGGCCTTGAGGGCGTTGAAAAAGTAACAGCAGTGCTAACTGCAGAACGCGCCCAGGGTGCAGCTGCGACCCCATCACCATCTTCTGCTCAACAACAACGATCTCCTGCCAGCAATCAGGCCGGACCCAAACCAGGCGTTCCCGGCATAAAATCAATCATTGCGGTTGCATCTGGCAAGGGCGGTGTCGGCAAGTCAACGACATCAGTAAACCTGGCTCTCGGATTGGTAGCACAAGGGCTCTCCGTCGGCATTTTGGATGCAGATATTTACGGCCCATCCATGCCCCGCATGCTGGGTCTTTCAGAAAGACCGACCGCTAAGGGGAAAATTCTCTCGCCTTTGGAAGGCTTTGGCCTAAAAGTCATGTCCATGGGTTTTCTGGTAGAAGAAGACACCCCCATGATTTGGCGTGGGCCAATGGTGATCTCCGCACTCACACAAATGCTCCGTGAAGTCGCGTGGGGTGAGTTGGATGTTTTGGTGATCGACATGCCCCCGGGAACGGGTGACGCGCAACTAACCCTCGCTCAACAGGTGCCACTGGCAGGTGCCGTAATTGTTTCAACGCCACAAGATATAGCACTCATTGATGCCCGAAAGGGTCTTAACATGTTCCGCAAGGTGGAAGTGCCAATCCTTGGTTTGATTGAGAACATGAGCACTTTTATTTGCCCAAACTGCGGTGAACGATCAGACATATTCGGTCATGGCGGGGCGAGAGATGAAGCAGATAAACTTGGCATTCCTTTCTTGGGCGAAGTCCCGCTGCATATCGACATACGGACAAATTCAGATGGTGGCACACCGGTTACTGTCTCCCAACCCGATGGGCCGCATGCAGAAATTTACAGACAAATCGCGCAGCAGATTGCAATAGACTTGGGCGCAAGACCAGAGACGGCTGGGCCGCCAAAAATCGTCTTCGAATAATCCCGATCAGGTTTTGCGTGGAACCGATCCCGAGAAGCGTTTTTCAAAGAACAACTCATCATTGAGAAACGCTTGCAGTATCGCGTTTGAATGAAACGCACCAACGTCGCTTGTCATTTCGGCAATTACATGCGTACGCCACATGCTGCCTTCACGCCCGCCTGTTTGCTCCCATTCTGCCGTCGCTTTCGCCGAATTTGGATCATCAGGATGAATGCTGAAACGCTCTCTTAGCCAGGAACCTGAAAGCAATCCGTGCTCAAGGTCCCGCTCTTCTCCGCTGTCAACGTCAACCGCCACAGTGGTAAGGCCTGTTTTTTCATCCACTATAACCTCGCGCTCGTAAGAAGAGACACGTATGGTTTCAGTTCGCCATGCCGGTGATCCGACAGGTTCTTCAAATCTGCATTCATCGCCTTCAGCAAGTGTTTTGCGGAATGGCACATCCACGGAACCTTCATGTATCGTAATGGTTTCCACATTTGCAGATGGCCAAATAAAGGGCCAATAGGAAGTGGAAATAGACAATCGCAAGCAATGCCCCTTGGGCAATCGATAAGCAATCTGATCCAGCGCAAATGAGACATCGATCCTTTCTCCGGGATTAAGTGGCTCAGGAAACTCATGAGATGAACGGTGCGTCAGATTAAAGACACCATGGCTGATTAGCGCAGATGTTCCATCAGGAAATACATCGCATATGCGGACAGCCAACTGGCCACTGGCGTGATCGGAAGAAAGCGCAAAGCAAACAGTCGGCGCCCCTATAATATCCATATCATGATCGAAAGGCGCAGCATCAAAACAAATGGACCTCCGATCATCTTCCGATTGCTCATCTGGCAACTCATCAGAGAAAGCAAAGGGAAAAAATTCTCCACTTGTAGCGCCACAATCTTGAGGCGAAGACACCGCGCGCTCGCAAGAGACATACTCAGAAACCAACGCGCTTTCGCTTAAATGAAACCGCTGAAAATCAATATTCTCCGATGGCCATACGGGTTCTGAAATCCATCTTCCGGGTCTCTCATCGACCCAGCGTTCCGGGACAATCGCATCCATCACATAAGCACGATAGTCAGGATCGTTCTCAACGCGCGTTTCCTCGCCCTTTAACCACTTGTCCCACCAACGTTTGGATTCCTGTAGAAAACCAATGGCAGGCTTGGGACCTGCATAATGCGGGTACTTGTGAATCCACGGGCCAACAATTCCCTTGACCGGCGCAGAGATATTCTCAACCAGGTGCGCGATGGTATTTCTATACCCATCGTGCCATCCACCAACCGACAATACCGCTGCCTTGATGGATGAATAATCCTCACAAACCGAGCCATGTTTCCAGTAGGCATCCCGGTGTTGATGCTCATGCCATACATCCCATAACCAGGGTTGCGCTTCCAGGCGTTTCCGCCACATATCCAACCACTCATTACCAACCAACTTGGGGTCCGGTGGTCGGGATGAGTAAGAAAGCATGTTCGCTGCCCACCCGAAATTCTCAACCAGCAAACATCCACCCTTGTAGTGAATATCGTCGGCATAGCGATCGACTGTTGAGCACACAGAGATAATTGCCTTAAGAGCGGGAGGTTGCATTGCGGCAACCTGCAAACAATTAAACCCACCCCAGGATATCCCTTGCATACCAGCGTTGCCATTGCACCAAGCCTGAGATGTTGCCCATTCGATCACATCGCAGGCATCATCAAGTTCCTGCTGAGTATACTCATCAGTCATGAATCCTTCAGATTCACCATTGCCCCGCATGTCGGTTCGAATACAGCAATAACCATGGCCCGCCATCCAGGGCAGTGAAAACTCGTCACGCTGAATGGTGCCGTCCCGTTTGCGGTATGGCAAATGCTCCAAAATGACTGGAACGGGATCTGCATCCGCGTCTTTGGGCATCCAAACCCGCGCCGAAAGTCTTGTCCCATCGCGCATGGTGATACCCATGTCTGGATATTCAACAACCTCTCTTGGAAATTCACTAACGTGCTTCATCATACACCCGCTTTAATTATTGGCACAAACCAAGTTCGTCATAAAAAAACAGCGGTGGAAACCACCGCTGTCACATTTCTTAACAAACCAAAATGGCTTCGTTTATGCAAACCACCAGCGTTCTGACACTTTGTTACCGTCATTTTGCCAGTTTGCCGCAACGTCTGGACCATGAGCGAGACTCTTGCTGTGAGCCATGATGAAGTTTGCCCACATCGCAACAATCGCACCACCATCGTCGTGCAGCAATTGCTGAGCTTGTGCGTATAGCGCACCACGTTCAGCATCGTCTGTTTCTGCACGGGCTTCGACAACGAGCTCATTGAAACGTTTTGCATCTGCGGTGTCACGCCATGCTGTGTCATTCCAGGTGTTGTCTGCGGTATAGGCAGATGAATACATCCAATCCTGGGTCGGACGACCACCCCAGTAGCATGCACACCAGCCCTTTTTGTTCCAAACGTTTGACCAATAGCCATCGTTCGGCTCACGAACCAGCTCGATTTCAATACCAGCCTTTTTCGCAGATGCAGCAATAAGCTGACCAGCATCAACAGCACCGGCAAACGCAGCATCTGCAACGGAAAGCTGAATTGGTCCGGAATGACCTGATTTCTTGTAATGCTCAGCTGCCTTTTCAGGGTCATAAGAACGCTGAGGAATCTTGTCATTGAAGAATGGCATGGACGCATTTACCGGAATATCGTTGCCCGCCACACCATGACCAAGCAGGATTTTGTCAACCAGTTCCTGACGATCAATAGCAAGCTTCAATGCCATGCGAAGATCGAAGTTATCAAAAGGCGCAACATCCAAACGCATTGGGAATGTGTAATGCTGGGTCCCTGTTGTTTCCAGAATTTCCAAAGTCGGAACGCGAGCCATCAACGCAACGGTCTTTGGATCAATTGCATCAGCTATTTCTACGTCACCGTTTAGCATTGCACTTTGACGCGCTGTCGGATCTACAACTGAAAGAAGTTCAACTTCATCAAAGTGAGCAGCATTTTCTTTCCAGTAGTTTGCATTACGTTTGAATGATGCACGAACGCCACCTTCAAAACCGGTCATCAAATAACCACCAGTTGAGTTATCGGTCGCTGTAACGTCGACATTGCCTGAACCGTCAGACGCCATGATCATGAAGTGATAATCACTGACAATATAAGGGAAGTCTGAGTTTCCTGCCTCCAGTTCAAAAATGACGCGGTTGTCACCGTCTTTTTTGATGTCTTTAACAGCAGTCACCAAACCTTTGGCTGCAGACTTGGTGTCATCGCCGCGGTGGATATTGAACGTGTCAATGACATCATCAGCTGTCAGCGTTTTACCATTGTGAAATGTAACATCCTTACGGAGGTTGAACACCCACTTGGACGCGCCGTCAGCTGGCTCAAAGCTTTCTGCCAATTCACCACGAAGTTTTCCGTCTTGTCCAACTTCTGTCAGGTGATTACCGCGGGAATAAATCACGTTTTGCGTAAAGCCGTTTGACGCTGTTGAGGGATCAATGGTGTCGGTAGTTCCGCCATAACCAGTAGCATGGCGAAGTTTACCGCCTTTCTTTGGTGTGGCTGCGAGAACTGAGTCAGCCATTCCGATAACCGTAGGCATAGCAACACCGGCTGCAACCATCGATGTGATGAACTGACGACGGCTCATGCCGCCTTTTTCAAACTTCTCTTTTTGGTTTTTCACGAAAACCTTTTTCATGTCGCGCATTGAGTTCCTCCCGATAAATGCAACGAAAACGAGGTACAACGGGCATAGCCCGCGCACCGCTACCGTAATCGAAACATAAGAGCAGCAGAATTGCAATCACCCTTGGGGCAACGATGGATCAATTCTCCGAAAAACAGGCGATAATTTTGCATTCACAAAGAATCCTGCACTGGCGGTTTACATTCCCAACAAGATTGGCCTAGCATTAAGAAACAAGAACAACCGGAATTCACCCTTGGAATTCTGTAATGGTGGGGGAGACCATAACAGTGCACCCAGTTCTTTCGACAGTCCTGCAGAGACTCGGTCTCGGCTTACTGACACTCTTTTTCGTTTCGATCATAATCTTTTCAGCGATAGCGATGTTGCCAGGTGACTTTGGTGAACAGGTGCTTGGGCAAACAGCACTACCTGAAACCGTGGAAGCATTCCGCCGGGAGCTGGGACTGGATAAGCCAGCCTGGATTCGATATATCGACTGGATCGCAGCAGTTCTGCAAGGCGATTTGGGAACATCGTTTTCTGGCCGCGCCTCATCCGGCAGCGATGAATCGCGCTCTGTTGTTGAACTGGTCGGACCAAGGCTTTGGAACACATTGTTCTTGGCTGGTGTCACCGCATTGATTGCCGTGCCTCTGTCTCTTTTCCTTGGCATTACAGCAGCCTTGAAGCGCAACTCACTTTACGATCGTGGTGTAAACGCAGTTACATTGACAACGATTTCCTTCCCCGAGTTCTTCCTTGCCTACCTTCTAATCGTATTTCTGGCAGGATACTTTCCCACACTGGCAAACGTGACAGCGGATATGCCCTTGGGCGAAAGACTTTACAAAGTCGCCCTGCCAGCTCTTACGATGACGCTCGTTATTGTTGCGCACATGATGCGAATGACACGGGCTGCAATCATCAATCTATTAGCAAGTCCTTACATTGAAATGGCGCAGTTAAAGGGCGCTTCGAAAACCAAGGTTATCCTCAAACACGCGCTTCCAAATGCATGGGCGCCAATTGCAACGGTGATTGCGTTTAACCTTGCCTACCTCGTTGTAGGTGTTGTGGTGGTTGAAGTGGTGTTTGTTTATCCGGGAATTGGCCAGCTGATGGTCGATTCGGTTAGTTCCCGTGACATCCCGGTTGCACAGGCTTGCGCATTGATATTTGCCGCCACCTACATTTTGCTAAATCTGCTCGCCGACATTATCGGCATTGTTACCAATCCAAGGCTTTTGCATCCAAGATGAGTAAACAGGAACAAACATATTCGGCCGCCGGAGAGGTTGGCCAGATCGTCACTAAACGCAGTTGGTGGGAGCGGGCAAAAATTGCTTTGCGCAAGGCGCCAGTCTCAGCCTGGTTCGGCATGATCGTTATCGCGTTTTACGCGTTCGTTGCCATATTCGCGCAAGTCCTTGCCCCATATGGCGAAGCCGACGTCTTTTCAAAAGCAGATTTGCCCTGGGCATCTCTAGGAGGCGATGAAGCGCATATTTTCGGAACAGACCAAATCGGACGTGATGTTTTATCCCGTCTTATTTACGGAGCGCAGAACACAATCGGCATTGCATTGATTACCACATTGCTCTCGTTTTTCATCGGCGGCGCATTGGGACTGGTAGCTGCAATCAACAGAGCATGGCTTGACCAACTGTTGAGCCGGGGGGTGGATGTCCTTATGTCCATTCCAAGCCTTATTTTTGCTCTTATGCTGCTCAGCATTTTCGGATCCTCCATCCCGTCTCTGATCATGATCATTGCAGTGCTCGATTCGACCAGAGTTTTCCGCCTCACCCGATCCGTTGCTGCAAATGTTGTAGTGATGGACTACGTTGAGGCGGCAAGATTACGCGGTGAAGGATTGAGCTGGATCATGAGGCGCGAAATCCTTCCCAACATCATGCCACCTTTGGTTGCCGAGTTCGGATTACGTTTCTCGTTCGTCTTCCTGACGATTGCGGCTCTGTCTTTCCTTGGGCTGGGCATTCAACCACCAACAGCTGACTGGGGCTCCATGGTGCGTGACGGCTCCCGCTTTATTCAATTCGTTAAATTTGACTGGACCTTGGCCTTGCCTTCACTGCTCCCTGCCGGTGCTGTAGCGCTGCTGACCGTGGCTGTGAACTTCGTGGTGGATTGGTTCTTGCATAAAACAAGTGGACTACGTGATGAGTAATAATTCCGAACAAACTCCGCGCGGTGAAAAAGGCGATATCCTGTTAGAGATGAAGGATATTCGTATTGACGGTTTGAGCGACGAACGCTGGCATCAAATCATCAAGGGCGTAAACCTGACTCTAAAACGTGGTGAAGTACTCGGGCTGATTGGTGAATCAGGCGCAGGAAAATCCACCCTCGGCAAGGCTTCCATGGGATATGCTCAACCGGGATGCAAAATAAAGTCGGGCAGCATCATGTTTGACGGCATGGACCTGATGGCAGCAACCGAAGCAGAAAAACGCGCGCTTTGGGGTTCACGTATTGCCTATGTGGCACAATCGGCAGCAGCTTCATTCAACCCCGCACACCGATTGATAGATCAAACTGTTGAAGCGACGGTGGACCATGGTGTCTCAACCGATGCTGCTGCGCGCAAAGATGCAGTGGAACTTTACGAATCTTTGACTTTGCCAAATCCCGATGCAATCGGCGACAGATATCCGCACCAGGTCTCGGGCGGGCAGCTGCAAAGGGTCATGACAGCGATGGCCATGTCCCCGCGACCGGATCTGATTATCTTCGACGAGCCCACAACAGCTTTGGACGTAACCACACAAGTAGACGTGCTTCTTTCAATGCGTTCAATTGTTGAGAAGTTTAATACTGCTGCAATCTACATCACGCATGATCTGGCGGTAGTTGCCCAGATGGCAGACCGCATCAAAGTGTTGCGGTATGGCGAAGAGGTCGAAGAAGCTGTCACCAATGAAATGCTGACCAATCCGACCCAGGATTATACGAAGTCGTTATGGTCAGTTCGCGCATTGGAGAAACCGGAAGCGCCAAGCGAAGACATTATTCTGGATGTAAAAGGCGTTGATGCAGCTTACGGTGCTGGCGTAAAAGTACTTCAAGATGTGTCGATCAAAGTGCCACGTGGACGAACTGTTTCCATCGTTGGCGAGTCCGGATCGGGAAAATCCACTACAGCGCGTGTTATTACCGGTCTTCTTCCGCCAATGGCAGGAAGCATTGAGTTTAATGGAGAGCCGCTAACACCTGTATTGAAGGATCGATCGAAAGATGAGCTAAGGCGTATTCAGATGATCTATCAGATGGCGGACACCGCCATGAATCCGAAACAAACAGTCGGCGAGATCATTGGCAGACCTCTGGAATTTTATCACAATATGTCAGGCGGGACGCGTGAGGCACGCGTAAACGAACTGCTCGAGATGATTGAACTGGACGCAAGCTTTGCAGACAGGCTGCCAAGCGAATTGTCTGGCGGTCAAAAACAACGTATTTGCATCGCCCGTGCATTGGCGGCAGAACCAGAACTGATTATCTGTGACGAGGTCACATCCGCACTTGATCAAATCGTGCAGGAAGGAATCCTTAAACTGCTTCTGCGCCTACAAAAAGAACTCAACATAACTTACATTTTCATTACGCATGACATCGCGGTTGTTAAAGCAATTTCTGATGAAATCGTGGTCATGTATCAGGGCGGCGTTGTAGAACAAGGCCTGAAGAGCAACGTTCTTGAACCGCCATACAAAGACTACACGCAATTGCTACTGGAATCTGTTCCTGAGATGGACCCCACCTGGCTGGACAAGATTGCCGAAAATCGTGGCGTTGAATAATCCATGCTGAAAACAACGCCATTGCACCCCCGTTTTGGCAGGATCGTGCATGATATCGATTTAAGGGAAGTGACCGCTCACAACCTCTATCCGGAAATAAGAAGATTGTTCGAAGAACATTCTGCGCTGCTTTTCAAGTCGCAATCTCTTGATGATGAAAGCCATACAAAGCTTGCCCAACTTTTCGGGCCACTGGAAAACCGTGAAGCAATGGCAGGGCTGGATGCAGACTTTACAGTGTCTGATGTTTCCAATGAAACTGATACGGGTATCACTGACGCCGAAAGCCTTCATACGCTCAACCTGCAAGCAAACATGCTGTGGCATACCGATAGTACGTTCCTGCCCACCCCTGCCCTCATCAATATTTTAACAGCTACAGTTGTTCCAAGCACCGGTGGCGAAACACAGATCGCCAGCACGCGGGCTGCGTGGGAAGACATGCCTCGAGATATGAAATCAAAACTAAAGGACGCGATTATCTGGCACAGACTGTCTCACTCCAGACGGCAAATCGCACCTGAACTGGCCGAGCTACCAGAAATGCGTCAATGGCCAGATCGTCCATGGAAAGCAATATGGAAAAACCCTGTGAACGGGCTTGAAGCTCTTTACATTGCGTCTCACTCCTTTGCGATAGAAGGCATGGGGTTGCAACAAGGTCAGGCACTAATCAAAGAAGCAATCGAGTTCTGCACCCAGGATCAATATGTCTACTCTCATGATTGGAATGTGGGTGACGTGCTGATCTGGGACGAACGGGCCATGCTCCATCGAGGCCAACCTTGGCCCTATGACGAACCGCGCACGCTCAAGAGTATTTGTTGCTCTGTAGTGGAGTCAGATGGGCTACAATCCATTAAGGTAGTGTAATGACTGTAAACTTGGGAAAGGTTTCTGAAACCGCACGGGAAATTGAGGTCATTCACCAAACAGATGTCCTTGTGGTTGGCTCCGGGCCCGGAGGTTTGGCGGCAGCACTTGCAGCAGCACGCACAGGAGTGGAGGTCACCATTGTCGAGCGGTTCGGCTGTTTCGGCGGGAACATCACTGCCGTTGGCGTTGAAGGATTCGCCTGGTATCGCCACGAACAGACTATAGACAGTGAAGGTCTGGGTATTGAATTTGAGCAACGTGCCGTCAGTGCCGGTGCAGCGGTAGAAGAACCGCAATCTAATAGCCATGCTATTGATGGCGAGGCTTTTAAGTGGGTCGCCGATACATTGGTATCCGAGGCGGGCATCACACCCATGCTTCATCGCATGTTTGTTGCACCCATTATGGAAGGCGACTGCATTGTGGGCGTCATTGTCGAAAGTAAGGCAGGGCGGGAGGCGATTCTTGCCAAGCGCATTATTGATGCCACTGGGGATGCCGACGTCACCCACCGCGCTGGTGCAACCACCCTTAAACAAGCTCCAGAGGACATGATTGGCACGTCGGTGATGTTCTCAATGTCGGGGGTCAACAAGCAGCGTTTTATTGAACAGGTAAAAGCTGACCCCCAGACTTACCGGGACTGGGCTTACGGTCAGTGGACGGTAGAAACCACCGGTAAGGAAGACGAGATGTTTTCGCCGTTTTTACGCA
>ENA-OUOG01004874-OUOG01004874.1-marine-metagenome-genome-assembly--contig:-NODE-4874-length-11272-cov-6.298883_pt1 | contig 11272 bp, 11 predicted proteins | sample MGYA00248635_ERZ508505 | MGnify/ENA primary metagenome ERZ508505 (study PRJEB26176, sample SAMN06267871) | marine metagenome | isolation source: Saanich Inlet, British Columbia, Canada | place: Pacific...
GCCGGGATCGCCTCGCGCGGGACGTTCTGGATCGCCTCGGCATGATGGGGGCCGTAAGCCTCATCGGCGGGGATGGTGACGGTTTTCTTTTCGCCGACACTCATACCGCTCATGGCGGCATCAAGGCCCGGGATGATCTGGCCCGAACCCAATTCGAAGGTCAGCGGATCGCGGCCTTCTGAACTGTCAAAGGACGAGCCATCGGCCAATGTGCCTGTGTAGTGAATGGATAGCGTATCGCCCGCTTTTGCTTGCGCCATGATAAACCTCGAAATTGTTTGGTGAGTGAATTTGGCGCGGGACTGCAGGTCGCTTCGGGTTTTCCACGTGTCGCAGCGCAAGGGGTTCGTCCTTAGGATATGCGCGGTGGCGCGAGAGGGAAAGCCCCGTTTTGGATGTGAATTGTAGGTCCCCAAGCGCTGTGCCACAGTCGGAGCGCTAGCGAGGGAGAGTCTGGTGTCCAAAATCACAACCTGCATCTTTGATGCCTATGGAACATTGTTTGATGTGAATGCGGCAGCACGTGCGGTGGCGGCCCGTGGTGCGCATGAGGGATTTGCCAAGATCTGGCCTGCGGTTTCGGCGCAATGGCGCGTCAAGCAGTTGGAATATACATGGCTGCGCACGCTTATGGATGCGCATCTGGATTTTTGGCAGATCACCCAAGATGGTCTGGACTGGGCCTTGGAGGCCAATGACTGTCATGATCCAGATTTGCGGGAGGCATTGTTGAGTGTGTACTGGAATTTACCCGCATTCCCTGAGGTTCCAGTGATGTTGCAGACCCTTAAGGAGGGCGGGTTCCAGACGGGCATTTTGTCCAATGGTTCTACCGATATGTTGGCAGGCGCTGTGACCAGTGCAGGAGTGGGGGCGCAATTGGATGCCGTCTTGAGTGTGGATGAGGTGGCTGTCTTCAAGCCCCGCGCAGAGGTTTATGACTTGGTGGGCCAGCAATTTGGCTGCATGCGCGATGAGGTGCTGTTTGTGTCCTCCAATGCTTGGGATGTGGCGGGGGCGTCGCATTACGGGTTTCGCGCGCTTTGGGTCAATCGCTCAAACCTGCCCATGGACCGTTTGGGTGCCATGCCCCAGCTTGAGGTGACCACCCTGACCGATGTGCCGCAAATCGCACAAGAGGGTCTGTGATGGCCTATTTCACCAGCCAAGATGGTTTGCGCCTTGCCTATGATGATCAGGGCGCGGGGGTGGCTTTGCTCTGCCTTGCGGGGCTGACACGGAATATGGATGATTTTGTGCCTGTTCTGGATGGGTTCAAAGACCGCGCGCGGATCATTCGGATGGATTTTCGCGGGAGGGGCCACTCGGAATTTGCGGCTGATCCGATGAGCTATACCGTCTTGCAAGAGGCGCGCGATGTGCTTGGCTTGCTGGATCATCTGGGGGTGGAGCGCGTGGCCATCCTTGGCACCTCACGCGGGGGCTTGGTGGCGATGATGCTGGCCGCTTTGGCCAAACCGCGATTGCTTGGTGTTTTTCTCAACGATATCGGGCCCGAGATCATGCCTGAGGGGTTGGAGGCAATCATGGGCTACATCGGGCAAGCCCCAGCTTTTGACAGCTATGCGTCTGCCGCGGCTGCGATGCCCGCGCTTAACCCAAGCTTTCACGATGTCCCGCCTGCGACATGGGACAGGCATGTGCGTGCCCTGTGGCGCGAGGAAGGCGGGCGTTTGCATTTGCGCTATGATCCAAAGCTGCGTGAGGCGGTTGCGGCGGGGTTTGACCCCGAAGCTACTCCGCCTGATCTCTGGCCGCTGTTTGACGCGCTTGAGGGGCTGCCTTTGGCCGTGTTGCGCGGGGCGGGGTCGAACATCTTGTCTGACGAGACGGCCAAAAAGATGCGTGCGCGCAGACCTGATATGCGCTTTGTGGAATTGACAGATCGGGGGCATGTGCCATTCCTTGACGAGCCTGCAGCGCAGCAGCTTATCACCGCGTTCTTGGGGGATGTTGAATGACCGATATTGCAATGATCGAAGCGGCCGCCGCACGTCTTAAGGGGGTGGGGCGGGTGACGCCCTTGTTGTCATCGCCTTTTCTGGATGAAATCGCCGGACGACGTATTTTTGTGAAGGCAGAGGTGCTGCAGCATACGGGCAGTTTCAAGTTTCGGGGGGCATGGTCGGCGATCTCGGCGCTGGCGCCTGAAATTCGCGCCAAGGGGGTGCTTGCCTTCTCATCGGGCAATCACGCCCAAGGGATTGCGCGCGCAGCACAGCTTCATGATGTGCCCGCGACGATCATTATGCCCAAAGATGCGCCTGCCCTGAAGATCGCCAATACCCGCGCGCTTGGTGCCGAGGTGGTGCTTTATGATCGGGTCGGCGGCGAGGATCGCAATATCATCGGAGAAGAGCTGCGGCTGGCTCGTGGGCTGACGCTGATCAAACCCTTTGACGAGCCATTGGTGCTTGCAGGGCAGGGCAGTTGTGGCTTGGAGATTGCCGCGCAGGCCGCAGAGCTTGGCATCACTCAGGCCGATGTTCTGACCTGTTGCGGAGGCGGGGGGCTGACGGCGGGTATCGCGCTTGCGCTTGAGGCCAAGGCCCCTGACATGAAGGTGCGCCCTGTCGAGCCTGAAGGGTTTGACGATGTCACCCGCTCGCTCGCCTCAGGCGGGATCATGCGCAACAATGGCCCAGAGGCAGGGTTTTGCGATGCGATCCTGACGCCTGCGCCTGGTGAGATTACCTTTCCCGTCATGCAAAGGCTCTGCGGTGCGGGGATTGTTGTGACCGAGGCACAAACCCGCCAAGCCATGCGCGAGGCGTTTTTACGCCTCAAGATTGTGGTGGAGCCCGGAGGCGCAGTTGCGCTGGCTGCGGCTCTTTTCCATGGGGACAAGCTGGACCAAGAGGTAACAATCGCGACCGCTTCGGGTGGCAATGTGGATGCCGCGCTGTTTGCGGATGTTTTGGCAGAAGGGGCCTAGGCCTGTCTCGCTGCCCGCGCGGCGCGACTGGCTGCGATGAAAATTCCCAATGACGTGGCCATCAAGACCGTGGCCAGCAAGAAGGGTGCGCCTGGTAGGAAGAAGCTGGTGCCTTCGCGGGTGAACCAGAAAAACGCCTGCGTCATGACCAAGGGTGAGATGATCATCGATAGGGCCGCGATCGAGGCCAGAACCCCTTGCAATTCGCCTTGCTGGTCATCGCCAGCCGCACGCGACATGAAGGATTGCATGGCAGGGGCCACGACCGCGCCAAGCGCCGAGATCGGGATCAGGAACCAGACCATCCATCCCTCGGAGGCAAAGCCGAAGGCGACAAGAGACACGATGTTCAGCGCCAAGCCATACCGCACGGTGCGCACCTCGCCGAGCCGCTTCATGATCGGACGGATCAACACACCTTGGGTGATCGCCATGGCCACGCCATAGGCAGTCAGCGACAGGCCCACCATCCGCACATCCCATTCAAAGGCGGCTTGGGTGAAATAGGCCCAGATCGACGGGTAGACGAAATTCGAGATTTGATAGGCCAGCATCACGGCCAATAGCCATTTCACGCCTGGCAATTTTCCCATTTGCAGGAAGCCGCCCAAAGGGTTCGCGCGCATCCATTGAAAGGGACGGCGCTTTTCCGGGGCCAAGGTTTCGGGCACTATGAACCAGCCAAGGACCAGATTGCCCCCTGCAATGCAGGCCGCGGCAACAAAGGGCGCGCGTACGTCAAAGCCGCCCAGAAATCCGCCAAGGATCGGGCCCAGAACAAAGCCCACGCCGAAGCCCGCCGAGATCAATCCGAAGTTCTGGGCGCGTTTTTCGGGCGCCGAGATGTCGGCCATATAGGCCAGCGCTGTCGATTGGGTGGAGGCCGCGATACCCGCGATAAGCCGCCCGAGAAACAGCAGCCAAATCGATCCTGCCAAGGCAAGAACGATATAGTCCAACATCATCACAAAAAGCGACAAAAGCAGCACGGGCCTGCGCCCGAAACGATCTGACAGATTGCCCACGATAGGGGAAAACAAAAACTGCATCACCGCATAGGACGCCGCCAAAATACCGCCCCAAAGGGCTGCATCCGATAGATTGGCGCCGCGAACTTCGCCGATCAAATCGGGCATGACAGGCAGAATGAGGCCGATCCCTACCGAATTGATAATGACCGTGATCAGGATGAAACTGGTAGAAAAATCGGGGCGCATGGAGGCCAATCTAAACAAAACAAGGCACGATCTATGTGTCTTTAACCCCACCGAGCGCGCTTGTCACCTCATCTGAGAATTGGCGCGCCTCAATGCCGGCCTGTCCGATTTCACTGGTGATGGATGCTTGGGCCTGATCTGAAATTTCGGGATGGTTTTCGGCCACAAGATCGGAAAGGTTGCGCCCTGTCTCCTGAGCCAATGCACATAGTGCCTTGATTGCGGCTTGGGCTTGGGGGCGCGGCATATGGGCGGCGAGCGCAAAACTCAGCTCCTCGGCGCGGATCAGGCCAAGCGGGTCCTGCAATCTTGCCGCCATCGCGGCAGGCTCGGGTGCTATGCCTTGGGCCAAATCTGCGCTGATTGCGCTGGCCTTGGCTGCGGCCATCACCAAGGGCGGCAAGGACAGCCATTCCGAAAACCAAGCCGCGCCATCGCGGGCCTCGGCATGCAAGACGGCCCCTTGCATCACATGGGCCATGGCTTGGCCGTGGCGCGCCAAAGCCACAAGGGCGGAAGGGGCCACTGGGTTTTGCTTTTGCGGCATGGTCGAGGAGCCACCCGCTGCGGGCAGACGCAGCTCGGCCACCTCCGAGCGGGTCAGGATAATCAAATCCGAGCCGATCTTGCCCAGACTGCCCAAAAGCCCCGATAGTATCGCCGCAAATTCGGCCATCTCGTCGCGCTCAGCGTGCCAGCTGTGTTGGGGGTCCCGCAAGCCAAGACCTTGGGCGAGTGACGCGCGAAGCGAGGGCGTCTGCGGTCCCCAAACAGCGCTTGTTCCCGCCGCACCCGAAAGCGAAAGGGTGAAAAACCCCTCGGACAGACGCGCCAGCTTGTGTTTGTGACGCAGCAAAGGCCGCCCCCATGACGCAACCAAAGCCCCAAAGGAGGAGGGCGCTGCAACTTGGCCATAGGTCCGCGCGGCCATCGGGGTTTCGGCGTGATCTTTGGCCAATCGTCCAAGACCGTCCAGCGCGTCATCAAGCCGTGCCTCAATCAGGGCCACGGCTTGGCGCAGGCGCAACATCAAGGCGGTGTCGATGATATCCTGCGAGGTCGCGCCCCAATGCAGATAGCTGGCGTGCTCAGGGGCCTCCATCGCTTTGCGAAAAGCGGCCACGAGGGCTGGCACGGGCACCCCGTTCTGGCCTGTCTCTTGGGCCAAGGCGCTTGGGTCGATTTGCAACTCCAGCGAGGCGCGGTGGATCGCTTTGGCGGCGGTCTCGGGGATGATGCCAAGCGCGCCCTGCGCCTTGGCCAAAGCGCCCTCTACGATCATCATCGCGCGGATTTCTGCTGTATCGGTAAAGAGCTTCGCCACGTCGCGATCTGTGAAAAGATCACGGTAAATCGTTGAATCAAAAGCGCTAATACTCATCAACTTGCCTTTATGTGGCCGATCTGGCTCAGAAATTCCGTTAGCGTCGCAGCATAGACTTCAGGGCGCTCGATACAAGGCAGATGGCCCGTTCCCCGGATCAATTTATATTCTGCGCCGGGGATCATTTCGGCCAGCTCACGCATCAAATCTGGCGGGGTGGAGCCATCATGATCGCCCGCAATCACCAGCGCGGGCAGGCGCAGGGCAGCGGTGGTGGTGAAGAAATCACTGCCCGCAATCGCGGCCGCGCAGCCGATATAGCCGCTCTCAGGCGTGCTTTCGAGCAGCTCCTGCCACGGCCTATGCAGCCCTTGGGCACGAAATGATTTCGGGAATGACCGCTCCATCACGGCCTCGGAGACCGCCGCAATTCCGCCCTCGCGCACCTTGTCGATCCTGTCTTGCCAAAGCGCGCGGGTGCCGATCTTGGGGGCTGTGTTGGATAGAACCACTGCGCGCACCAAATCCAGCCGTTTCGCCGCCAGACCTTGCGCCACCATACCGCCGATAGACAGGCCGACAAAGACGCAATCCTTGATCGAGAGCGCATCGAGAAGCACCTCGGCATCATGGATCAGCCCCCCCATCGAATAGGGGGCGGGCGGGCAATCGGAGGCCCCATGCCCACGGCTGTCATAACGGATCACGCGCAAACCTTCAGGCAGCAGCGGCAATACTCCCTCCCAAATGCGCATATCTGTGCCAAGCGCGTTGGAAAATACCAAGGGCGCGCCTTTGGGGTCGCCGCTTTCTTGGAAATGAAGGGCAATACCGTCGGGATTGATCACATGGGGCAAGGCGCGGTCTCGGGCTTTTGAAGGCAGTGGTGGGCAGCAGGGGGGCTAAACAGGGGAACAAGGGACTGCTGTCAGCGCGCGTTTTCCTGCTGATAGCGAAGTTTTGCAACCTCTTCATTCTGTTCGGATTTTTTCTGCTTTAGAAGGTCTTGTTCCACATAGGTCAAATGCAGGCCAATCGCGGCGCGCGCGGCTTGGGGGTCGCGGTCTTGGATGGCCTGATTGATCGCGCGGTGATGGTCCAAAAGCAAATCGCGCGTGGTGCGCTGTTTGAACATGACCGAGCGGTTATAGAACACCCCCTCGCGCAGCAGTTCGAACATCGAGCGCATCATATGCAGCATGATGACATTATGGCTGGCCTCAATGATGGCCATATGGAATTGCGCATCCAATTCCGCCTCATCGGCTGGGTTTCGTTTGCTATGGGCGGCTTCCATCTTGCGGTAGATTTTGTCGATCACCAAAAGATCGGTATCCGAGGCAAAGATCGAGGCGCGCTCGGCCGCGATGGTCTCGATATCGCGCCGAAAGGAAAGGTAGTCAAACACGGCCTCGGAATGCTCGGCAAAGAGCTTGGTCAGCGCAGGCGAGAAAGCCGACCCCAAAACATCGGCCACATAAATTCCGGCACCTGCACGGCTGGTCAGAAGACCGCGCTCATGCAATTCGGCCACAGCCTCGCGCAGCGAGGGGCGTGAAACACCCAAGCGGTCGCTCAATTCGCGTTCTGATGGAAGGCGTTCACCCGGACGCAGGATGCCGCGCAGGATCAATTTCTCGATCTGGCGCACAACCGAATGCGACAGCTTCTCGGCCTCGATACGCTGAAATGGCATGAATCCCTCCACTTATTGGTAAAATCATATGACCAAAGGGGGAGGTGAGTCTAGGCCGCACAGCGCCTGCGCGGCCCAGTTTGTTTAAAGCTTTGCTTAGGCCGTAGGGCGAATGATGATCTCGACCCGACGGTTTTGTTGGCGGCCAGATGCGGTCAGGTTATCGGCAATTGGTTCCTGCTCGCCGCGGCCAAAGCTGCGCACGCGCCATGGATCAATGCCTTCTTCCAGCAAAACACCCGCCACAGCCGAGGAACGGCGCGCCGAAAGGTCTTGGTTATAGGCAGCAGAGCCAGTGTTGTCGGTATGGCCGATCACATCCACCGTGCTGTCGGGATATTGCCGCAGGTTATTGGCCAGCGCCCTGATATCTGCTTGCAGGCTGGCGCGGATTGCGGCGCTATCGACATCGAACAAAATGCCTTCGGGCATGGTCACGATCAGTTCTTCGCCAGTATTGTTGATGCTGATCTGGTCATTATTGAGCGAGCCGCGAAGATCGGCGGCCTGACGGTCAAGCACATTGCCGACAATACCGCCCACAGCAGCCCCCGCAGCGGCCCCCAATACGGCATTCCGACCGCGGTCGTTGTCATTGGTGACCGCTCCAAGGAATCCACCCAGCATCCCTCCCACGATTGCGCCATCGCGGGTGCGGTTGGCATTCGGATCGCTATTGGTTGGCACACAGGCGCCCAAACCCAGTGCGGCGATTGCAAGCAGCGCGGCTGCGCGGTGACGGTTATTCATAGGCAAAGCCCTTTCCCGATAGGTTTCGTCCTTGGTTGCCCCCAAGGCTGTCTCTGGGGCTTTATATAGCATTGCAGGTATGATGGCTCATCCAAAAAAGGAGAAAAAGGCGGATTCTTGCCGCGTTTGTGATCTTGGGATCAGGCGGATTGGCGCGCGTCATGTGCGGCGGTTTCCCATGCAAGCATGGCGCGTTTGACTGGCAGTCCCCAATGATAGCCGCCAAGTGCGCCCGATTTTCGCAAGGCACGATGGCAGGGAATAAGAAAGCTGACGGGGTTGCGTCCGACAGCCGTGCCGACCGCGCGCACGGCCTTGGGCCGACCAACGGCCTGCGCGATATCGGAATAGGTCGAGACATGGCCTGAGGGAATGGACAAAAGCGCCTCCCAGACTTTGATCTGGAAGGGGGCGCCGATCATGTGAAGTCGGGCATGCCCCTTTTGGCCAAAGGCGGCCTCAACCCAAGCCGCTATGGCATTGGGGTTTTCATGATAATCTGCCTCGGGCCAACGCCTGCGCAGGTCTTCAAATGCCCCGATCCGCCCCATCTCGGACGAAAAGGCCAGACCGCAAAGCCCGCGCTCGGTTCCCATGGCCAAAGCCTCGCCAAAGGGGCTGTCAAACCAGCCATAGTTGATCGAAAGCCCCGCAGCTTTGCGCGCAAATTCACCGGGGCTCATCGCCTCCCATGCCACAAAGAGATCATGCAGCCTGCCTGACCCCGACAAGCCTGTTTCAACAACGGTATCAATCATGGTGTGACGCTCGGCCAAAAGATGCTTGGCGTGGTCAAGCGTCAGATATTGTCCATAGCGTTTGGGAGAGACACCAACCCATTTGGAAAACACCCGCTGCAGATGGGCAGGGCTCATCTGCAATCGCGCAGCCAGATCATCCAGCGACAGGTTTGGACCAGCGGCATCAATGATATCGATTGCGCGCCGGATGACGTGGAAATGATAGGTCTGGTCGCCGTCTTGGGTCATGTCTGTCTCCTTGTGGGTCCAAATCTATTGAGGCATGCGTGCAATGACGACCCGAAACTTGCGCCTTCAGGCTTGCCCGATCTGACAGGGCAGGTCAAAAGGGGCGCCATGGCCAAACAACTTGATTACCATACGATCCACGAGATCTTCTCGCGCTTTCAGGCCTCCGAGCCTGAACCAAAAGGCGAATTGAACCATGTGAATGTCTATACGCTGGTCGTGGCTGTGGCCCTCTCGGCGCAGGCGACAGATGCGGGCGTGAATAAGGCCACGGCAGAACTGTTCAAAATCGCCGATACGCCGCAAAAAATGCTTGATCTGGGCGAAGAGGGTTTGATCGAGCATATCAAGACCATCGGGTTGTTTCGCAACAAAGCCAAGAATGTCATCAAGATGAGCCGAATTCTGGTCGAGCAATATGATGGGATCGTTCCTTCCAGTCGTGCCGCCCTTCAGTCCCTTCCTGGTGTGGGGCGCAAAACCGCCAATGTCGTTTTGAACATGTGGTGGCAGCAGCCCGCCCAAGCGGTTGATACCCATATTTTTCGGCTTGGAAACCGCGCAGGCATTGCGCCTGGCCGCGATGTCGATGTGGTGGAACGCGCCATTGAAGACAATATCCCCGCCGAATTCCAACTTCACGCGCATCACTGGATGATCCTGCATGGACGCTATATCTGCGTGGCGCGCAAACCAAAATGCGGAGCCTGTATCATCCGCGATCTATGTCAATTTGAGGATAAGACCGAATGACAAAACCCTATGATCTCGTCGGCATTGGCAATGCGATTGTCGATGTCATCTCGCAAGGAGATGACAGCTTTCTCGACAATATGGGCATCACCAAAGGCATCATGCAATTGATCGAGCGGGACCGCGCCGAATTGCTCTATGGTGCCATGTCGGAGCGTGTGCAAACGGCGGGTGGCTCGGTTGCAAATACGATCGCAGGGGCTGGCACGCTTGGGTTGAACACGGCTTTCCTTGGCAAGGTCAAAGACGACGCATTGGGACGTTTCTATGCGCAAGGCATGGAAAGCGAAGGCACCGATTTCCCCAATGCCCCTGTGGCAGGTGATATCCCGCCGACCTCGCGCTCGATGATCTTTGTCTCGCCAGATGGTGAGCGTTCGATGAACACATACCTTGGCGCGGGCGCCGATTTCAGCGAGGCCGATGTTGACGCAAATGTTGCCGGCAATGCGCGCTGGTTGTTTCTCGAGGGCTATCTCTACGACAAGGACGAGGGCAAAGCGGCCTTCACAGCCGCAGCCAAACATTGCCGCGCGGGTGGCGGGAAAACAGGCATCACCCTGTCCGACCCTTTCTGCGTTGACCGCCACCGCGCTGACTTCCGCAGGTTGATCGAGGCCGAGATGGATTTCGTTCTGGGCAATGAAGAGGAATGGCTTTCGCTTTACGAGACAGACACTCTCGATGAAGCTCTGGCGCAGGCAGGCGCGGTGTGTGACATCCTTGTTTGCACCCGTTCAGGCGACCCCGTTATTGTGATCCGTGGCGACGAGCGTGTCGAAGTGCCAGTGGAGCGCATCACACCGGTTGACGCCACAGGCGCAGGCGATCAATTCGCGGCGGGGTTCCTCTATGGTTTGGCGACGGACCGCGATCTCGAAACAGCAGGCCGCATGGGCGTGGCTGCGGCAGCAGAGGTCATCCGCCACATGGGCCCGCGTCCCAAACGCTCACTGGTTGACGTGTTCAAAGAAGCGGGACTGCCGGTTTCCTGAGAAGATCGGGCTTTCGTATTTGGAGAAAGATGAAGGCCAAAGGCAAAACGCCCTGTCTTTCATCTTTCAAAAAATACGAACGCGTGGAGACGCTTTGTGGGAAGGGCCTCGATGGCCCGATCCCGCAAAGACCTTAATTGCCGAGTTTAGCATGGACCTCATCGAGGTCGATCTCGCCAATCGGCATTTTGTTTGAGGGGTCTTCAAAGTCATATTTGAAGAGCTGGAAATCCCGCTTGTAGATTTCATAGACCAAATGCATCGACAGATCGTCGAAGTAATCCTCGATGGGATGGGCGCGTTTGGGGCCATGGCCTTCGGATTCATTGAAGCGGGGGACGTCCCCTAAAGCGACCGAGTTTTTTGTCTCAATACTGTCGAGCACTGATTGCATGCCGTCATTGAATTTCTCGGTCCAGAAAATATTGTCGTAGCGCCCCCCATTCACGATGAATGTGGAGACATGGCCCGACATGGCCGACCAATGGATATCGGGGTCCATGGGGCGGCGCCAACGGATGGTGTCGCGCGCAAAAAGAAGGAAGCGGCGGAAGCTTTGGATTTGGTCAAACTCGCCCTTGCCATCATCACC
>ENA-OUOG01004876-OUOG01004876.1-marine-metagenome-genome-assembly--contig:-NODE-4876-length-11270-cov-4.263111_pt1 | contig 11270 bp, 9 predicted proteins | sample MGYA00248635_ERZ508505 | MGnify/ENA primary metagenome ERZ508505 (study PRJEB26176, sample SAMN06267871) | marine metagenome | isolation source: Saanich Inlet, British Columbia, Canada | place: Pacific...
AATGAAATTGATTTAGCTGTTCAGTCATTTCAAAATTTACCAATAGCAAATTTAGTCATTGCATTTCTTTTGTTTTTTATCGGAGGGTATTTACTCTACAGTTCGCTTTACGCGGCAATTGGTGCAGCGGTAGATAACGAAACTGATACACAACAGTTTATGCTGCCTATATTAATGCCGTTAATTTTGGCAGTTTATGTTGGTGTATTTACTGTAATTGAAGATCCTCACGGTACAATCTCAACGGTGTTTTCTTTTATACCTTTTACATCACCAGTAGTTATGCTTATGCGTATTCCTTTTGGAGTACCTATATGGCAACAAATTGTAAGTTTACTTTTGTTAATAGGTACATTTACCTTTACAGTTTGGTTTGCGGCAAAGATCTATCGCGTGGGTATTTTAATGTATGGTAAAAAACCATCCTATAAATCTATTATTAAATGGTTAAAGTATTAATAATGTTAGTGTTTCAAAATATAAGTGATATTGGTGAAACTATCACTGAGAGTAGTGTATGGGAGAAAATTTCTGAATTTCTTCATTTGCATATAGATTTCACAAAAGAGATAAGTATTTCTGTTTTAGATTTACTTATTCTAACAACGGTAATATTTGTTACAAGTTTAATTCTAAAATTTGTCTATAGAATATTTACTCGAAAAATTCCAGATCACGATAAACCAAAATTTGATGGAGTATTTGGCTATTTTAAATGGCTCATTTACGTCATTATATTTCTAGTGACTTTAGACTCAGTAGGGGTTAATGTTACAGCAGTTTTTGCAGCATCGGCAGCTTTGCTTATTGGTATTGGTTTGGCGCTTCAAACTTTTTTTCAAGATATTATCTCAGGGGTTTTTATACTTGTAGATCAATCAGTACAAGTTGGAGATATTATAGAGTTAGATGGTAAAGTAGGACGTATTGAAGAAATAAAATTAAGAACGACACGAGCGGTGACTATTGATAATAAAGTGCTCGTAATCCCTAACCATCTTTATCTAACTAATATACTTTATAATTGGACGCAAAATGGCTCCCTTACTAGAGAAAGTGTTGAAGTTGGTGTGGCATACGGAAGTGATGTAGAATTAGTAAAGAAAATTTTAATCGATGTCGCAAATAAGCATCAGTCTATATTAAAAAAGCCTGAGCCATTAGTGTTATTTACAAATTTTGGAGATAGTTCATTAAACTTCAAGCTCATATTTACACTCAATGATAGTTTTATTGCTGCAATACCAAAAAGTGATTTAAGATTTCAAATTGACAAAGCCTTCAGAGAAAATGGTATTTCTATTCCTTTTCCGCAGAGAGATATTCATATTATAGAAAAGAGTAAATGATAAAGGGTAAGAGAGTTATAAAAATATATACAGTTACTATATTTCTAATTGGACTCTTTTTCCTTAATGTATCTCATGCGCAACTTACAGACTTAGCACGTTTAGAGTATTCTTTTATCCCCAGCAGTCAATCTGAAGACCAATACACGAGGCTTCGTGCAATACTTAATTATCCTATTAAAATTAAAGACAAAAATTATCTTGTAGTTGGAGCTGAGTATAATCGAATAATTCTAAATTTAGAAGACAATTATCCTTTTGATGTTAATAGTTTAAATACCGTCAATATTATAGATTTTAATCTAGGTTATACCTTTAAAACTAGTGGTTTTTGGCGAATTGGTTTAAAAATTAATCCAAGGATTGCATCTACATTAAACGGTAATGTTACCATGGACGATGTATTTCTTAATGGTGGTGTTTTTGCTATTAATGATAGAACTGGCGATGCATCTACTAAAAAACCATATCGATTAATTCTTGGCTTGACATATAACACTACTGTAGGGCTTCCAATTCCGTTACCATTTGTAAATTACTATAGAAGATTAAATAAAAACTGGTCATTTAGCGCAGGGGTACCAAAATCAAATCTTAAATATTACTTTAATGATTCTAGTATTTTGCAAGCTTTTGCAACATTAGATGGATATTTTGCTAATTTGCAAAGACCAATAATTATAGATGGACAAGAGGCTAATAATATTTCATTATCGGTAGCTGTAGGAGGACTTGGATATGAATACTGTTTTACGGATAATTTGGTAGCTTATCTATATTCTGGTTTTACATTTAGACTCAATAATATCTTGCGTAATGATGAGAGAGAAGAAATTTTGAAATTAGATCAGAGAAATGCTTTTTATCTACGTACAGGAATAAAATTTAAAATATAATATGCAAAATATATTAATTATAGAAGATGAAGCGGCCATACGTCGCGTTTTGGTAAAAATACTTTCTGAAGAAAGTGAAACATATGCTGTTGAAGAGGCAGAAGATGGTTTAGTGGGTATAGATAAAATAAAAAAGAAAGATTACGATTTGGTCCTTTGTGATATTAAAATGCCAAAAATGGATGGTGTTGAGGTATTAGAAGCTGTAAAGAAAATAAAACCAGAAATTCCAATGGTAATGATTTCTGGTCATGGTGATTTGGACACAGCAGTAAATACAATGCGTTTAGGAGCTTTTGATTATATTTCAAAACCACCAGATTTAAACCGCTTACTAAATACTGTGCGAATTGCTTTAGATAGAAAGGAGCTTGTTGTAGAAAACAAACGACTTAAAAAGAAAGTTTCGAAGAAATACGAAATGATTGGAGATAGTCCAGCAATTGGCCGCATAAAAGACATGATTGATAAGGTAGCACCAACAGATGCACGCGTATTAATTACTGGACCTAATGGTACAGGTAAAGAATTAGTGGCGCATTGGTTGCACCAAAAGAGCGACCGAAACAAAGGCCCAATGATAGAAGTAAATTGTGCAGCTATTCCAAGCGAATTAATAGAAAGTGAATTGTTTGGGCATGTCAAAGGTGCATTTACTTCAGCTGCTAAAGATCGTGCTGGTAAGTTTGAAGCGGCCAATGGGGGAACAATTTTTCTTGATGAAATCGGGGATATGAGTCTTTCTGCGCAAGCTAAAGTATTGCGTGCGCTGCAAGAAAGTCGTATACAGCGTGTTGGTAGCGATAAGGATATAAAAGTAGATGTGAGAGTTGTTGCCGCAACAAATAAAAATTTAAAGAAAGAAATTGAAGACGGAAAATTTAGAGAAGATTTATACCATAGATTAGCAGTAATTCTTATCAAGGTTCCTGCGTTAAATGATAGGCGAGAAGATATCCCATTATTAATAAATTATTTTGCCAAAAAGATTTCTGAAGAGCATGGTTCTGCACCAAAAGCATTTTCAGATAAAGCCCTAAAATTGCTGCAAAATTATGATTGGACAGGTAATATCCGTGAGCTCAGAAATGTTGTAGAACGACTTATTATACTAGGAGATAAAGAAGTTAGCGAGTCAGATGTAAAAGCTTTTGCTTCAAAATAAAATACTGAAACTATGAAAGATGTAAATATTAATGATTTTAGAATATCATCTCAAATTAAAATCGAAGAACTTAGTACAACATTTAATTTAGAAGCTGAAGAAAATGAGATAGAAAAAAAGATGAATAAGCTAAGTAAAAAATTAGCGGATATTCAGAACATCATGTATGCTCATGGTAAATATTCAGTTTTAATGTGTATTCAGGGTATGGATACTGCTGGAAAAGACAGTCTTATTCGTGAGGTTTTTAAAGAGTTTAATGTTCGAGGAATTGAGTCTCATAGTTTTAAAAAACCAACTGATATTGAGCTTAGACATGACTATTTGTGGAGACACTACATCGCTTTACCTGCTCGTGGTAAGTTTGGTATTTTTAACAGAACACATTACGAAAATGTATTGGTAACCCGTGTGCATCCCAATTATTTAAAGTATGAGAATATGCCAGATATCAAATCTGTATCTGATGTCACTGACGCTTTTTGGGAAAGACGTTTCAAAGAGATAAATAATTTTGAACAGCACATAGCAGATAATGGAACTATTATTTTCAAGTTCTTTTTGAATCTCTCAAAAGATGAACAAAAAAACAGGTTAATACGTCGATTAAATAAACCCGAAAAACAATGGAAGTTTTCTCCCGATGATTTAAAAGAACGTAAACTTTGGGATAAGTATCAAGATTGTTATGAAGAAGTATTAAATAATAGCTCAAAAGAGCATGCGCCGTGGTTTAATATTCCAGCAGATGACAAACCAACGGCGCGTTATATAGTGGCTAAGATTCTTTATGATACATTAAAAAAATACACTGATATTGTTGAGCCAGAGCTGCCTTTAAAAGAAAAAGAAAATATTAATCTTTATAAATCTCAATTAGAAAATGAATAAAATAGTACTTATAACTTTTGCGTTTTTGAGCATGTCTATTTATGCTCAAAATGACCAAGCAACTCTAAAAAATATATATAAGCAATCGCTAACTAATGGAAAAACCTATGCTTGGTTAGACTATTTGTCTAATGAAATTGGCGGTCGTTTATCAGGGTCTTCTAATGCTGAAAAAGCAGTTCAGTATACAAAAGCAGAACTTGAAAAATTAGGACTCGATAAAGTCTGGTTACAAGAAGTTATGGTTCCAAAGTGGGAGAGAGGACAAAAAGAGGTGGGTTATTTTATAAGTAATGCAACAAAGGTTAATGTAAATATTTGTGCTTTGGGAGGCTCAACAGCTACAGCAGATAGCGGATTGCAAGCTAAGGTTGTAGAGGTAAAGAGTTTTGAAGAATTAGAAGCTCTAGGAAAAGAAAAGGTTAATGGAAAAATAGTATTCTTTAATGGCGCCATGCAAGCAGATTTAATTAACACCTTTGAGGCTTATGGAGGCTGTTCCAAGCAACGCTATGCGGGTGCATATGAAGCATCAAAACTTGGTGCCGTAGGTGTAATAGTTAGGTCTTTGAATTTGCGTCAAGATGATTTTCCACATACAGGGAGTATGGGCTATTTAGATTTACCTCAAGATAAGCGCATTCCCTCTGCAGCCATAAGTACAAATGATGCCAATAAACTATCCAAAATTTTAGAAAACGACAACAACTTAGAATTCTATTTTAAGCAAAGTTGTAAGCAATATGAAGATGTATTATCGTACAATGTCATTGGAGAAATAACTGGTAGTGAATTTCCTGATGAATATATGGTTGTAGGTGGTCATCTTGATTCGTGGGATTTAGGAGATGGTTCTCATGATGATGGTGCAGGGGTTGTACAATCTATGGAAGTGTTACGTTTATTAAAAGAAAGTGGAATAAAACCTAAGCGCAGTATTCGTGTTGTTTTATTCATGAATGAGGAAAATGGCTTACGAGGAGGTCTTAAATATGCTGAAGAGGCAAAGGCTAAAGGTGAGAACCATATTTTTGCTTTAGAAAGTGATTCAGGAGGGTTTACTCCAAGAGGATTTAGTTTTGATTGCAGTGATGCTAATCTGGCGCAAATAGAACAATGGAGAAGTTTATTTAAACCTTATCTCATTCATTTTTTTGAAAAAGGTTACAGTGGCGCAGATATTGGACCACTTAAAAACGATAACATAGTTTTGGCAGGGTTAAGACCAGATAGCCAGCGCTATTTCGATTATCATCATGCGTCTAACGATACCTTTGATGCTGTGAATAAACGTGAGTTAGAATTAGGTGCGGCAACCATGACGTCACTCGTATATTTGTTTGATAAATATGGGATGAATCAAATTCAGAATGAACATCAGATAAAAGATTAAAATGAAATATTCAATTTGCATCTTAGCTCTTTTTATGAGTTGCGTAGTAGTCTCACAAGAACAAGAAGAAGAGAGGATACCATACTATGAAGTACCAGAATATTCAAAAGAGTTTACGGCAGGCACAATGGCTGCACGGATGGTTGATGCCTTAGGATTCAGGTTTTATTGGGCCTCTAAAGATTTAACCGAAAAAAATATAGAATACAAGCTAAATGATGACGGTCGTTCTACCTCAGAAACGATTGACCATATTTACGACTTGTCTAAAATTATTGTCAATTCCACTTTAAAGAAGCCAAATTCAAGAGGCGATATAGAGGAAATGACTTATGAAGAAAAACGGGTAGCAACGCTTCAAAATTTAAAAACTGCAGCGAACATTCTTCGTCAAAGCGATGATATTTCAGAATTTAAAATCATTTTTGGAGAAAGAGAAATACCCTTTTGGAATCAAGTTAATGGCCCCATTGCAGATGCTATTTGGCATTGTGGTCAAATAGCTGTATTTAGAAGAGCTTCAGGTAATCCAATTAATTCAAAAGTGAACCATTTTACTGGAAAAATTGTCGATTAGTTTATACTTGAAAAGACAATTTAAAGTTTTTCTTTTAATAATATTTTAAAAATTTGTTGGTAGTTGTCACCTTCTCTTGTGACCAGAATATTTATGTCATTTGGGGACCAGTGTGGTAGAATATCGTTTTGTGAGTTAAAAGTTATTCTTCTTTTTCTTGACCCATCTAGGGGCATGGTGTATAGTTCATACGTAGGAGCTACAGTGTCGTCAATATGACTAAATACAATGCGATTAGTTCTATTAGGCCAACTTGCATCCTTGCTATTTCCTTTAAAAAAAGTAATTTTAGAATCTTCTTTTTCAAGTACATTATATGTGTTTATTACTTCTGATTTAACGAAATCTTTTTCATTTGAATAAAATAGAATAATATCACCTCTTCGATTTGGTTTTGGATAACTTATGACATCGTCATTAGCGACCAGTTTTTTTAATAATTTTCCCTTTTTGTGTACGCGATATAAGCTTGTGCTTCCATTGGATTCCTCATGAGTAAATGCAAGCTCAACTCCATTAGAAAAATACTTTGCAAAGTATTTGTTCCCATCAAGCTTTATGGGTACTTTTTTTATCGCTTTATTTTCTGCATTGAAGGTGTAAATTTCATTGGTGCCTGTTCTGTCAGATTCAAATAAAACAATGTTTTTATCTGGGTGAAACGATGGCCTACGGTCATTTGCATTACTTTTAAAAAGTCTTTTTTGATTTTTACCATCAATGTCCATGGTGTAGATTTGCCAATAGCCATCACGATTAGACTCAAATAAAATTAATGTTCCATCTCTGTTATAGCTTGCGTATCGGTTGTCCGAATTAGTATTAGTGAGTTGTACCTCTACAAAACCTTGGTCTTGAGCTTCAGTTGTCTTAATTGCAATTAAACTAAATAAGATTATAAAGGTATATTTAATCATAATGACTTAAAATTATGAATCAAATATAAAATAAAACAAATAAGTGTTGCCTTTACTCTAGACATTAAAAATCAATTTCAATTTGATTATTTATAAGGTCATCAAAGGTTTCACGCTTTCTTATAAGATGTGCTTCGCCGTTGTGTATTAAAACTTCAGCTGGTCTATAACGGGAGTTGTAATTACTTGCCATAGTAAAACAATAAGCACCTGCATTTTTAAAACACAAGATATCACCTTCATTAATTTCTGAAATACGACGATTGTTTGCAAATGTGTCCGTCTCACATATATAACCCACTACTGAGTAAAAACGTTCACGACCTTGAGGATTAGATATATTGATTATTTCGTGCTGGGAACCATACAACATTGGCCGTATAAGGTGATTGAATCCAGAATCTATTTGTGCAAATACAGTTGAGGTTGTTTGTTTTACCACATTCACTCTTGCCAAAAAAACACCAGCTTCACTCACCAGAAATTTACCTGGCTCAAACACCAACGTTAATTCTTTTCCATAGCTAGTACAAAATTCATTGAAGCGTTTGGAGAGTTTTTCTCCCAATTCTTCTATATTCGTTTCTATATCACCTGTTTTATAGGGTACTTTGAAACCAGAGCCAAAATCTATAAAATCGAGATTTTTAAAGTTGCTTGCGGTTTCAAATAATATTTCGCTAGCATATAAAAACACATCTATATCTAGTATGTCACTGCCGGTATGCATATGAATACCATTGATAGTCATGCTCGTATTTTCCACAATACGCAATAACAGCGGTATTTGATGTATAGAAATCCCGAATTTACTATCTATATGTCCAACAGAAATATTAGTATTTCCGCCCGCCATAACATGAGGATTTATACGAATACAAACAGGAATATTAGGGTGTTTTGTGCCAAATTGTTCTAATATTGAAAGGTTATCTATATTAATTTGTACACCGAGTTTTGCAACGGTTTCAATTTCTTGTAGTGAAACACCATTTGGTGTAAAAATTATAGATTCTGGTGTAAAACCAGCCTTTAAGCCTAGTTGTACTTCTTGTATCGACACGGTGTCTAAGCCTGACCCTAAGCTGTTAAAAAATTTTAACACCGATAGGTTAGAAAGGGCTTTACAAGCGTAATTTAATTTTAAACTTTTTACACCACTAAATGCATTTTTTAGTCTATTGTATTGGGAGCCAATTTTTTCTGAATCGTATACGTATAATGGGCTGCCAAATTTTTCGGCTATGTTTAATAATTCTGTGTTCATTGGTAATTTTTTATTCAAAAGTATTTTTATCTCAAATAAATCTTAATTAATTAAAGTAAAAATTCACATTTAAAACAATTTGTTAATTATGTAACAGAATAGATTATAGTATGTTGTTTTATAGTTTTTTTAGGAAATTAATTTTTTGCTATGATTTATCTTTATAAAAAAACTATGTTAAATAAGCTAGTCGTATTTACTTATTTAGTTTTTAGTTCTATCAACCTCTATTCGCAGCATGAATTAAAAATTGAGTTGAAAGACGCTGAAACCAATGAACCTATTTCTTTTGCTACTATTAGATTTAAAGGTACCAGTAGAGGTCTTGTCGCTGATTATGACGGACAATTTAGACTCCCTTATACCATAGCAGAAAATGTAGAACAGATAATAGTAACTTCTATCGGTTACGAGTCAACAGAAATAAATCTCAATACCTTAGATAGAAACAAAATAAACATCATTACTATACGCCCACAAATAGAAAATTTAGATACTGAAATTCTTAATTTGCATAAAAAGGAAAGGGTCAAAGATGACAATGGTAAAATAGATAGGTTAGAATATATTATTAAAGCAGGAAAAAAAATGCTAGCCAATGGGATTGTAGAAAGGGCTATAAAGCAGATTCCAAATAATTTAGATAATAAAAATCATTCTTACATTGGCTACTATCGTGATTATCAATTTGTAAATAACAAATATTATAATTTAAATGAAGGTATTTTAGAACAGTTTGATGGAGGTATACAAACGTTTAAGCGTAACGACTCCACAAACAAAGAAGTTTTTTATTCTTTTAAACAAAACGCGGATTTTGAAACAAGTGAAACTTACGCTTTACAATATGATGGCTTAAACAAATTTATTAAAAATGCTCAAATTCTTGGCTTTGGAGGAAACGAGTTAAGTATACTTAATGTTCATAATCCAATACGCAATTACAATACCAATACATTTTCGTACGTGTATCAGCTTAACAGAGATTTTCTAAATAATCATACATTCAAAAAATCTGATATTTATCTGGTCGATGGAGAGCCTGTTATCACCATAAATTTTTCGACTCTAAAAGAGCTTAAAAAAACGTATTTCAGTCAGTCTGTGACAAATCAACCCAAAAAAATACCTAGAAATAAAGTTGAAGGAAATTTGACCATTGCGCTTACCGACTTTTCAATTTACAGATTTAATTATACCATGCATGATTTTAATGACAGTAATCCCTTATTTAATGTCAATATTGAATATAGGAAGGAAAATGGAAAAATGTATCTTAATTATATAAGTTTTAATAATCGTTTTGAAGTTGCTGAAGATTTTACTTTTTCTACAAGTGATATTATCTTTAACAAGAAAGATTACACATTTGAAGTTACAGTAAATAGTGATTTAGACTACAAAACTGTAAAGAAAAGAAATTTTAGAATAAAATTTAATGGACAACGCGTAATGATAAAATCGGTAAATACAACCGACCGAAGGAATATTAAAATAAAAGTAAATGATTATGACGGCTCTTTGGCGCAACTTTCTCAAAAAGATATGCAGCTTTTAAACTTTTTGATTAGAGATATGAAAGATTCTTATGGAAGAGGAATTTATAAAACCAGAACTATTACAGCCTATCAATTTAGAGAATATTTTGTTCAAGAGGTTTTCAAAGGAAAAGCGATAACAACAGATTTAAAATACATGTCAAAGATTAAACCATTAAATGAGGCACAAATTAATTATAATTTAGGGAATTCTACTTCTTATATCATTAATTCTCCACTTCAAAAACGACGAATAAAAAGTGTAAACTAAATTCGTAACTTCAAACATCTAAAGCTATAAAATGAAGTATTTTAAAATTAGTGTTTTTTGTTTTCTTTTTTGCATTATATCCTATGCTCAAAACAATAATGAAATTCTTTGTAGGGTATTAGATGCAGAAAGTGATTTTCCTGTACCATACGCTACCATTCAGATTGAAGGCAAAAGTATTGGTTTAGTAGCCAATCCTGAGGGTGATTTTAGAATACCTGCCGACTATAAAGAAAATAATTATACGCTTGTTATAAGCAGTATAGGTTATAAAACTTTAAAGATGAGTTTAAACACGTTTTCTGTTACCTTAGAGAATATTATTAAGTTACAACCCAAGATAGAATTACTAGACCAAATTATTATCAAAGCATCTGGTACGTCAAGCATTTCAGAAGATTCTGCCAAAGATATTATAAGAAAAGCAATAGCAAAAATTCCTGATAATTACCCGACAACACCATATTCTACTATTGGATACTATCGAGACTATCAGCTTATAAGCAAACAATATTATAATCTTAATGAGGCGATAATTGAATCTTTTGATGTAGGTTTTCAAACAGACGTTATTATGGGTTCAAAGAATAAGAATGTCCTTTACAGCTATATTGAAAATAATGATTTCCCCAGAGATAATAACCTTTTGAAGCCTTATGATAATAGTGAAAAGTATATAGATAATAGCACAAAACTTTCTGGTCAAGGCGGTAATGAATTGGGCATTTTAAATATTCATAACCCTATTAGAAACTATGAGCAATTAAGTTTTTCGTTTGTTTATGTCTTTAAAAAGAAATTTATAGACAACCATGATCTAACAAACATAAAAAAGGTATTTCTCAATGACCAAGTTATCTATGAAATAAGTTTTAAGGCCAAAAAAGCACTTGCAAAATCTAGTCATAGAGCAGAAGGTAAAATATACATCGGCAAAGAAAATCATGCCATATATAGATTTAATTATGCTGTTTATGAGAAAGTGTCTGTTAACCCGTTATTTGAG
>ENA-OUOG01004878-OUOG01004878.1-marine-metagenome-genome-assembly--contig:-NODE-4878-length-11268-cov-3.489143_pt1 | contig 11268 bp, 24 predicted proteins | sample MGYA00248635_ERZ508505 | MGnify/ENA primary metagenome ERZ508505 (study PRJEB26176, sample SAMN06267871) | marine metagenome | isolation source: Saanich Inlet, British Columbia, Canada | place: Pacific...
GCTGCTTGGCGGAATGACCTAGCCGTTGGCGCGCCTTTGCTGCCAGCCTTGCGCATGCGCTCGCCGCTGCCCGCCGCAATGCGGCGACGCTTGGCGTGAATATTGGCGTACAAACCAGGTCGCTTTGCCATTATGCGGCCTCTGTCCATTGGATGCACCTGAAGTCCACTATGCGTAGATCGGGATGCTCAATCCGAATATAAATTGCGCCAGCATTGACGCTTTCGAAACAATCTTGCTCACTGGCGACGATTGGCCCAGAAAACACCTGACAGGCAGTCATGGTGCAAGCCAATATGACGCCAGTCCACATTATTTTGCCGCTCGGCCCATGCACCGACCCGCAGCGCGGCACTTCGATGGCGTGGGGCAGCCCGCGCAGGGCTTAAAGCCAGAACCGTATTTCATTGTCACTCAATCCTCGTGAGTAAGCGCTATGCGCCAGTCATCATGCCTTCGTAGCCACGCGGAAGAAGGCCGCTCGGTGCTGGAACGGCGCGGCGGGCAGGTGGCTGAACGGACCTCGGCGCAACAGACATAGCTGCGGGAGGCATGCTGGGTGCCTGCATGTATAAATTCCGAAGCTCTTCCGAAAACGGAACGTAAACATTCGCTGGGTTCATTCCGCTGCCCATATAGGACTGGTACGGAGCATACGCATTGGCTGGGTTCATTCCGCTGCCCATAGGGGGCTGATACGGAGCATATGCGTTCGATGGGTTCATTCCGCTGCCCATAACGTTAGGCATCGGCATCGGCGCAGCGGTGTAGCCCGCGCCGCCACCCATTGGCGCGGACATTCCGTAGCCGCCAGCATCCATGGTGTCTCTGTAGCCATAGGGGCGGACGCCAACAAAGTTAAGCAATCCGCTCAGGGGACCGCCTTGGAACGTTTCACCAGCCTGGCCGCGACCTCCGCCATCAAGCATATCACGAAGGGCCGAAACGCGGCTGTCGCCCTCTCCGTAGCCGTAGCCCAGAAGGCCTCCGCCGCTCTCTTCCTGCTCCATAAAGCACCTCAAAAATAAAACTTTGAGCAACAATACAACAAAACATAAAATAAAAAAAGGCCGCGTTGGTAGGGGAGGATCACCAACGCGGCCAAGTTGCACAGAGAGACGTTCATAGGGAGGAGAGAACGCGTGCGAGATATTTGTAACGCGGTGGGACGCGCTACACAACACCCTTGATGTTACGCCGCAAGGGCTTTGACCAAGAGCCGCGTGACGAAACTCCGTATCGGAGAGCGGTGTGATCCGATGCGAGAGACAAACAGAGAGCGTCAGCACTGTCAGGCGACGGAATGCCCCTCTTCTTCATTTCGTCTTTACCCTCAACCTTCATTTTCCCTGTGGAAGTGAATGAATACCTCGGCGCAACAAGTTCTGCAAATAGTTTGTCATCATTTGGCAGCGACACATCGCGCCCCTCCAGCCAATCACGCAGCTTAAACCACAGCTCAGACCGCATGTTAAAATACGTCCCCTTAACGCTCGGCGACTCGGACACGTTCAAGCCGCGCGCAGGAAGTCCAAGCTCACGCAATCTATCCAAAACGCCAGCGCCAAGGCCAATACTGTCCACAATGATCTCAACGGGCTGCTTGGAGGGCGGTAGACGCTCATACTCAGCAACAACGGCACCAGATAGCTGCATCAGGTCCAACCCCTTCCACCTCGTGATGGAACGTATCTCTGGACCAGCGCGCTTCACTAGCACGCTGCTGTCGTTTCCGTGCCGAGCAACATCCACCCCCCAAATGGTCGATGTGTACTCGTTCGTCTCAATCTCGTTGCGCATGGCATGCTCCACAAGATCAACAGGAATAACGGTATCATCCTCAGCGGGCGGGAAATTGCCAAGAACACGCACATGGTATGCGGGGCTACCCTCGCCATATCGCAGCTTCATCTCATTAACGAAATCCTCGCTGACGCGCGGGCTGTCGATGCAGGAAACGTGCATCGTAAACCAGTCTTCCTTGAGGCGGTGGTGCGTCTCGTAGAACAACCCCGTGTTACGCGTTGGGTTGCCCGTCAGGAGCGTGGTAGCGTTGTGGCCCGACATGGACCCCGCAGCGCTCTCAAACACGGCCTCTGGGACGCCTGAAGCCTCGTCGGCAATGAGAAGCACGTGCGGGCTGTGAACGCCCGCCAGTGCCTCTGGCTGCTCGGCGCGGGACGTTCTGCATGAAATGAAGCACTCGGCTGCGCGGCCCTTCAGCTCAATACGGTCGGACTTGACCTCAAGCAATCCATTGAACGGGGGGCGCATGTCGCGGCACAAACGCTTCACCTCGGCAAACAATGCGTCAAACAACTGCGCGGAGGTGGGGGCCGTCATAACAACCTTCCCTGGGACGCGCCACATAATATGCCAAACGCTCGCCATGGCCACGGCGGTCGATTTGCCCACACCATGGCCAGAGCGAACGCTGATACGCCGCTTCTTTGGATCGGCAACCGCCATAAGGAACTCGCGCTGCCACTCGTCGGGGACAACGCCAAGCACCTCTTCGGCAAACTTGACGGGATCGCGGGCGTAGCGGCCGCCAAGGCGAATGAACGGGTTCTCGTTGACGTTGGTGGCGCTGCGTTCCATGCGTTACCCCGTAAATCTGTTAAAAATGCGGCGCAAAACGTAGCTTCGCGCCAAGCTGATTGCGGTGAACGCCAAGCCTATGGCAAAGCTATCCGCAACAGTTACGTCATAACCAAAAAGCGGCAGAACAACGATATTTGCGGCAACGCTGACAAGATAGCCAATGGTTACGTTGGCGATGGCCTCAAAGGCTGAGTTGCGCTTGGACTGCATTAATCCGCTCCCGTGCAATGTTGAAATATCCTTCGTCCAACTCCATGCCGATGAAGCCGCGCCCCGTATTCACACAGGCAACGCCTGTTGTGCCGCTGCCCATCGTGAAGTCTAACACTGTCTCGCCTTTGTCTGTGTAGGTGCGGATCAGGTATTCCATGAGTGCGACTGGCTTTTGCGTGGGGTGGAGGCCGCGTTGTTGGTTTGCAAAAGTAACAATGCTACGCGGCATTGACTTATCGGGCGGACACCTGTGAGCGTTCAGATTGTGCGCTCCGTAGCAGTCGCTACCTTTTGTGCGCGCAGTAACGGGGCGTTGATTTGCCTCTGGCTTATCTTTGATTTGTGGCGTGTAGACAGGGCTGCTACCGCTGAACACAAGTATATCCTCATGTTGACGCATGGGGCGACGCCATGCGTTCAGATGCCCTGTCGCCTGCGTCTTGTGCCAAACCCACTCATACTTGAACCAAGACACATTGCTCATCACCAACGCACTCGTGAACGGCTGGCTTGCAGTCAGAACAATCGCGCCATTGGTTTTTGTGACGCGCTTCAGCTGCTCCCACATTGGCTCAAACGGGATAACGCTGTCCCACTTGCATTGCGTTGTGCCATAAGGCGGGTCTGTCAGCACCATGTCAACGCTGCCATCGGGCAGGTCGCGCATTAACTCAAGGCAATCGCCTTGGCGTAGGTTAATCATGCGTGTCTCCCGTAGTTATTTTGTGGGGATATTACCCCGTAATCCAGAAAAAGCCATCCCTTTGCTCTCTCGCCCGCAACTTTACGGCGTGATATTTCATGCCCAACGCCTCCGCAGCCAATGAGCAAGACGCAAATTCGCCGTGCGGGGTCATAATGCGCTTGGCGCGTGGATGTTTCAGACGATCCTTGAAATGCTCTCCTGCGCGGCCCTTGTTCCAACGGCCCTTCATGTGCATGTCATCCATATTCTCTTGGTGCGTCCCGTTGCGCAAGTGGCGCGGATTGCAGCAACGCGGATTATCGCAGGTATGCATCACCACCTCTGGCGCTGCATCGCCAGCGTTGAAGGCGTGCATCGCGCGGTGGGCCAGAATATTATGGCCAGCAATGGTGATGATCCCGTATCCGCCCTTGTTCGTGGTTCCCTGCCACTCATGGCAAGCAAGCGGGCCGCCAGACGTGTCTATGCGGTCGTATATACGCTCGCGCCACGTCTGATCCTCATAGCCAAGTAAAATGGCGAGCGTCTGCCCGTTGGGGCGGCGGCCCTGGTGCGGATTGGCGGCGTGGCGGCGGTGGCGCATGTAACACGCGCGGCACATACCCTTAACCTCGATCTCACGCATCGCTTCGCAGTGTTGGCAAATCATAACGTTCTCCCGCTTTTACGTTTGTCCGATAATATGTAAGTGTTAAGTGAGGCGGGCGCAAGTGTAAAATTTTTTATGGGATGACGCTGTGACGTTGTGGCGGGGTACGGGGGGTGGGGGCTGGGTGTGTGGGAACCTTGTCAAGCATTACCCCGCGCGGCGAGAGAGAGGGGGGGGTCTAGCCACCTCCGTCAGTCCATTTAACACACAATGGCCCGTAATGACGATTATGAATGACTGCAAACGTAGCAATATCAATGACTTAGACATTTTCGGCTGAATTATGCGGGAAAATATCCCCGCAAACACAACATCTAGTGTCTGCGCCGCGACGCAGCAACGGGCGATGCTGCGACGCAAAATCGTCCCCGTGCGCGGGTGCGTCGCTCCCTCGGTGCGCGATTTGTCGGTTCACACAGCCACGCAGAGGCACGGAGGAGCGCCTCTACGCGTTTTGCGCCGTCACACGTCATCGTCGCCATGACCGCCGTCTACGGCGCTCTCATCGACCACATTGCCATCGCTGTCCATTTCCAGAACCTCGTGTTCCACTTCATGCGCGAACAGGGCCGCAGCCTGAGCGTGCAGGTCTTCCACCTTCAGCGTCACCGTCGTCTCGCGCTGACGCACATCGTAGGTTGAGTTCAGCTTGGACGCGATCCACTTGTCCGTGTCCACTTGCAGGCGAGCCACATTCACGCTCTCTGGCGTTGCGTTCTGCGCCGTATCGACTGCACGCGCCGCGTACATGTGGCCAGCTTGCTGCAGCGTCTCATTGTATCGATCACGACGCCCCTCCTCAATGTCCAGCCACTTGTAGAAGGCGCGCCATCCAACGCCAAGATCGGCATTGATGGATCGCACCGTCTTTCCGCTAAGTATCATCTCGAACAGACCGTCCTCGCCGATCTCCTCCATGATCTTCATCCGCTCTTTGGTCAGCTTCCCCATGTCACTTCACCTCGTTTGCAATCGCGGCATATGCCGCCGCATCAATAAACGTATCATCCTTGCCACCGTCTGGCGCGGCCATGCGAGACACCTTCAGCAACAGCATCATCACGGCCACATCTTTCGCCGTAAATTCGCTGCCGTGATACGCTGACCACAGAGTTGCGCAGCGCCAGAAGTTCTCGCTCGGCGGCCCATACTCCGCATTCCTCTCGCCACCGTCATCACACAGCGCCATAGCTTGCTTCAGCGTCTCCGCTCGTTTCGTTTTGCTCATATCGTCACCTTCCTCTTCCTGCCCTTGACCGCAGGGCTATTTTCGCCAGTCCTTGATTTGCAATATTCAATAAATCCAGGCGCATTAAGATTTTCCCTTTGCGTCCCCCACTTTAAATTCTCTGGCCTGTTGTTTGTCGCATCCTCGTCAAGGTGAATGACAACAGGTTTATCAGTCGGTTGCGGGCCGTGAAACGCCTCACAAACAAGCCTGTGAATTTTGTAATTCCTACCACGATACAGCGAACCCATGTATTCGTGCCTCGCCGACTTGCTTGCTTTTGTTCGAGTGCCGTAAATCCATTTAGTTTTGTATTTGCGAACACCTCCATTCGGCATTACTGCCTCACATTCTGGCATTTTAACTTGGCCAAGCTCATTTGCATAAGCACCCTCGATTGATGGTATCGGCTTCACAATCATAACGCCCTCCTATTGTTGCGTTTAGACTTGATATGATATCAAGCCTAAAAGGGCAAGGCGTCTTCAAGTTCATCATCATACTCGCTGCCAAGCGAATACTTTGTCACCTTCGCATCGGGAAACGTTTTCACGGCTTTCTCAATAAAGTCCCGCGCAAACTGCGCCGAAATGATCCGCGCCGCATCTTCATACGAATACACGACCCAATCTGGGTGCGTCCTGCGTAAATGCGAGACGCCATCATACGCAAAGCATATGATCCGCCCGTCATCCATCTCCACGCAATACGCATCACCAAGCGGGCTATGACCCGCCTCCAATGCTTGCGCCTCCAACGCATCCCACGCCCGCATAAGCTGATCCGCGATTTGACGCGTTCCCACCGCATCATCCGCAAGCACCCGCTCTTCCAGCGCCTCATAAGCCGCGTTGAAGCGGCCAGCGAGTTCAGGCGCTACCCGTGACGGCAGACTATCGCCCCAGCGGGCCGTCATCTCCCTCGCCTTCCGATCCAACGGCTCAAGCTGCCCCCATACCGCCGCTGATATGCGGCCAGTATCACCGCCCGTGTCAAACGTCTTCTTCGCGGCACCTTTGGCCCGCCCCTTCGTCATCCTGTTAGCCATAAATCACTCCTCCACATTCCTTCGGATACGCCTCAATGCTGTATCTCAGAGCGGCAAGCGCATCACGCTTAAACTTTTTGCGGCCAGAAAAAAATACATACCTATGTTTGCGCGGTCGTGGCGCGAGGTAAAAGTCATCACCATATTTCTCCCGCATGGCCGCTGATCTGTTTTGAACGCCACGAAACTCATCCGCTATTGTCTGCCCGTGCAGATGCTCTTTGCCACGCACCTTCCAGTCAGTCCGTTTCGCCGAAAGTCCGCAGTAGATGAAATTGCACGCCTGATACACGGTTCCAACGTGACGTTGCTCAGTGTCAGCGAAGCTAACGATAATCCTGTCACCGCCAAGCATTCTGATTGACCTGCCCACAAGCATGGACGCATCACCCTTTACGTTAGATTTGAGGCACAGCCGATTTAGCTCAATAACATGATCCAAAAATTCTGGGCCGCATATTCCCTTTCGAAGGCCAGAGCTTGGAGGCGTGCCATACGTCACCACGCCCTCAAGCTCACCGCCAACAAATATCCCAAATGCCTCGGAGATGCTTGGCATGCGCTTTGCGTAGTGAATGCCCATGACGAATGGCTTAGTGGCGTTATAGCTCACCCTCGCCACCACGGCCTCACGCTTACCCATGGCCAAGCCCCCCTCGTTGCCAAGCCCCCTCGCTGCTAACGCCGCAAGCATGGCTACTCGGCTCCCTCGCCTCGCCGCATCCCAAAACCCCGTTAGGGGTTGGGTGCGGCAGGGCGATGCCTACGCCCGCCGCCCACACATCATTCAACATAATCATTCTCCCTCTTTGGCCATTAAACAGATCAACATATTCCGCACCTACTTCCGCACTTGGCTACGTGGCTACGTGGCTACGTGTTTGTTCCGCACCACCACTACATAGGGGTATGGGGTGTGGTGCGGTTGCATAAATGTCACAGTTTTGCGGGTGCATATGCATCTTAATTCCGCACCTACCGCACCTATCCGCACCTGTGAATTGCTAGGTGCGGTGACGTGATTTCCAGCATCTTTATGCCCCAAATTGCCAGCGCTGGTATTTCGGTCTGGCCGCTCTCCCAGCGTCTGATCGTGCGGATGTCGTGGCCCCACATTTGCGCAAGCTGCTGCTGCGTTACGTCCAGCGACTTGCGCCGCTGCTTGAATTCGTCTGGCGTCATTTGAAACGCTCCTCCGTTAGTATCTTCCACACAGCCTCGATTGGCGACAGGTTCTGTTGCTGCATGATCCAACACGGGCCTCTGCCCAGATCAACGTTTTCCGCCTCACGCATGAAGCGCGCTTTGCTGCACCCGCCCACGATTGTGACGGTGCTATCCTCGCTGGTGGCCGTCACGAATATTGCGCAGTCCGCGCGGAAAGCCTGGCGCGTCTTGAATAGCAGGCTTCCGCTGGTGTGGAACGAGGCTTTCACGTCAATTGATGAATTGCCCAGCCACATGTCGGAGCCGTCATCCACGCCAAGCTCAAACGGGCTGTAGTCGCAGCATAGCACCTTGGCCACGGCTATCTCCGCCATTAAGCCAAGCTGCTCTATATCCATTGAACTGTTGCCCGCCCTGCGCTGGTCAATAACGCCAGATGAGCGCGCTAGTTGCTGCCTTCCCCGCGCCGCCTTCACAACGTTGCTCATGTCGCGCCGAGTTAGTCGGACATTTAGGCCCATTGGCGCTTCGGACATTTTAGCCGCCTGCTCGGCTATCGTCGAGATGTAGGGGTCACTGTCATATGTCATAGCTTTCCATCCATATTGGCTTTCCGCCAAGGGCTTGCCAACCCTTCTCGGTCAGCTTGTATCCCTTGTTCTGGCCAAGTCCTGCCACCTCTACGCGCTTTACAAGCTCGATGTAGCCGCAGCACTCCAGCTTTTGCGTGGCTGGGTGCATGTCGCGCCCGCGAAAATAACCCATCTTTCGATTGATGTGATGCAAGTGCGCCACAAGGTGTGATTTTTGCTTTTCCGCGACTATCCGCAAGACGCGCATCCCGTCTTCTGTCAAAACTCTCTCTTCAAGCGTTGGCACGTCTACCGTTATCATGCTTGCTCACCTTGTCCTTTCAGTTCTTCAATGCGGTCGGCTTGAGCGTTGCGTCTTCTATTTCGCCCCAGTCAAACGATGGGTGTTCAACCATCACCTTTTTTCTGTCGTCACTCATTTGTCTCTCCTTTCATAAGTGCTTCCCATGAGATAGGGAAGAGCTCTAGCATAGCCTTGCTAATCTGGTCAGCTACAACACGGCTCTCGTATTGGGTATCAGATGCACAGCGTAGTTTACACATAGCTGCGAAGGCGTCAAGAGACCCCGACCAATGCCATTCGGTCATTTGTGAAGTTGGTAGGACCATACGGGCTTGCTCAGGTGCTACACCAAAACTCAGAAGCTCTTGATAAGTAACTACAGCCTGACCGTGTATTTCTTCGATCAGACCTTTATCAATATCAACAACACCATCAGACCCCTGTTTCTTGTCAGCACTGCGTCCCCGCCACACATCAGGCACATAGAACTCAGGTTCCTCGTGCACATACCTACGGCTAATCTCATTCCACCGCAGGAACTTGTGTTTGACTAACTGTCGAGCCACAAAGACTGGAGCCTTGACGTGGAAGCTAGCAAAGGCATGGCCGAAAGGTGATAGGTGTTTGTGCTTGGCTAGGTAGCGGATCAGCTTAGCGTCACGTTCGTTGACGACAGGCATATCACCTGCCCAATCTCCCATCTCCACCCATCTTGTATATTCACAGTGAGACTTCTTGCCGAAGCTGACACGTGCTGCATTTACTGTTGATTGATCAGACCCACAGTGGTCGATATAGGTGACATTAATCATTTGCTCGCTTCCTTTTGTCTCTTACTAGGTTTCTGGTCGTGGCTGGCCCAGTGACTGCAATCATCCACAGGATCATCGGGCGGCTGTTTAGGTCTCTCGATAGTGATCATCTCACAAATCCCTCATATACCTCAGGTCATCAATGCGGCGGTGAATAGTTGAACGCATGTCAAACAGCTCGTCGGACACATCCGCCAGTAGTTTGGTCACATCAGTGTCAGCATCCATTTCCCTAAGTTCTAGGTCGATATCTGTGTAGACTCCGACTGTTATATCGGCAAGGTGCTCCAAGAAAGACACATGGTCTTCAAGTTCTAGCATTTTAGGCATTTGGTCTACCTCCTTTTCGATGTCTGACCAGTATTCCCAGATTTCAGAAAGCTCGTCTTTCATATTATCCATCCTGACTGTTAAATGTTGCGGGGACCACAGTAGTCGACGCGGGATCACCGAATTCAATCTCTTCGCTGATCAGAAACCCGTCACCGTTCTCGGCAAGCTCGATAGCCTCATCGAGACTTTCTGCGGTTACCTCAACGCATTCCGTGATGACTGTTGAAGGGTATTCCATATGGACTTTGACTTTGAAGGTTGGCATTTTACGATTCCTCTGTGTAAAAGATGTGGTCACCAATCTGACCTGTTCGAGTTAATACGCGCGACCAGTAAGGCGACACGTAGGTTGCATGGTAGTGGGTTGCATCGATCCCTAGTAGGGTTTGGTCGGGATCGTCTAGGATTTGCTCGGCCATTAGCTCGATACTGTCCCAGATAGGTTCTTGCGGGTTCTCAGGTAGCCCGTCATGCGTGAAAGAGAATTGGCGGGGGTCCCACACAACACCACACACATCATTTGGATGCCGTGGGCTCTCGACGCGGTTCAGGATCACCTCAGCGACCGCTAACTGGCCATCAATGGGCTGGTCTCGGGCCTCATAGTAGATTGCCAAGGCCAAGCAAGTTGCAGCTAACATTAGTTCCAATCCTTTCTTTCAGGTTTCCAGCCAAGGCGTAGGGCTTGGTTATGGTAGTGTTTGAAATTGTTCCGATATACGCGGACCTCATGGACCAGTGTGTGTGGACGAGGTTTCGGGTGCGTTTCCTTGAGAATGGCGACTTGATCGTGATAGTAGTCGCGGTTCAAGATGATTTCTTTGATACGCATAGGGTTACTCCTTTTTACCTTCACCTCTAGAATATCAAAGGCCTTCCAGACTGTCAATCGTGACGCCCTCAAAGAAGGCTACGCGGACCTCAGGCAACAAAGTGTCATAATCACCCACACACATATCAAACAGGGGAAGGTCGTAAGGGTTAGCTTTGGGCGGACTGTCAATCGTCGGGGTTTCGTAGTCGTTGCTCATTTCTTATTCTCCAATTCACGTAGTTGGTTTATGCGTTGATATCGGTATCGGTTCTTTCGTTCTACTACACTTAGTTTTTCCTCATGGACGAGCGCGACGAGGAAAAGTGCAGGCAAGAACAGAACGAGCCAAAACACCCACCAAAACCAATGAACGCCTTTACCTTTCGGGTTCTCATGCTCAAGGTCAGTGTCGGGGACGTTGTATTGGTTATCTAAGACGTTTGGGTCGCGTTTGTAGGGGTTGAAAGGGGTTTCTTGGGCGGTGTTCATTTCTTGGCCTCATAGGTTTAGGTAGTGGCGTATCTCATAGACCCACATGGCTATAACGACCACAACTATTGGGGTGATCACAACAGCCCCCGCGATCAAGGCTAAGGCTGTGTTAGTTATCATCGGGACACCATGACAGGCCAGCCCGCTAGCTTGTGACTAGGCCGCGTCATCTTGATAATGTCCGTGGCGTGTTCTTCAGTGTAGGCCCTGACTGTTATGTCAGAGCTTTCGTTTGTGTCAGGGTCTACCGTCATACCAACCCAGAGGCTGGACTCATAGCCCTCTTCTTCCATCTGACAATCGTAGCATTGCATGCTAACGGTTTC
>ENA-OUOG01004883-OUOG01004883.1-marine-metagenome-genome-assembly--contig:-NODE-4883-length-11252-cov-2.579060_pt1 | contig 11252 bp, 5 predicted proteins | sample MGYA00248635_ERZ508505 | MGnify/ENA primary metagenome ERZ508505 (study PRJEB26176, sample SAMN06267871) | marine metagenome | isolation source: Saanich Inlet, British Columbia, Canada | place: Pacific...
GGCGACAGTGCTGAGACTTCGGTAACTATTACAGTTGCTGCAGCTGCGGTTGCTTCTAACTCAGCGCCCAGTGTCTCGATTTCCGGTGGGGACCAATCACTTTCAGATACTGACGGTGTTGCAGGTGAGACACTATCTGTTTCAGGGTCAGCGAGCGATTCGGATGGTAGCGTTGCGTCAACCTCATGGTCAGTGAACGGCTCACAGGTCGCAACTGGAACAAGTGCTACTCTATCGCTGAGCGATGGCAGCAATACCGTAACTTTCACAGCCACAGACGACGACGGAAGTTGCATTTTGCCCAATGCGGACGCTTGCGAATTCTGTGGGCCAAATGGCGAATTGGACACAGCGGATGCCGATGGGGACGGCGTCTGCGATGCCCAGGAAATTCAGGGTTGCACCGACGCGGCGGCATGCAATTACGACAGCAGGCCCACGACGGATACGGACAACAGCGAGTGCACGTACCCGACAGGCTGCGAAACCTGTTCCGGCTCAACCGACGGGACCGGTGTCGTCGTCGAGAACGATGATGACAGCGACGGTGTCTGCAATGGCAATGAGGTTGCTGGCTGTTTGGATGCCACTGCGTGCAATTTCAACCAGAATGCAACCGACCCGGCTTCTTGTGTTTATCCGGACTCGGCCTGTGAATCGTGTTCTGGCGAATCGGATGGAACCGGTGTGGTTCTTGGAAATGATGACGATGGTGATGGGGTTTGCAACGCAAATGAAATCCTCGGATGCACCCAAAACCTGGCTTGCAACTATGCCTTGAATGCGACCGAAGAAGACGGCAGTTGCACCTTTCCGGATGGGCCATGCGAAACATGCGGCGAAACAGGCGGGGTCATCGTCGTGGATGCCGATGGCGATGGCATTTGCGATCAGGATGAAGTCGCTGGATGTCAGGACAGTTTCGCTTGCAATTTCAATCAAGATGCCACCGACAATGATGCCTCTTGTGTTTATCCCACAGCCGAATGCGCATCATGCTCAGGCGAGACGGATGGATCAGGTGTGGTCGTGATTTCGGACGCTGATGGCGACGGGGTCTGTGATTTCGACGAAGTTTTGGGATGCCAAACCCCCCAGGCCTGCAACTACAATGCAGCGGCGACAGATGACTCCCCTTGTATCTTTGCCGAAGGGTGTGAGAGTTGCTCTGGCCAAACCGATGGAAGCGGTGTGCCTGTGCTCAATGACGAGGATGGCGATGGGGTTTGCGATGATGACGAAATCGCGGGTTGTCAGGACACTTTTGCATGCAACTACAACGCAGCGGCGACAGATCCTGGCGCATCCTGCGTATTCCCCTCTGGCTGCGAGTCATGCTCTGGAGACTCGGATGGCACCGGTGTGATTGTGGCCAATGACGATGACGGTGACGGGGTCTGCAACAGCCAAGAAATCTCAGGTTGCCAGGACCCTCTCGCTTGCAACTATCAATCCACTGCCACGGATGAAAGTGGGCTGTGCGTTTATGCTTCTGGTTGTGAATTCTGCAGCGGGGCAACGGATGGAACGGGTGAAGTGCTCCTTGCCGATGCCGATGGCGACGGGGTGTGTGATCATGACGAGCAGCCGGGCTGCACTTATGCCGATGCCTGCAATTTTGATTCCTCCGCAACGGACGATGATGGTTCATGCATCTATGCCGACCCTCTTTTGTGCCAAACCTGTGCCAACAACGTCATCATCACCACGGACAGCGATGGGGATGGCGTCTGTGATGGTGCTGAGATTCTCGGTTGCACAGATCCCGATGCCGCGAATTTCAATTGCGATGCGACAGAATCTTCAGTCAATTGTGAGTATCCAGCGGAGGAAGTTCTAGGCTGCACTTATCCATTTTCACCCAACTTCGTCCCCTCCGCAACCACCGATGATGGCAGTTGCACATTGCCGCCTTGCGCTGACATCGACGAAGATGGCATTTGCGACGCAGAGGAGGCCTATGGTTGCTTGGATGAAAATGCATGCAATTTTGTCCCAAATGCCACGGAAAACTTTGGGTGCCTTTACCCCCCGGAAATCTGGCTCGATTGCGAAGGAGATTGCATCAATGATAGTGATGGCGACGGCGTATGCGATGAATCAGAAATAGCGGGCTGCACTGAACCCTTGGCGCTCAACTTCAATGCCACAGCAACCGATGAAGATGGCAGTTGCGAATTCCCAGAACCGCCAACTGCAGGGTGCACATATCATGGCGCCTGCAATTACAACCCATCCGCGGTTGTCGATGATGGCACCTGCGATTACACCTGTTTTGGATGTACAAATGCGACTGCCTTCAACTTCAATTCAGAGGCCACTTCAGATGACGGATCCTGCGTGTTCGATGATGTTTTTGTCTATGGCTGCACCTATGGCAACGCCTGCAACTTCGATCCTGCCGCAACTGCTGACAACGGCAGTTGCGATTACACCTGCTGGGGCTGCACTGACGCAAGCGCAGACAATTTCGACGAAGACGCCACATCAGACGATGGCAGTTGCACCTACACAGAAACGCCCACCATGGGTTGCACCTACCCAGACGCGTGCAACTTCAACGCAGATGCTTCAATGGACGATGGCAGTTGCGATTACACCTGCTGGGGCTGCACTGACGCAGGTGCAGACAATTTCGACGAGAACGCCACATCAGACGATGGCAGCTGTAGTTTTTGTGAAAATGGGCAAAATTCATGTGCGGGCGATCTGGACAATGACAGCATCGTGGGCACAGCAGATTTGCTCCTGTTCCTGTCTGTGTTTGGATTCCCTTGCAACTGACATCCAGAGGGTTGTTGGCCCAAAGGCTGTTCTCGAGCACAGCAGTCAAAGGTCAAAAATGACGACAAAAAAATCCCCAGGCGCAAGCCTAGGGATTTACATTCAGTAGTGTTCAACAATTACCGACGCTCACGCGCCTCGCTCTCGTTGCAACGGATGGGTCGCCCCATCAAATCTTTACCTGCCATTGCTTCAAGAGCGGCCTCGGCCTCGTCCTGATTCGGCATTTCTACAAAGCCAAAACCCCGGCTGCGGCCGGTTTCACGGTCATGGACGACTTTCGCACGCTCAACAACACCATGTGCTTCAAACGCTTCTCGCAAAACCACGTCATCGACGCCCCATGCAAGATTTCCAACAAAAATATTCACGATAAATAACTTAAGAGTGCGAAGGTAGGTTGCCAAGGCGTACAATTTACAAGGATGCTCAGATTCCATCAATATTTGGCCTCACGCCCAAGCAGAATCCCGGAAAATGACCGCGAATTACCAATACCAACGAATTCCACCTGAAGCAATTGAAGTTGAGGAGCAGTTTTTATTGATTCGCCGATTTTTTTTCTTGTTTCGTTTGTTTTTCTTTTGTACCTTTAGAAAGTTATTCTGGTTTACAATCTACACAAAAACAGCCCCATGCGGACCTTCTTCACTCTCTTAGGTTTCTTGGTCTTTTCGCAAGTCCATGGACAAATATGTCCGGCACAACTCGAAAGCGTCCCGCTATCCAGCTGGAGCACAACCCAAAACACCTCCTACGTTGACGGAGATCTTTACCTAGATGCCCTGAACGAGCCGCAATACGACGGCATTTGGACCATTGGAACTGGTGTCAGCAATGCGAACCTCTCAGTTGCTGAGAACGCCTCGATTTCAGCTTTTATCGGTGTAAAGCGCAGAAATGTTGTGGCGCCCAATGACAACATTGAAATGGTGGACAATGTTTACAACATTGAGCCCGGGTATTCACCACTCTCGCAAGGCTCGTCGTCTTCGAGTGATTTGGCAAATTGGAATTTCCTCTTGTATGCGAACCTGGGAGAATACACGTTTGAGGACGTTGATATTCGACTCTACATGGACCTCGACCCTTGCTACACAGCACAAGTCGAAGACATGGTGGAAATCGATGTTGCCGCGCAGTTCCAAAATTTCTTTGGCAATTCGAGTTTTTCAGCTTTTGGAATCAACCAAAACCTGGCCAGCAACTTTGTACAGGCATTTGATTCAGAGAACATCGTTCCGTTTGACCCGACTGCAGAAGGATATTATACGCTCGCAGTGGGCATCTACGACGTTTGCGGAAACTTGAAGCTCTGGCATGAAGTTTTGGTCAACGTGTCATCATCTGCGGCAAACGACGCCGACGGCGATGGGATTGCAGACGACCAAGAATTGGGGGGCTGCAACAATGTCTTGGCGTGCAATTTCAATTGTGCCGTCACCGAGAATGACGGCAGCTGTGATTTCAGCTCATGCTATGGTTGTACAGTGGAAGAGGCGTGCAATTTTGATGAGAATGCCACTGTTTCGGACAACACCGGTTGCATCTACCCAGTAGATGTTTACGGAGAAGATCATTTTGATTGCAATGGAGAATGTCTGAACGACGCTGATTCGGATGGCATTTGCGACCAGGATGAAGTCGTCGGGTGCATGGACACCACGGCGTGCAACTTCAACAGTGCTGCGACCGATTCTGGCATGTGCGACTATCCTGCGCAATTCAAAAACTGCAACGGAGACTGTCTGAACGATTCCGATGAGGATGGCATTTGTGACGAAGAAGAGGTTCTGGGCTGTACGGCAAACAATGCGTGCAATTTTGACAGCAATGCCACAGAAGATGACGGAAGTTGCGACTTTTCGACATGCGCTGGATGCACTATTGAAGAAGCTTGCAATTTTGATGCGACGGCAACCATTCCCGCTCCGAGCACCTGCTTGTTCCCTGTCGATAATTATGGCGCAAGCAACGTAGACTGCACTGGCGCATGCTTGAATGATGCGGACCAAGATGGCGTTTGCGACGAGGATGAAGTCGTCGGATGTCAAGATTCCGCTGCCTGCAATTTCAACGATTTGGCGACAGAAGAAGGGACATGCGAATTTCCTGTGGACATTTACGGCGTATCCTATTTGGGCTGCGATGGTGCATGTTTGAATGATGCAGACGACGATGGCGTTTGCGATGAGAATGAAATCCTCGGATGCACCGATATCGAGGCAACAAACTACAACCCCAACGCAACTGAAGACGATGGCAGCTGCGAAGCGAGTATTGTGGGATGCATGCTGCCATGGGGGACGAATTACTCCGCTGAGGCCACCGTTCAAGGTTTGCCAGTATTTGATGTCTGTGGTTTTGCCGTAGAATCCCCAGTACCGGCAGGTATGCCAGGTCCGGGAACCGCGGCTTCTGGCTGCACGGACAATTCGGCATGCAACTTTGCTCCTGGAGGCGATCCAACATTGCCTTGTGACTACTCCTGCTTAGGTTGCACGAATCCTTTGGCTTGCGATTACAGCGAAGATGCAGTCTACAACACTGGATGTACAGACTTCACGTCCTGTGCCGGTTGCTTGATCAGCAGTGCGTGCAATTACGATGGAACAGCAACAATCAACGACAATTCTTGCGAATTCACGACATGCGCCGGATGCATGAATGCAACGGCCTGCAACTTCGATGCGAGCGCTACCATCTCTGCCTCCTCCACTTGCCAGTTTCCAGGAGCGTGCGACACTTGCTCGGGAGCTACAGATGGAACCGGCAGTGTCATTCCTGGATCCGATACTGACGGAGACGGCGTTTGCGATGATGCTGAAGTTTCTGGATGCACAAATTCACAAGCTTGCAATTATGATCCCACCGCAACGGACAATGATGGCAACTGCGACTATACCTCTTGCGCAGGGTGTCTGGATGAAGCCGCCTGCAACTACGAAGGAGCTGACCCGACCATTACCTTGAGCCAACCCATCGATTGCATCTATCCCGAAGCAGGTCTGGACTGTGACGGCAATTGTCTCAACGACACAGACGAGGATGGTGTTTGTGACGAAGATGAAATCCCCGGCTGTACGGACGAATTGGCTTGCAATTTCAACGCATCAGCCACTGACGATGATGGGTCCTGCTTGTCAGCTGAGGATGAGTTTGGGTCTGCCTTTGTGGACTGCGATGGAGACTGTCTTGTGGATGAAGACGGTGATGGCGTCTGTGACCAGGAAGAGGTTTTCGGATGTGACATCATTCTGTCATGCAATTACAACCCTGCTGCCACGGAAAACGATGGCTCTTGTGAGTTCCAGAGTTGCACGGATTGCAAGGATGCGACCGCTTGCAACTACAACCCCGAAGCAATCCTCTCGGACAATTTGCTCTGCATCTACGATACGAACCCTGAATTGTTGTTCGACGCTGTCCTCGAGTTGAATACTTCCGTATTGGAGTGGCCATCGGGAGACTACCTCACCAGTTCAGAAGGTGCTGAGAGTGTCGACTTCGTCGATTACCCTGGCCGACTGGAAGATGGCCGGTACAACGTCACCCGCATCTATACTGCAACAAGTCTTTGCGGAAACACTGAGTCCGCAGGACAGTTGCTCATTGCAGGTGACGGACAAACATTGGGTTGTACCAATTCCCTGGCAACGAATTACTCGCCCGATGCGATCAATGACGACGGCACTTGCTCATTCGATCCCGCCTGTTTGGGCGATTTGAATGACGACTCCATTGTGGGGGCCACGGACTTGTTGATGCTCCTGAGCGCATTCGGCGTGTCTTGCGACCTTTGAGAATCGCAGACACCCAACGCATCAAAAAAAAGCCCGGGCACATCGCCCGGGCTTTTTGTTCTCCTATGGGACTCGCGCCTCAATTGACGCCAAAAATCCACATTGGCGGAAAATTCCAAAACACAAATGACTTTTTCTCAAAGGCAAAGGCCTGGTAATGCGGTTTCATCGCCACCGGCATGTAGGTGAACCAACGAAAAACTGTGCCACCTTCGGTGCACCGCAACAGAAAGTCGAAAAGGGGGGACTTCACAGACTGGGGCAGGACGAATGGAAGCCCACTCACAATCAAGTCAATGCGCGGCCACCCTCGCTCTGCCACCAAATCTTCAATGGTGTGCGCACTTCCATGCACCACCTCAGCGCGCGTGGAGAACCTAGTGGTCAACGACGGTATGTAAGATTCCTCCAACTCGACCAGAATCATTTTCGCATCATCACTGGCCGCTTCGCAAAGTGCATGGGTAAAAATTCCCGTGCCCGGTCCCAACTCGACGATGTACTGAACATTCTCAAAATCTATCCCTGCCAACATCTGTTCAGCAGCCCGTCGCGAGCTTGGAACCAAACTTGCGTTGCGCAGCGGCTGTCGAATAAAATTGCGCAGAAAATTGATTCTCATTTCCCGGACCGATCTTCCATGGACTCGAGGCGTGCCAAAATCTCCCCCAGCTGTTCCGCCCCAATTTGTTTGGCGACAATGTTCTTGTCCCGATCCAACAGGAAGATCTTCGGGGTCGCGTAGACATCAAAGGTGGTTCGGAAATTCAGACTTTCCAGGGTTGTGATGCCACCTGCAATCAGGGCCATGGCGCTGTCTTGGGCGTTCACCTGTGGGTTGTCGCTGACGTTGATCCAATCGGTGTAACCCTTGTCTTGAAGGAACTTCTGCCACGGCTCAGGTTCAAAGTCGTTCCCGATGGCAAAAATCTCCAACCCCTTTGGCTTCCATTCTTCGTAAAGCTCCTTGAGCTTGGGCATTTCCTTTTTGCAATGCCCACAAGTGGATTCCCAAATCAAGATCGCTGTATACTTCGCGTCGACATCGTAAAGAGACTTCCATTCCTTTTGGCTCAAGTCTGGCAAGATGATGTTGGGCGGACGATTCCCGCAAAGTGAATTTTTGAGGTCATCGGCTCTATCTGTGATTTTGGCCACCTGATCATCGTTCAACCAAACGGCCTTTCCGGAGCGGTAAAACTCATTGACCATTCGCACAAATACTTTGTCCATGCACATGACCTGGGAGCTTTCACTGTTGAAGGTGATGTAGTGAACGATGTACTTGAACATGTCTGCGTTCCCTTTCGTGCGCTCAATCAGGCGCAAAGCCTCCTTTTCCAAGGTGTCCGGAATCTGGGGCAATACCCTGGTCCAATAGGTGTTCAAGATGCTGTGAAACGAAGCATCTCTTACCATGCGCGGGTCCGTGAATTCCACCCGGTCCCAATAGTGATCGCGGTACCAGCGGTACTGCAAATCTCGTGGGTTTGCAATTTGTTCAGGAACTTCCGGTATCTCAGGCTCCACAACCATGTTCAAATATTTGGCAAACAATTTGTCGCCATGCTCAGAAATGACCCGCTTCTGCTCAGCTGCAACTTCATCTCCGAATGCATTCATGATCTCCATCGCCGCTTCTCGAGCGGCTTCTGTGGAGGTTGAATCCTGCAAAATGGCCTCTTGCGGAGCGGCCTCCATCCGTTTGCCTTGAATGAAACGGAGGTAGTTGTAATAGAGCTTGTTCTCCTCACTTTTGATCACTGTTGCATCCTCCGCGGGGCGAGCCATAGAAGTCGAGATTTCAATTTCTTCCGGGACGCCCAGGAATTCGAGCATCTTCGGGCCCGGCAAAATCACGGCGTACTTTCCGGATTCCTCGAAAGGTGGCGCATCAAAGACGAAATGGCCCTGGGCATCGGCGATCGTTGTATCTGCATAGTACATCTTGTCGCCAAAATAATTGGCCAGATACACCGTATCTGCGCCGAGGCCGTCGACGACAAAATGCATATGTTGAGCAAACGTTGGCTCACAAGCAAGGACAGCTGCTGATAAGGCAATGCTTGAAACAAATTTCCTCATGGTCCATTCATTGATTTGGGCCAAATTTACTGCGAATGAAATCGCCCACAACAACACGCATTCCCAAGGAATCCAAAGCGCCAGCGGATGTTTGGAACATCAGCCATCCCTTCGGTCATCAACCCCTTCGCATGCATGCGCACCTCGCCACCTCGGTGGTGGAACAATTGCCTTTTGCGGTGCTGTTTCTTCATGGCTACAAGGGCTACGCCGAATGGGGGTGTTGGAATTTGATGGCCGATGAGTTGGCCCAAAGCGGCATCTCGTGTTTTCGCTTGGATTTTTCCGGAAATGGGACCACCACCGACTGCCCGGACGCGATTGTTGATTTGGCGGCATGGTCAGAAAACAACTACACGCAGGAAGTACGGGATGCTTTGGCGGCTATGCGCGAAATCGTCAAGGCGGGCATGCGCGTTGTGTTGATGGGCCACAGCAGGGGAGGGGGCATTGCGACCATCGCAGCTGCAACCAGTAAGAACACCAGATTTTCGTGCAGCGGGCTGATTTTGATGGCGAGTGTGTCTGATTTTGGCGCCCGATTTCCCAAACAGGAAAATCTCCAGGCTTGGGAAAAGACCAATCGTTTTGAAGTGCAAAACCAAAGGACAGGGGAGACCTACCATCACCAATACAGTTTCTACGAGGACTACCTGCGCCATCGGCGCTTGTTGGAGATCCGGCGACAAGCCAAGCGAATCGAATGCCCTGTATTCCTCACGCATGCTGAAGATGATTTGGCTGTGTCCATCGAAGAATCCAAGATATTGGAGAATTGTCTTGTGCAATCGCGCAACGTCATCACCCAATGGCTGCCTGGTGGAGGGCACGTGTTTGGCATGCGCGAACCGTGGCCAAAGTCGCGTTCAATGCCAAAAGAAATGGCCGACCTCGTGTTGGAGATCGGCCATTTTGTCAAATGCCATTGTTAAGGAGCCTGCGGCAAAACGAAGGCCTTGTTGCAACTTATCGCTGAACAACCAAACGCTGGATGGACCGAAGGGCCCCTTGGGTCACTTCGACGAAGTAAATGCCCTCATTGAGGTTCAAAGTCAAACGCTCGCCCTGGCGAAGGTTGTTGACCTGTTGCTCTGAAACCAATTGGCCATTCAGGGCCAAAACACGAACCTGGGCTTGGTCAATATCCCCTGACAAGATGACAAAATCCTGTGCAGGGTTCGGTCCCATGTTAAAAGCAAGTGCATGCGAAGCAACCGGTTCGACCGACTCCACATTCATCTCCGCAACCATCAGGTCGTCGATGTAGTAGTTTCCGAATTCAATTTCATCACCGAAACCGAAGAAATTGATGCCGCCAATTTCTGGACCATCATAGGCGAATGAACCGATCATATCTCCGTCGATGTACATGTCCATTTCATCCGTCTCCAAATTGATGCTGTGCTTCATCTCAAACCAGGCATCCAAGGGGAACTCTCCCGTTCCAGCGGCCGCTCCATCGATGGTGATTTGAAACTGTCCAACATTCGCAAATACGATGTCAAAAGCCCAGGCTTGTCCAGGTGTGGACGTTTCTTGGAAATTGTAATAACCTGATGCGCCCGTTGGGATGTACATTTTGAAACTGACGTCATACGCGCCAGAATTGATCCCAGCCACGTAGACAACGTCCATTGGACCGCCCGCTTGTGCGGTTTGGAAAACATGCATGCTGTTTTGACCAGATGCTGCGAAATCAGAGGAAACTTGCGCGTCTTCTGTAGACCCAGGATTGTCAGACCAAGTCATCCAGCTTTCTTGAGACCCGATGTAATCTCCGACGGCCAAGCCGTCAAAATTTTGTTCGTAGAACACTTGCCCCACTGCTTGGCCGCCCAGGCCAAACAAAGTAGCGAAAAGTAAAGACCAGTAGAGTTGCTTCATGGCCGACAAAATACGGACTTTTGTCAAGATTTCAAATTTAGCTTTTGGCAACTCATGTGGACAGGCAACCTTCGCAAACTGACAACGCAACCGGCTTCTTCTGTGGCATTGCCGATCCAATACCAGCTGCCGCTTGCAGATGTAACGAACCCAAGTGCCACGATTCCAATCAACGAATGGGTTGGCCAGCATATCACATTCACTTGGACAGGTGAAATTCACTGTATCGAAACTGGCCGAAAAATCAAGAAAACTTATGGGGATGGACTGAGCTATCCAGCCTGGCTGAAATCGCCAGCTGCCGTGCCTTCGGTGATTCATCCCGAGTTGAGCCGCATTCACGAAGGCATCGCCCTTCGCGATGAACCGTGGGAGCGGGAACACCATTTGGCACCACATGTTGTTTACCTCAGCTACACCGGTGCATTGAAAGTGGGCGTGACACGGCAAACGAATGTGCCCTATCGGTGGCATGACCAAGGCGCGGTTGCTGCCATTTTGGTGGCCGAAGTGCCCTACCGACAATTGGCCGGTGTCATCGAGGTGGCGCTCAAGCCAATCTTTGGTGACAAGACACAATGGCGAGCGATGCTCAAGCATCAAGTCCCTGCCACCGAGATGATGCTCGAGGCGAAAGACGAAGCCCTCGATGCGCTTGACGCCACCTACGAGCCATTCTTCAGCGAAGATGATGCG
>ENA-OUOG01004884-OUOG01004884.1-marine-metagenome-genome-assembly--contig:-NODE-4884-length-11251-cov-5.094147_pt1 | contig 11251 bp, 8 predicted proteins | sample MGYA00248635_ERZ508505 | MGnify/ENA primary metagenome ERZ508505 (study PRJEB26176, sample SAMN06267871) | marine metagenome | isolation source: Saanich Inlet, British Columbia, Canada | place: Pacific...
TTTGTCAAAGTTTATTTAGAATAAATAAAAATAATATTTATAAGTTTTTGAATTATAATAGATTAGAAATGTTAAAGTTTTTTTGAAGAAGGGTAGCTAAATTTAAATTTTAGTTTTATAGCATAAAAAAATAAATTATAGTTCACATTAATACTGTATCTTTACACGCAATTAATTCCAATTGCAATGACAGCACATGAAAATAAAATAGTTGGTGAAGGTTTAACTTACGATGATGTTCTATTAGTTCCAGCTTTTTCAGAGATTTTGCCACGCGAAGTCAATATTCAAACAAAATTTACACGAAATATAACTATCAATGTTCCTATTGTATCTGCAGCTATGGATACAGTAACAGAAAGTAGAATGGCAATAGCTATGGCTAGAGGAGGAGGTATAGGTGTATTACATAAAAACATGACTATAGAGGATCAAGCAATGAAAGTACGTAAAGTTAAACGTGCAGAAAGCGGCATGATAATAGATCCCGTTACTTTACCATTAACTGCTGTGGTTGCAGATGCTAAAAACGCTATGCGTGAACACAGTATTGGAGGCATTCCAATTGTAGACAGTAATGGTAAGTTAAAAGGTATTGTAACCAATAGGGATTTACGTTTCGAGCACCAAAACGAAAGGCCAATTGTTGAGGTTATGACTAAAGATAATTTAGTAACTGCACCTGAAGGGACAAGTTTAAAAGATGCAGAAAAAATTCTTCAGAAAAATAAAATTGAAAAACTCCTTATTGTAAAAGAAGATGTTTTGGTAGGTTTAATAACCTTTAGAGATATTACTAAAGTAACCCAAAAACCTATAGCGAACAAAGATACTTATGGTAGATTACGCGTCGCAGCAGCTATTGGTGTTACAGGTGATGCAGTCGATAGAGCAGCAGCTTTAGTAAATGCAGGAGTAGATGCTATTATTATAGACACAGCACATGGCCATACCAAAGGTGTAGTTAATGTTTTAAAAGAGGTCAAACTTAAATTCCCTAAGTTAGATGTGGTTGTTGGAAATATTGCAACAGCAGAAGCAGCTAAATATTTAGTAGCAGCAGGAGCAGATGCAGTAAAAGTTGGCATTGGACCAGGTTCTATATGTACTACTCGTGTAGTTGCAGGTGTTGGTTTTCCTCAGTTTTCTGCAGTTTTAGAGGTTGCTGCAGCGATAAAAGGTTCTGGTGTTCCAGTAATTGCAGATGGAGGAATTAGATATACAGGAGACATACCAAAAGCTATTGCAGCAGGAGCAGATACAGTGATGTTAGGTTCTCTTTTAGCTGGAACAAAAGAGTCTCCAGGAGAAACTATTATATATGAAGGACGTAAGTTTAAGTCTTATCGTGGAATGGGTTCTGTAGAAGCTATGAGGCAAGGTAGTAAAGACCGTTATTTTCAAGATGTAGAGGACGATATTAAAAAGTTAGTGCCAGAAGGTATTGTTGGTCGTGTACCATATAAAGGTGAGTTGTTTGAAAGCATTCACCAATTTATTGGAGGTTTAAGAGCAGGAATGGGTTATTGTGGAGCTAAAGATGTAGCTACTTTACAAGAAACAGGACAGTTTGTAAAGATTACGGCTTCTGGAATTAATGAAAGCCATCCACATGATGTTACTATTACCAAAGAATCGCCTAATTATTCCAGATAAATTATAGTTGTAAATAGTATAAAAAAAACACCTTTCTTAAAAAAAAGGTGTTTTTTTATGGCTCTTTATCAATTGTTATTATTGTATATTTTTATTTTTCACCTACATGTTGTTTGTAAAATTTCCAAGTTTCTTTAGCAACATTTCTTCCTAATTCTAATCCAGCTACATTATCTGCCTGAATATGGTAACCGCCTAAAACTCTAGATAATCCTGCCATTTCTGCTGTTTCTGTGAATGTAGGAAATTCTAGTATTACTGTATCTCCCAAATTATCAGGTTCAGTTAAAGCACCAGCAACTAATTCAGACTTAGAGCCAAACTCATCACTTCCTGTCCATATTTTTAAAGCTTCTGCACATCCTCCACTTATTGTACTATGTCCAGAAACATAACTTGGAAATGGTGGACATAGGAATATTTCTGGAGAGTAAGGTCTCCAATCTTTACCATCCATCTCAATAATTCCTTTTCCTTCTCCTCCCCAAGCTTTAATTTTTTGTTTATTGTAATACTCGTGAACTAAAGCATATGGTCTTGCATAATCATAAAACATTTTAGAGTCCCATGACGCTATAAAGGCATCCATAGCAACAACTTGATTATAGAAATACATTTTAACATCTTGGTCAAGTGTATGGTTATCTCTTCTTGATACGTCTTGTGCAAATTTTAGCCAGTGTCCTGCTTGTTGAACAGATTGTGGTCCATCTCTCATAAACTCAACCAATGCTTTTTGATAGTCTGTCAAATTAGCTTGCATTTCCATGACTTCTTTTACTTCTTTTTCTAATTGCTCAGAACCTATCATTGGAGGAGGTCCTGGTCTAAACTGGTCTCCAGATTTTAAGGCGATTGGCTTTACTTTATCCCAATAAGGCGTTAAACAACCTGGAGCAAATTTGCCTCCTTTGCCATCTGAAAAATATTTTGGTTGCCAACGGTTTGGGTCAACATTCTTGTCTGCCGAATTAACAGGTTCATATCCAACATAATTAAAATAAGGTTCTCCATTAGACCCTTTTTCCTCACCATATTGATTTGCTCCATCACCTTTTCTTGCATTAATTACTGCTTTTGCAGCTAAATTTCCTATTCCTTCAGGTGTATTTGGATTTAAACTTTCGTTTTTAGGGTCTAAACCTAATGTTATCATAAAATCTTCAAATATTTTTTTATCTGAATAATAATATTCATTCATTGTTCGAAATGCAGCATAGCTTATCGCTATTTCTTTATTCTTTAAAGAATGCTCTTTTTCAGGCCTTCTATCCACATCATTAAGATACACAGGTATTGCTTTTTCGTCGTAACGAGACCAAGCATCAAAAACTGAAACAGAAATTAATCCTAAATACCGAGAAGTTATAGTTGGTCTTGGTTTAAATTTTTCAGTATCGTTAGCTGTTGCATTTAATGCCATTTTTCCCCACTTGTAAGCAATGTTTTCAGCTCCTTTTGGTTCATTTATTTCAATAGAACTATGCTGTTTGTTTTGGGTATCTTTGCAGCTAAATAGAATTAAGGCATAGATTGATAGTATTAGTACTCTTTTCATTAATGTAATGTTTTTATAGTATACAAATTAAAAAATAAATATCAAAAGAGGCTTCTTTATTATTGAATATTTATCTTTTTGCGAGCTTAAATATGTTTAAGCATTTAATTGTAAAATTTTTGCTTTTTTAAGCCTTGAACTAAATCTAAACTATTCCTGGTAAACTTGACCTCTGTGAGGTTTTAAAGCGTCTCTTACAGGTTTCATTTCTGCTTCATTAACTACCATAAATGCAATAGCATGAAATTCATTAATAGCATGAAATCCAATAATGTTAATGATTAATTTTTCAATAGAAATGTATTCTTTTAAGTGGATTTCGTGGTGCTCTGCTACTTTTAGAGCATCAGGTCCTCTAAAATCCCAAATTAATTTTAGTTTTCGCATGTTTTCAAGTTCTGCTTTTAGTTGCAAATTATAACTATTAAAATAAAAGTAAAATTCTCTTTTTGTAAAATAGTACAGCAAAGATAAAGTAACTAAATTAATATCCAGAATGCATTTTTTTCTTTTTTAGGGTATCTTTTTTTAAAGTGGAATATAGATTATTCTGCAATAAATAATGTTTAATTATCGTTTAAGATTGTACTTGTATTATAGGCTAATATTGTTATTTTTGCAATACTCAGAATTTATATATAAATCATGAAAATTAAACACATATTATTCCTTTTCGCATTATTATTTTTATCGTTATCTGTCTTGCAAGCACAAAATAAAGATGTTCTTTTTACAATAGATAAAGCACCAGTTTATGCTTCAGAATTTTTAAGAGTGTACAATAAAAACTTAGACTTAGTAAAAGACGAATCTCAAAAGGATATCGATGGCTACCTTAATCTCTTTATAAATTACAAATTAAAACTGCAAGAAGCTAAGCGACTAAAGTTAGATGAAAAGCCTAACTACATTCGAGAATTCGAAAATTATAAAAGACAACTAACTAAAAATTATCTATCCGATAATAAAGTAACAAATGTTTTAGTTCAAGAAGCATATAAGAGATTACAAACCGAGATTAATGCGAGTCATATTTTGGTAAGAATCGATGAAAGCGCAAGTCCAAAAGATACTTTAGTAGCATTCAACGAAATTGTAAAACTTAGAGATCGTGTTTTAAACGAAGGCTATGAAGTAGTGCAGAAAGATGTACATAATGGTAAAACTATTTATGCTGAAGATTTAGGCTATTTTACAGCCTTTGCTATGGTTTATCCATTTGAAACGGCAGCCTACAATACTAAAACAGGAGAAGTGTCGCAGCCGTTTAGAACACGCTTTGGTTACCACATTGTTACTGTTTTTAATAAACGCAAGGCTAGAGAAGAGCTTACTGTTGCTCATATATTAATTAAAACAAAAAATGAAGGCGATTTAGAGAGCGAAACAAAAATTAACGAAATATTTAAGCGTTTACAGCAAGGTGAAAATTTCGAGGCTTTAGCTAAACAATTGTCTGAAGACAAAGGTACAGCAAGTAAGGGTGGAGAAATAAAGCCATTTAAAAGTGGAGAGCTAAGTTCTCAAGAATTTGAAAAACAGGCTTACCAACTCAAAAATTTAGAAGATATTTCTAAACCATTTAATACTGAGTTTGGTTGGCACATTGTTAAGCTCTTAAACAAGAAAGAGATGGAATCTTTTGAGGAAATGAAACCTAAGTTAGAGTCTAAAATTAAGAGAGATTCTAGATCTAAGGTTATTAATGACTCGAGAGTTAAATTACTTAAAGAAAAATATACAATAGAAGAAAATAAAGACGTTTTAGATTATTTTAAATCTATTATTACAGAAGATTACTTCAATAACAGATGGCGTTTGCCAACTCATTTTGACTCTAACAAAACAGCCTTTAAAATTCAAGATAAAATAATAACTTATAATGATTTTGGAAAGTATTTAATTAAAAGCCAAAATATTTATAACAACAAAGCAAGTGAAATAAGTATAATTGTAGATATGGTTTACAATACCTTATTAGAAAGTGAATTATTAAAATATCAAGAAGAAAATCTAATAAATGAAAATAGCGATTATGCTCAAATTGTTGAAGAATATAGAGATGGTTTGTTACTATTTGACTTAATGGAATCTGAAATATGGAATGTAGCTAAAAACGACTCTGTTGCATTACAGAAATATTTTAATGCTTACCAAAAAAACTATTATTTCCCAGAGCGTATAGAAGCAATTGTGGCTTCTTCGTCTAATAAAAGTATTACCAAAAAAGTGAGTAAGCTATTAGACAACGGTTTAGATATTGAAGCTATTAAAAACTTAGTTAATACTAATGGTCAAGTTAACGTAAGTTTCACAGAAGATATAATGGAAAAAACACATCAAGCATTGCCAAGTGATTTTAAATTTAAAAAAGGTGTTTCTAAAGTATTTAAACACAACGATGCATTTGTAGTTGTTTATGTAAAAGAAATATTGCCTAAAACTCAAAAAACTTTTGAAGAAGCTAAAGGAAAAGTAACAAGCGATTATCAAAGTTTTAAAGAAGAGAATTGGCTTAAAGAATTATCTGTAATATTCACGATACAAGTTAATCAAGATGTTTTAAATAAAATAAAACAAACAATTCAAAACTAGTTATGTTAAAACAAATTGTATTATGTGTTGTCATTACTTTTACTTTCGCTTCTTGCGACTATTTTAAGCCTGTAGTAACAGATGATGTAATTGCTAGAGTTAATGATTCTTATTTATCTAAATCAGATATCTTAAAAATACTTCCAGAGAATTACACAAAAGAGGATAGTACAACCATAGTTAATAATTATATAACTAATTGGGCAACAGAGCAATTGTTAGTTCAAGGCGCGACTTTAAATTTAGAAGATAAAACTCAAGACGAGTTTAATGCTTTAATAGAGCAATATAAAAACGATTTGTTTAGCAAGGCTTATTTAGAAGCATTAGTATACAGAGACCTAGACACTGTAGTATCCAAAGCTGAAGCAGCAAAGTATTACCAAGAAAATAAACAAGCTTTCAAACTAAATGAAGATTTAATAAAGTTTAGATATATTAATATAGACGAAAATAGACTAGATTTTAAAGAGGTTAAGCAAAAATTTTTACGCTTTAATACCAAGGACAAACAAGATTTAAATGAAATAGCAATACAATTTAAATCTTACTCCTTAAACGATTCGATTTGGATAAGATTAGGTCAAGTAATCACAAAAATACCAACAGTTACTCCAGAGAATAAAAATGAACTGTTAAAAAAATCTAATTTTATACAAAGCAAAGATTCATTAAGCCTATATTTGATGCAAATTAACGATGTCCTACTTCGTAACGACGAAGCACCACTAGAATATGTGCAACCAACAATAAAACAAATAGTAGTAAATAAGCGAAAATTAGAACTTATTAGACAGCTAAAAAAGGATATTACAAAAGATGCAATTAAAAATAAACAATTTGAAATTTACAATTAATTTGAAACACATAATAGCAATATGCTTAACGCTTTTTGTAGCTAATGGAATATTAGCACAAGAAATTATAGACGAAACACCTAAAGCAAATAAAGTAAAAGACAGCATAAAACCTACAACTAATATTAAAGTAGATGGTGTGTCTGCAGTCATTGGTGATTACATTATACTAGAATCAGATATCGATAAAACCTTACTTCAATTAAAAGCGCAAGGCGGAGACCCAAATGCTTTTTCAAGATGTCAATTATTTGGAAAACTCCTAGAAGACAAATTGTATGCGCACCATGCCATACAAGATAGTATTGTAATTAATGATGCCGAAGTGAGATCTTACGTTAGCCAGCAATTAGAAGAAATTAAACAACGAGTTGGTGGAGACATGAAACAAGTACTTGATTTTTATAAAAAGGAAGACGAGCAGAGCCTAAGAGATGAAATGTTTGAAATTAACAAAGCAAACAAGCTTGCAGTAGAAATGCAACGTAAAATTGTTGATGAAATTGAAGTGACTCCAGAAGAAGTACGTCAGTTTTTTAATAAAATACCAAAAGAGCAACGTCCCACTTTTGGTACAGAGCTTAAAGTAGCACAAATAGTTATCAAGCCAGAACCAACCCAGGAAGAGGTAGATAGAGTTATTGCAAAGCTTAGCAAAATCAAAAAGGATGTTGAAGAGAATGGTGCAAACTTTAAATCTAAAGCCTTATTTAATTCAGACGATCCAGGATCTAAAAAAAGTGGAGGTGCATTACCACCAATGAATAGAGCAAAACCAAGAATGGTTAAAGAATTTAGAGAAGTTGCTTTTTCTCTCCAAGAAGGTGAGATTTCAGAACCTTTTAAATCACCATATGGCTATCATATTATTTGGCTTGAAAAAATTAGAGGTCAAGAGTACGATGTTAGGCATATTTTAATAATACCAGAAGTTGCAGAAAGTGCAATAAAAGAAGCAAACGATAAAATTTTAGAAACTAAAAAAAATATAGAAGAAGGAACCATAACTTTTGCCGAAGCAGCAAGAGAAGTAAGTGATGAGGTAGAAACTAAATTTCAAGGTGGACAATTAATTAATCCAGCAACACAAGATTATAATTTCGAATTAACAAAAATAGATACTGAAATCTACGTAAAAATTCAAGACCTAGAAAACAATACAGTTTCAGACGTTTTGGTAGATAGAGACGAAATAGGTAATGTATTATTTAAAATTCTTACGGTTACAGATAGAATAGATGAGCACGAAGCAGATTATTCTCGTGATTACTTAAAAATTAAAGAATTAGCACTAAACGAAAAACGCCTAGATGCTATTGGTAAATGGCAAGAAGAAAAAATAGTAGATACCTATATTAAAGTAAGTGAAGATTATAAAGATTGTGAATTTACAAACGATTGGTCTAAGAAAAATTAATACAAAAATATGTCAGACGTAGCAGCTATAAACCAATTAGTAACCAAATATAAAGCATTAAGACAAGAGATTGCAAAAGTAATTGTAGGTCAAGACGATGTTGTAAATCAAATATTAATCTCAATTTTTTCTGGAGGTCACGCATTATTAATTGGTGTTCCTGGTTTGGCTAAAACGCTAATGGTAAATACCATTGCGCAAACCTTAGGATTAGATTTTAAACGCATTCAATTTACACCAGATTTAATGCCAAGTGATATTCTTGGAAGCGAAATATTAGACGAAAGTCGAAATTTTAAATTTATAAAAGGTCCAGTTTTTGCCAATATTATTTTAGCTGATGAAATAAACCGAACACCTCCAAAAACACAAGCTGCCTTATTAGAAGCTATGCAAGAAAGAGCAGTTACTGTGGCTGGACATCATTACAAACTAGATTTACCTTACTTTGTACTAGCAACACAAAACCCAATTGAGCAAGAAGGAACCTATCCTTTGCCAGAAGCACAACTAGACCGTTTTATGTTTGCAATTAATTTAGATTACCCTTCTTTCGAAGAAGAAGTTCAAGTTGTAAAAGCAACAACAACAGATAAAAAAGCTTCTGTAAACTCATTGTTTTCTGCTCAAGAAATTATAGATTTTCAACAATTAATTAGGCGAATTCCTGTAGCAGATAATGTTATAGAATATGCAGTAAAAATGGTTGCTAAAACAAGGTCAAATACAGATACTGCTGGAGAACTAGTAAAACAATATATAGATTGGGGAGCAGGACCTAGAGCCTCTCAAAACCTAATTTTAGCAGCAAAAACACATGCTGCAATAAATGGTAAGTTTTCACCAGATATAGAAAATGTTCAAGCGGTTGCACAAAGTATTTTAAGACACAGAATTATTAAAAACTATAAAGCTGAAGCAGAAGGTGTAACCGAAGAGCAAATTATTACAAGTCTTTTTTAATGAAGGCTAAAAGTTTCATACTTCCTATATTAATTTTTATCCTTGGCGTGATTTTTACAATTATTGGTGCTTTATTTAAAATCCAACATTGGCCTTATGGAAGCGAAATTTTAACCATTGGCTCTCTGCTAGAAGTATCAGGTTTAGTATTCATTATGGTTATATTATTCAAGTATTTCTTAAAGAAATAAGAAGTAATTAGACACGGTTTGTAAAAAAAAATTACAATTCTTCAAAATTAAGAAGTTGTAATTTTTAATAACTTATTAATTTATTATTTTTTTAACCTAAAATTACCATTTTAATAAAATACAGAGCTTTTTATAGTATTTTAATAAGTTATTCGTAAACGTTTGCGTAAATCGTTACAAATTTTTTAAATTCTTCAAGATTTTGTAGTTTTGCATTACCGAAAAATCGGATAATACAGAAAACAATATTAACCTAAAACTATTACTATATGGCATTCGACATAGATATGATAAAAAAGGTTTATGCACAAATGGCAGAACGCGTAGATAAAGCACGTGAAGTTGTTGGTAAACCATTAACTCTTTCAGAAAAAATATTATATAATCACCTTTGGGATGGAAACCCAACAACAGCATTTCAACGAGGAAAAGATTATGTAGATTTTGCACCAGACAGAATAGCCTGTCAAGACGCAACAGCACAAATGGCATTATTGCAATTTATGCAAGCCGGAAAACCAAAAGTAGCAGTACCAACAACTGTGCATTGCGATCACTTAATACAAGCTAAAGAAGGTGCTACTACAGATTTAAAACATGCAAATTCTGTAAGTAGCGAAGTTTTTGACTTTTTAGCATCAGTATCAAATAAATATGGAATTGGCTTCTGGAAACCAGGAGCAGGAATTATTCATCAAGTAGTATTAGAAAATTATGCTTTTCCTGGCGGAATGATGATTGGTACAGATTCTCACACAGTAAATGCTGGTGGATTAGGTATGGTTGCAATTGGAGTTGGTGGTGCAGATGCTGTTGATGTTATGGCAGGAATGGCTTGGGAACTTAAATTCCCTAAATTAATTGGTGTTAAGTTAATCGGAAAACTTTCTGGATGGACAGCACCAAAAGATGTTATTTTAAAAGTAGCAGGTATTGTCTCAGCAAAAGGAGGAACAGGCGCAATAGTAGAATATTTTGGGCCTGGAGCAACAGCAATGTCTTGTACAGGAAAAGGAACTATCTGTAATATGGGAGCAGAAATAGGAGCAACTACTTCTACTTTTGGATATGACGATTCTATGGAACGTTATTTACGCGCTACAGACAGAGCAGATGTTGCAGATGAAGCTAATAAAGTACGGGAGTATTTAACTGCAGATTCAGAAGTATATGAAAACCCAGAACAATACTTTGATCAAGTTATTGAAATAAACTTATCAGAATTAGGACCATTATTAAACGGACCATTTACTCCAGATTTATCAACTCCAGTTGGTACTAAAATGAATGATGCAGCCAAAGCTAACAATTGGCCAATGCAAGTAGAATGGGGATTAATAGGTTCTTGTACAAACTCTTCTTACGAAGATTTATCAAGAGCATCATCTATTGCACAACAAGCCTTAGATAAAGGAATAAAAATGAAAGCAGAACTTGGTATAAACCCAGGATCTGAACAAGTTCGATATACAGCAGATAGAGATGGTATTTTAGGAATTTTTGAAAAATTAGACGCTAAAATATTTACTAATGCTTGTGGACCATGTATTGGTCAATGGGCAAGATATAGCGATCCAAAAAATGCACCAAAAAATAGTATTGTACACTCTTTTAATAGAAACTTTGCAAAACGTGCAGATGGAAACCCAAATACGCACGCATTTGTTGCTTCTCCAGAAATAACAGCTGCAATTGCAATTGCTGGTCGATTAGATTTTAATCCGTTAACAGATAAGTTAATAAATGAAAACGGACAAGAAGTAATGTTTGATGAGCCAACAGGATGGGAACTACCTCCAAAAGGTTTTGCAGTAGAAGATGCAGGATTTGTAGAGCCAGTAAAAGATGGAAGTAAAGTTGAAGTTTCTGTTAGTCCAACTTCAGAAAGGTTACAATTACTTACACCTTTTCAACCTATTGGAAACACAATAAATGGAGCAAAACTTTTAATAAAAGCTTTTGGTAAATGTACAACAGACCATATTAGTATGGCTGGACCTTGGCTGCGTTTTAG
>ENA-OUOG01004890-OUOG01004890.1-marine-metagenome-genome-assembly--contig:-NODE-4890-length-11246-cov-5.678396_pt1 | contig 11246 bp, 25 predicted proteins | sample MGYA00248635_ERZ508505 | MGnify/ENA primary metagenome ERZ508505 (study PRJEB26176, sample SAMN06267871) | marine metagenome | isolation source: Saanich Inlet, British Columbia, Canada | place: Pacific...
TTGATGCCTTTGCGGTCTATGGACTTACCAACGTAATAATCAGTAGGACAGAGCCAGCCTTGATCCAGTAGCTGTCTAGTAGTGGTGGTGACTATCAGATCGTCCCAATGCAAACCAAGCGACTTGCTAAAGGGCGTGGCGCTAAGTCCGATAAAGGGTACGTTGTCGTAGCGCTTCATAAACCCATCCACCAATCCTTTGTACATGGTGTGGCACTCATCCACTATGGCTAGGCCAAAAGGTAGGTGATTCCTCCGTACAGCCGTCTGGATGGACGCTATTTGAATTAGCTTACTAGGGTCGTACCTTGGGTCATCACCCTGTAAGACGCTGTATGAAGCTCCTAGACGTTCGAACGTGTCAGTGGTTTGGGAAACTAACTTAACCCTATCACAGAAGAACACAGACCGTATACCTTTCTCTGCTGCGTTCATCATGATGTGGGCTGCTATCATCGTCTTACCCATACTACAAGGCGCTGCCAGCAAGGGTCGCATCTTACCTTTGCGTAGAGACTGCCTTAAAGCCTCTACGGCTACTTCTTGATGTGGTCTTAACATGACTCAACGCCTGCAATGTCAGGAGTCTTCCACAAAGAATTTATCATTGCATTAAGCCGTGTGCATTCTTCACAAAAGACAATTTCTTTAGTGGAGCGTATCCACTTAGGACAGCCTTCACAGCGTTTGATGTTTCGTACCTTAGCCATTAGACCTCCACAATGGTGATTTGCTCTTCAAGCGTGTCACGAGCCACCTGCTCTGCTTCTGACTGGAGTAAAGAAGTCTTAGACTCATTCCACAGTCTAAGCTGGATTTGCGCCGCTTCTGCTACAACATGATCGTCTATGTACCAGCCACGGTACTTCTCAATGCCTGCCTTGTCCTTGGCGCAGTAGCCAAACCTTTCACCGTTACGAGCTAAACTAAACATTAGAAGTCCTCCCTACGGACACCGTTGTAATCGTGCATATCTAACACTGGCACATCATGCAGGTCAACGTACCTGTTCCATATTTTAGAATCCAAGTCGTCCATTATGAAGCGCTTGGCTATGTCAAAATAATGCTCATACTTGATGAAGAAGTCATCGTGGCTCATCTTACCAGCAAATGCTTTAGCCATATCAACATGGAACTGCGCGTATACAGCGTTTGAGCTTTCATGAAACATTAGCTCTTGAAGCTCGTCAGGGCTTTCCTCAGTCGCAGCAATAACTAATTCGTTAGCGGCTGCGTCCGTGGCTTCTACACAACGGTTCTTAGGGTCTACCAAGTCTTCTAAGTTAGCGTCAATCGCGTCAATTAAGCTCATGTTACTCTCCACAAGTAATTTTAAGGTTTTTGAAGTCAGGCCAGCCGAACTCACCACTGGTTTCTTTGAACAGGCACACCATCTCGGTGTACTCAGCAGAGGCGCGTTCAGCCTCTTGACGGTCAAACTTGCCAGCGAAGCTCATGCCAGCAATGGTAATAATTAAAGCAGCTATAAGGGTTAGTTCTTTCATGTCATTCTCCTGTTGTTGTGATGATATTGCCTGAACCACATACCAAGATCAACACTTTTTGTTTACTAATTTACATCAGTTTGTATCAATTATAAAAATGCCCCCCGAAGGAGGCATTCTTATTTATGGGCAGACCACCGTAAAAGTATGGTCTTCGTTTTTGCGAATACTACTGGGAATTAAATAACCAAAATCAAACCCCATCGCTTCAGCTTCTTCTGCATCATATTTGGCTACTTCAGCAGCTTGTTTTGCTTCATGTAAAGTTGAATAGGTACGCCAGCTAACTTTACAGCCAACCTCTAAACTCAATGGCTTTGGATAATCCATAGTTTTCTCCTTAGATGTAATTATTAAAGAACGTGTCAGGTAATCTGACTATTACATTATACCTATTCTAATTAGAAAGTCAACACTTTTTGTTTACTAAGTTGAATCAGTTTGTATCAATATACGTTTCTCGGCCTATTGCTTTCTCAGTGGCATGACACTCTGGGCAGTACCAGCACACACGGTATTTAACCATTTCACCGTCTGTTACTCGCTCCTGAAAGCCTATGACCTCACCCATTGTGTCACCACAGCGGCAGGGCTTCTCAGATAGGTTATCCATTTGATTTCCTTACAGTTTTTTCTGCTGACACGAATTTTAGGCGCAATCGCCCTTTTTCCCCCGCAAATCCCCCAGAGCCTTATACACCCTGACGCTTACGTCTGCCGTAGCAAAAGCCCGAAGGCTTGGTACTCAATTCAACGCCCACCTGAGTGAGTCGCTTCCCCCCTGCCTGACGCTTCACAGCGTGGATCAGCAGGCCACTGTTGTATAAGTATCTCACCAACGGTTCGTGGCAGTCTCTTGCGAGTTTGCGGTTGCCTGTTGTCAAGGGCGAAGACAGAGCAGGACGTTTGTGTTGGTTTGACCTCCCATTTCTGGGGCTGCATTAAAGGCGACAGCTTGCATAAGCCAGAGTACGTCAGGCTTTGCCACACGGTCGGGGACTAGATATAGGGGAAAGGGATTGTGACAGGCACAAGATATTGTGTATACTTGGCTTGTCGGGTTTCTTACTTTCCATAGTCTAGTCGGAATTTAGGGCTGTCAACCCACCGACCCTTTGATGTTATTCTCCTTTGTACGAAATTGCAAGCCCCTCTCCACAAGGGGCTTTTTTTTGCCTGTCAAAAATTCCAGTTGAAATAAAAAAGTTTCAGCTAGTAATTACGATTGCTTCAGTAGTAATTACGATTGACTACGACAAAACTCACAAAAAAAAGCGCCGATTTGTCGTGGTATTTGTGGAAAAGCACAATTGTAAATAAAAACAGTTGACCAATGTCTACAGCAGCAGTAGACTGTCTGGGCATTATCTAAAGGAGATTAATATGCAAACATCAGAAAACATCAACGATTTGGCTACGGCTTTAGCTACAGCTCAATCTCAAATTGTCCCTCCAGAAAAAAATTGCACCGGAGCTAGAGGCTCTAAATACGCTGATTTAGCCAATGTCATCAAGGCTGTTATTGGGCCGTTAAACCAAAATGGCATTAGCTTTACTCAAATGCCTTTTAGCCAAAACAATATTGTAGGCGTAACTACAAGGTTAATGCACTCATCAGGACAATGGTTAGAAGCATCGTTAAGCATTCCTGTAGCTAAAGCGCATCCTTGGGAATACGGAAGCAACATTACCTATTGCCGCAGATACACTTTAGCCTCTGTATGTGGTTGTGCCGCAGACGATGACACTGACGGAATGACTGACGGTGTGGCAGAGCTAGATAACCGTATTACAGCAAAGCAAGCAATTTCTTTAGAAGCCATGCTTGAGCTAAACAATTATCCATTGGAACAAGTGTTAGCCAAGAAAAATATCTCTGCACTTGTTGAGCTATCTGTTGCTGATTACAAGCAAATGGTAACGGCTATGACTAAAGCTAAGGAGCAAAAAGAATGATTCAGGGTAGCGAAGAATGGCTTAAAGCCAGATGCGGAGTCGTTACAGCAAGCAATTTCTCTAAGGTCTTTACCACGGCTGGTAAATTATCTACTAGCCGTGAGGGTCTTATCAATCAGTTAATCGCTGAAAAACTCACAGGCAAGCCAACGGAGACGTTTAAGTCCGCTGCGATGGAGCGTGGAAACGAGCTAGAAGATACCGCTCGAATGATTGTAGAAATGAAGCTAGGCATCAGTATTGAGGAAGTTGGCTTAATTAAAATGACAAATCATGAGATAGGTTGCAGTCCCGATGGTTTATTTGATGATGGTAAATGCGGTGTAGAGCTGAAATGTCCTTTAGCTCATACTCACTGCGCTTATCTTCGCGCTGGAAAACTGCCAAGTACCTATATTCAACAGGTGCAAGGCTCAATGCTCGTGTTGGGGATTGATACTTACATTTTTGCTTCTTATCACCCTGAGATGAAACCGCTTATTATTGAGGTCAAACGCGATAATAAGCTCTTGGAACTGGCAGAACCTCTACTCATAGAAACTGCTGAAATTATTAAATCTGAAACTTTACGATTGAGGAAGGAAGAATGACATACACACAAGTAATTGATTTTGCGCTTTGGAAGAACGACAAGCCTAAGTCTGAAAGGTCACCACAGATGACTGGTAAGGCTTCGTTTACCTGCCCTAACTGCCAAGTGGTAACAGAGAATATCTCTACCACTGCGTTTACTAATAAGCCCGATGGTTCTAACAAGCCGTTAATTAAAGGCTCTGGCTCGATCAACACTGACAGCCCAGTAGACACAGTTCCTGTCGCTGCTGCGCCTGTGGATGACTTTGATTCGGATTTACCCTTCTGAGGTACTTATGATTGATTTTGGGAAAGCATTAAGAGCTGCCCAAGAGGAGCAAGGCGTAACGTCAGTTGAACTGGCGAAGCGCTTTGCTGTTCATAAGCAGCAAGTCTCCAGATGGAGATACCAGACAGACGCTAGTTTGTCTCTGGTTACCAAGATGTCTAATGAGCTAGGCGTTGATGAACTAGAATTTGTGGCGAAAGGCTTATGATAGTTTTTGATACTGCTGAAGACGCGATTGAAGAGGCTGTGTTCTGTGCTGATTCAGAGCATATCCCTTACGTCATAGTCTTTGATGACAAAGGGTTTGGTGTCTGTAAATACGATGATGTTGAGGATATCTCTTTAGTGATGGAGTATATCAACGGCACTTATCTATGAAGCCAAGACACTACGCAGCAGAAATACTGGCGTTAAAGACCAGAGAGGAAAGGAGGGAGGCTTTATCTAAAGTGCCTCCTGACTACCAAGAACGTGTAAGACTTTATGTGGAGAATGAATTTGAGCGAAGGAAATACACTCGCAGACCTTGAGAGAGTTACTCAAGAGTTTGCCCAAGCAGAAGCTGAACGCCAGTACCTTATGGAGTTCCGCAAGTCCAAGAAAGCTATCCTTATGGCAGAAGCAGAACGATCGGAGCATTCTATGCCGATTGCCAAACAGGAAAGATATGCGTACTCTCATCCTGAGTACCTTGAGTTATTAGAAGGATTAAAAGTCGCAATAGAAAAAGCGGTTTTACTGCGGCATAAGATTCAAGTAATGAATATGAGATTTGAGCAATGGCGAAGCAAACAGGCGACACTGAGGCAAGAAATGTCTATCAGATAAGCGATGAATTGAAGTTCTTATCTATGATTTATCCAGTGAATAGTAAGTTGTTCAGCATCAAACTTTTAGAAAGCAGAATGAAAACCATGGATAGCAAGACAAGACTAAGAGCTATTCGAGTAATTAACTCCCTGCAAACTGGAAGACCGTACAGATTATGAAGCGAAAACCTAAAGTCAAATCTAGCAAAGTCTTACGTCAGGAATGTCTTAAAGCCATCCAGCGGTTATGCAGACTAGCCGCAGCAGATGATGATGGTAATTGCGCTTGTGTGTCTTGTGGTGTTGTTAAGCATTACTCACAGCTACAGGGAGGTCATTGGTTGGCGAAAGGAAGCTCTAGCTTCTGGGCATTAAGGATTGAGAATGTACACGCCCAATGTGCCTCTTGTAATATGTGGGGCATGAGGTACGGCTCAGCCGCTCAACAATACACCCTTTGGATGGAGGATATGTACGGACGAGACTTTGTGGATGAGATGATTGCTACTAAGTCCAATCCCATTAAGCTCTACAAAGCAGACTACGAAGAGATGCTTGAGGAGTTTAACGAGCTAATCAAATACCATGAGAATCGTTTAAGATGATAGAAGTCACCTTAACTGAAGACGAACAAGCCCTATGCAGGGAGGTAGCTATGTCCAGATACTCCACCTCTCGTGAGTTGGGATTAACCCAGTTAAGAATAGACACCTCTGAGATGAACGTGGAGTTGTTAGGCGTTCAAGGTGAGTTAGCCTTTGCCAAAGTGTTTGATCTGGAAGACCCGAAGGATAATCTCGGCTCAGACGGTGGCGTAGATTACATAATTCAAGAAAAAACCATTGATGTTAAAGCAGCCTCCAAGCCTAGCTATAAATTGCTATTTAGAAGCCTAGCAGCGTTCAAATCACAAGTAGGCGTGCTAGTGGTTAAGATCAATGACAACACGTTTAAGCTGGTTGGCTGGACTACTCGTAAGCAATTTGCTGAGTTATCACAGCCTTTAGGTGAAGGTGGTTTCACTTTAGAACAAAGCCAGTTAAGACCAATTGAAGAGCTATGGAAAAGACTCACAATCAAGAGGCTCAAAAATGCCTGAATATGTAATGGCGATGTCCCCAGCAGAAATGACAGAATTCTTAGAGTCAGAGTTTTATGACCTTGAGGACGGCCCTAAGCGGTGTATAGCAACCATGATGGCAATGCTTATGGATCATAGTGAGTTCCTTGAGGAACAAGGATTACAAGAGAAGTTTGACTTTATGTACGACAAAGATGGAGGAGATTTGCATTGAAATCAACAGATTACCAAGTAGCTGGCGACCATTACCAAAAGATGAAGATTCAGCCCATTGAATACATTTTGGCGAATCAGTTACCGTTTGCGGAGGGTTGCATTGTGAAGTACGCTACCAGATGGAGAGACAAGGGCGGGATAGACGATCTGAGAAAGATCAAGCAGTTCTGCGATTTCATCATAGAATCAGAGTTAGAAAAGCTGGAGAATGTTAAACCGTAGGATATTTCCCAGTGCGGATCATGCAGGCAATGTCATCTGATCTATTTGACCCGACCTGTGTTGCCCATTTAGAGTCAAGAAACTCGTCTGCTGCTTTTACATAGTCTTTATCTGCCATAGCCTGTAGCGCCTTCTTAAAAGTTAAGAGGCGCGTTATCCCAAGGTTAAAACACAGATTTATCAATGCGTCCTGCCTAGCCCTACACAGCTCTGGATACCACTTAAAGTTGTGTAAAAGCTCCTTATCGCAACGGACAATATCATTAGTAAGAAGGTACATCACCTCATCTTCAGTTAAACCCAAAGAATCAAGATTACGCCCCACGCCTATAGTAATGTCCTCAGTTAAGACATCCTCATAAGGCTTGAGGCGCATACCTTCATGCTTGATTAAAAGCCGTTGCAGGTTATTCACGATCGTTTGAATAATCCAGTGGCATTAAAGAGAGTAACAACAGCAGCAACAATATCATGAGCCACAGGCTGTAACTTATCAAACGACTCATCAATATCATCAGCCTTTTCAAGAGCTGCTTTGAGCATGACATCAAACGCAGCAAGTTTTTCCTTGCCAGCGCCATCATCAGGGATAGTCTCTTCTATCAGTTTGACTATCTCTACCACGGTATTCCAGAGCTTCCGTACCCAAGATAGGTAGGTAAGAATGTTCATAGTTTACACTCCACAGTAAGTAAGATTGCTTCAATACCCCAGACATTAGGCACAACCTCCACCCAATGCGGGTTTACTATAACAGGTTTTACACCTACGCTACATCCCGACCTTTTCAGATGTTGATAGTGTGAACACCCAGTTGACAAGAGCAAGAGTCCCAACAGCCACAGCATCCACGGTAGCTTCATCCATTGGTATTGCATAACCAAATGCCTCTGCTGCCTGAATAGCCGCCCAGAATACCCCTGTGAGGGCCGTAGCGGTGATTTGACGGCTTTTCCACTTAGCTGGGTCTGATACTGCCTTGCCTTTCTGTAAGAGCGTAATAGCCGCTTTTGCCTTCTTAATCATCTTCTACGTCTTCCAATAAATTATATGAGATAGAGGCTTTGTAGATGTCTAACAAGCCGATGATAGTGATTTGATTCACACCTAACTCAACATAGTGTTCAACCCACTCTCCGAGCTTGTCTAGCGCTTCCTCAGTTAAACGGTCATTCCGCACATCTGGAAACTCAATTGTGGTCATCCTAGATACCTGACGGCTGCGCCAATTGCCGCTGCTACGACTAGCCAGACTATTCGCTCGGCTGATTTGGATTTAATAACACTTTCGGACAAACGATCTACTTTGTCATCTAGTCCGTTGACCTTAGACTCAATTGAAGACTGGCGATTAAACACCGTAACTAACTGCTCTTCAACGCGGGCTAGAGAAATGACAGCCTCCTGAAGTTTATCTATTTTAGCTTCTACTCGGTGTAATCTGTCTTCCATCTTCATGCCTATAAGGTCAGGTCAGGGACTTTGCGCGAAGCCCTGATTTGGTAAACGTGACGAAGCGCCTCTCCTCCGTCACGGTGAAATGTAATTTGGGTCATTACGCTAGATGCCGAGTAGCCATGACTTGCATGGTAAGAATCGGGAAAAGCCAACGTCCCGAAGGATTCCACGAAAACACCATTATCCGTCTCTATCGCGTTTTGATGATGGATATGTCCGACCAACCACTTGCGATAGTTAGTAGACGACCATTGATCCGGTAACATCCTTGGCAAAATAGCTGCCAGCTTAGGAGCTTTAACTTTATCGCCGTGATGTACAGCAATCAAAGTAGCCCCAAACTGGAGTGTGTGGAAGAATCCGTGAGGGTCTAGGATCGTTACCCTTGGTTCTTTTGCGTAGTAAAACTTCAATATCAAAGCAAGAGCAATAGCTGTATCTGAGTCGTGATTACCACGCGCCATTATTACGCTGACGTTCTTATGCTTAGATAGCATTTTCTCTATCGCAAATATAAAAGTCTGAGCCGCAGTCTCAAGAACCACTTCAATGCGCGTATCTACATCTAGTCTAGTGCCACCAAAAGTAGTTCCTGCCGAGCCGTTAGCGTGTATAAAATCGCCCACGTTTACTAACAACGAATGCTCAGAAGGCGTAGATACACTTACTAAATACTCTATAGCCTCAAGATGAGACTTAGCCGCTATTTTAGTGTCGTAGTCCTGCTCCTTAGTCTCACGAGCATCAGCCCTCATGCCGAAATGCCCATCGCCAATGACGATGCTGGGCAAAAGATTAGGGTCAAACTTCTTCTGCTTTGGCTTTGTTTTGGGCTTGTATTGCGGCAGACCCTTTACTAAGCCATCCACGAACCCTTGCAGAGCTTTATCCCGCTCTACCTCGGTCATTGTCCGCTTAGTCTTTAACCAAGCCTTGTTGCCCTCATCATCTGAGGTGTATATAGACCGACCAATGACAATTTCGCCTTCAGGAACGTGTCGGGTCGCATCCCAATTGCTTGAGTAGCCAGCACTGGCGGCGAAGTTTTTAACCGCCCCAATGTGGTCGCGTACTGTAGATGGAGAAACACCCAAGACACCCGCCGCTTTGGCAACCACTTCCCCGCAGTCTTCCCACGCTTTAACTGCTTCGCGTTGACGTTCTGTCTTGGCGTAATCTATTAGACTCATTAAACAACCCTGACTTTCAGATTATTGCCTGCCAACGCTGTAATCCTTACAGAGTCCTGAGCAGGCGCATCGAAGTCATAGTCAGTTCCTAAGACAGCACCTTTGTTCAACACGTTAGCATCGTAGTTAATTGCTACACCGTCTGACGAAGGTACTGTAGAACCCGATGTCATGTTGAAGATTATCGCTAGATCAAGATCGTCACCAAGAGCTATGTGGTTCGGGTCTGTTACTGCGTCTAGTTGGGTCTTGTCCATTTGGTTTGGGTAGGTTGCTGTGGTAGTAGAGTACTGATAGACAGTGTTTGTGTTTTCACTATCAGCCACATACATTTTTGTGCCATCTGCGTTCAAAGAAATACCTACTGCTTTTGCTGCTTGCGCTGAAACATCAAGTGAACTTGAAAATGAAATAGTAGTTATATCCCAAGCAGTAGATAGAACAAATTTAAATACTTTATCTGGGTTTGCAGTATCTGCTAAAAACAATATTGTTCCAGTGGAATCAAAGTACATATTTCTTGGCTGCGTTGAGGTGGCAGACATATCAAAAGAAATACTAGCATACGAACCACTACTTACATCCCAAGGCGTAGAAAGGTTATATTGAAAAATTGAATCATTTGTAAAACCGCACATATACATTTCAGTTCCGTCTGATTTAAACCAAATACCAGAACTGTTAGAATCTTGAGACGATACAGAAAGAGACTTAGAATCGTAAGACGCAGTAGATACGTCCCACGCCGTAGAAAGGCTATATTGAAATACTGAGCCTCCACCCAAAGCATACATTTTTGTTCCGTCTGACTTGAACACCAAAGAAGGAACAAATCCTGACTGAGCTGATACAGAAAATGTATTGCCGTTTAAAGTAGCCGTAGACAAATCAAAGGCACTGGATAAGCCATATTCGTATACAGTATCGTTTGTAGACCCTATAGCGTACATCTTCGTTCCGTCTGGCTTAAAGAAAATAGAAGTTAGATTGTCCGAAACAGCAAGACTAACAGAGTCATAAGATGCTGTTGATAAACTATAACCTGTAACACTCGCAGCACCCTCCATAGCCTCAGCCAACGTAGCTAACTCTGTATTCGTAGCGCCGTTTACCCAAGTCTCTGAAGCGTATGTACCGTTAGAGTTGTACTGCCAAGTCCCTGCGTTGTTCCTGACAATATCTCTCTCGCCATCAGTGTTATCAATGACAGTCCAAGTAGTACGGTCGTCTGTGGAGATAGCGTAGTAGACTTCACCGTCACCTGCGTTTTGGTCAGCCGTCATTGAGTTGATGTCTGTCCAGTAGGTAGTGTCTGTTGAGGATGTGGTGTGTACTGGGTGGTAGCCTGTTGCTCCAATAAGTCCGGAAGAAGAATATTCATGAACGCTATCAGAGCCACCTCCGCTAACATACATTTTGCTTCCATCCGAATTAAATACGCAGCCTGATAAACCGCCTTCTTGAGATGAAATATTAAAACTTATAGAATCATACGATGCGGTTGATACGCTAAAAGCAGTGCTTAAACTGTATTGATTTATATTGTCATTAACTCTGCCGCCAATAAACATTTTTGTTCCGTCGTTATTAAATGCAATAGTTCTTTGGCTTGAATCTTGCGATGATACATTAAAACTTGCAGACTAAGGTAATTTACTAGGCCAACACCGTATGACACCTCCTATTCACATCGGTATCAAATTCATATTCTACAGGATAGCATTTTCAATTTGAAAATGTAACTATAGAAAGAAATACCATTTTTTTCTGGCACACCCAATTCTAAATGTGACCTTAATCACTTCTAATACTGACATCTGCACGCCTCTTTTCAAATGGTAAAAAGGGCAATAACTACATCTTGTCTGCTTGCAGAGAGGAAGGGATTCGAACCCTCGATACGCTTTTGGCGTATACACACTTTCCAGGCGTGCGCCTTCGACCAC
>ENA-OUOG01004895-OUOG01004895.1-marine-metagenome-genome-assembly--contig:-NODE-4895-length-11236-cov-5.917645_pt1 | contig 11236 bp, 7 predicted proteins | sample MGYA00248635_ERZ508505 | MGnify/ENA primary metagenome ERZ508505 (study PRJEB26176, sample SAMN06267871) | marine metagenome | isolation source: Saanich Inlet, British Columbia, Canada | place: Pacific...
GCCCCAGCCCGGCCCGCCGCCGCCGCCCGGGGACGTCGACGCGCGCATCGGCGCGCCGCCCAGCGAGGACCCAGCCGAGCCGGAGCCGAGCGAACCCGGTGCCGCGCTCTCCGTGCGAGGCGACGGAAGCTGCTTCTTGGGGGACGCGACGGCGATTCCGCCGAGGTTTCCTCCGCCGGCGTCGTTTCCTCCGCCCTTCGCGCTCTTCTTGCCGCGCCGCGCCGCCTCCTCGAACCCGTCGCCGTTTCCGTTCGCGATCGAGGCTTGCCCCGAAGGGCCCTTCTCCGCGCGCGAGGGCGACTCGGGCGCGAGGTGCGACGCCGCGGAGGCGGTGCGCGACAGAGGGCGAGGCGCGGGGAGCTGCTTGGACTTGCCGTCCGCGGGGGACGCGGGCGCCGAGCCGGCGGGAGGCTTCGCGGAGCCGGTGCGCGGGGGAGACTCGTCCTCGTCGTCCGAGTGCGACCCCGTCGCCGAGAGCATCTCGGCGTCGTCGCCGGAAACGGAGCTCTCCGCTGCGGCGGCGGCGGCGGCGGCGGCAGCCTTCTCGGCGCGCTCCTTCTCGGCAGCCTTCTCGGCGGCTTTCTCGGCGGCGGCGGCGGCGGCGGCTTCGCGCTTCTCGGCGTCGCGCCGCTCCTTCTCCAAACGCTCCTTCTCCAAACGCGCCGCCTTTTCCTTCGCCGCCTTCTCCGCCGCCGCCGCCTCCTCCGCCTCGCGCGCGGCTCTCGCCTCCGCCTTGACCCTGCGCTCCTCCGCCGCCTTGGCGTCCGCGATCGCCTGCACTCTTAAACGCTCCGCCTCCTCCTCCGCAGCCTTCGCCGCCAGCTCCGCTTCCTCCGCCTCCTTCTTGTCCTTCTTGCGCTGCTTCTGCTTCGCCTTCTTGCTCTTCTTGGCGCCCTCCAGCTCGGCGGCGACGCGCTCCGCCTCCTCCTCCTCGGCGATCAAAGCCTCCTGCATCTTGATCGCCTGCGCCTCCGCGAACGCCACCTCCACCTTACTCACGAACAGGTGGTGCAGAGCGTACATCTCCACCGTGCGCCGGCCGAGCTCGGCGAGGCGCCGCTCGTCGCGCTCCGCCGCGTCGCCGGAAAAGTCAGAGGATTCGCTCTCGGAATCCTCCTCGTCCAGGTCAAACGGAGACGAGCTCGAGGCGCGCTCCAGAGCCGCCAGCAGGTCGCCGCACGTCGAGCTCTGCGTAGTCGTCGCGTTTTGGGGTGGTAGCGAAGAATGGGAATCGGGAACGAGCGGGAAGACGTCAGCGAGCGCGTCGCGAGCGCCGCGACGAGAGTGAAAAAAAAAAAACCCCAAAGTCCGTCCCGCGTTCCTCGCGCGCGCTCAACGAATAAGCGGATTGAACCGCTCGTCTTCAAGCGCCGGCACGCTAATATCGACGCATCAGTACGAAGAATGCAATGAGTCTCACCGCGCGCGCGAGGTGGCTGGACGAAAGGTGGGAAAACCACCCGTCTCGGGTCGACCGGGTCGAGCGGGTCGAGGACGTCTCTCGCGTGCGTCCTCGAATCTCACACGAAAAAGAGCCACAAGAGGAGAGGGTGAAAAACAAAACGCACCTTATTTTGCGAGATGGAGAGCCACACCGCGCGGTTGGGTTTCGAGGTGAGCTTCGCCGCCTCCGCGGGGGGCATGTCCCCCACGTCCAGCGCGCGGCACCCGCAGTACAGCGCGTCCATGACGAGCGTCGAGGTCACCTCCTTTTCGTTGAAGAAGCGCTTCACGACGCCCTTCATGAGCGCGTCGGCGCGCTCCGTGGCTTGGCGCGCTTGTTTCACGCCCTCCTCCGACGACAGAAACGCGCGCATGTCCTGCCACCGCTCGGCGTCCTCTTTTGTCTTGAGCAGAGCTTCTCGCTTCTCTTCCAGGAAGCGCCGGCAGATGCCCTCGACGTTGGTGAGGTACACGCGCACGAGCTCGCGGCGGTACTGAGGCTCGAGGCACCGGAACGGCCGCGCGGGTTTCTCGTGGATCACCTGCACCTGCGCCTTGATCACGAGCGTGTCCGCCACCGTGAACCCGTCTAGCACTTTACTCAACTCCATGAACTTCTTCCAGCCCCAGTCGTGTTCTTTCTTGCAGAAACGGTGTAACGTGTCGCTGTACTTGCTCTTCTTGGGGTCCTTGTTCACCACCGCGATGGTGAACTGCGCGAAGTGGCTCCACCCAGGCAGGAGCTTGTCGTAGTCCGCGACGCACAGGAACAGCGACAGGTGGTTGTGCACGTCGCACCCCTGGGGGTAGACCAGGATGTACCTGGTTTAGGGAACGCGCGGGGAACGGCGGGGGGGGGGTCGAGCGCGTCAGCGCAGGCGCGAGACGGCGCGGAGCGAGGAGGCGCGATTTTCGTGATTTTCGGCCAACGCGGGCGGCGTGAAAGCGCGAGAGCGTGTTGTTCGTTACGCACCACTTCATGCCTCCGACCTCGAACACGTTGCTTCGAAGCTCGCGCTTGGAGATCTCCGAGAAGTTCTCGATCTTCCACGTGAACTTGCCGTACAGGTCCATCGGTTGCGGGCCTGCGGAGGGGGACGCATGGGGGAGGCGCGTCAGCCGGCGTCGGGAGGGCGCAGCAATCTTTCGGCGTCGGCTCGCGAGACGGCGTTTGGGCTCGGCGCGCATCGGGGCGAATCGGCGAGTTAGGACTCGCGAAACGCGAAAAAACCTGCGAAAAGCGAGTCGCGACATGGATTTACGCCGACCGTCGCGCCGGCGTCGCGCGCGGCGCCACGCGCCGCGCGACCGTCGCCGGTCGCGTCTCGGGGCACGAACCGGTAGAATCCTCTTCGCCCCACGGTCCGGAGATTTCCCCGACCCCATCGAGGGGCCCTCGGCGGGCGCGCCACTCCGCATCCGCGGGGCTGTCCGGCGTCACAGTGAGGCTCCCATCGCCCTGGCGCTCCGAAGACGCCACACCCTTGGACGAACTCCCACCGCCAGCGCCTCCGGCGCCGCCGCCTCCGCCGCCGGCGCCCCGGGGCCCGGAGCTACCCCCGCTAGACATCGTGTTTCGACGGTTCACTCGCCGTAAACCACCGCCACCGCCACGCGGCTATGCGTGTCCGGTCTCTGATTGCCACCACGGCAAAATCTCAGTTGGGGCGAAGCGCCGAAAAACTGCGAGCGCGTTCTCATCACGCGATGAGCAGGGGGCTGCAGGGCCCGCAGACTGGGCTCATACGAAACCTCGCTCGCGCTCTCGCGCAGGTTTGTTTGCTCACGAGTACCGTAGCGCGCGCGCGACGTCCGCCACTCGCGTCGACGCGCCGCGCTCGACCCCGCGTCGCCTCCTCCGTTCGGTCGCCATGGTGCTCCGCAACGCCCTGGCCCGCGCCGCGGCTCCCCTCCGCGGCGCCGCGCAGGCGCAGCTCTCTTCCGCGGGCGTGATCGGGACCCTCGCCCCCCTGGCGCGTTTGGGTGCGCCTCGCCACTACCGCAACCCGGTGGAGAACGAGCTGTACGACCGGTCGCGCCAGGAGTACTCGCTGGGCAACCGCGTGCCCTCCGTCGCCGCGGACGCGTGGATCGCCCCTAACGCCACGCTCATCGGCGACACCGACGTCGCGGACCAGTGCTCGGTGTGGCACGGCGCCGTGCTCAAGGGCGACCTCGGGCCGGTGCGACTGGGGGCGTTCAGCAACGTACAGGAAAGATGCGTCATCGACGCCGCGGGGTGCGTCGAGTAGATCCCGCGCTTCTCTAAAACGCCGACCGTCTCGGCGCGCGCGCGCGTTCCGCGGAAGGGAAGCGACGGAAGACGGGAAGCGACGCGCGCGCCGACCCGCGGCGACCCGCGAGGGTCAAGACACAGGCGACCCGAAATCCACGAAATCCGTCGACGGATCCGGTCGCGTTCGCTGTCGGCTTCAGAGACTTTTCGCGAAAAAACGCGTTTTTTTTCACACCGAGTCTCCTCCCGAACCGCTCTTCCCCAATTGCGTTCAAACGCCTTCCGACGCTGACACATCTCTCCGCCCTTCCTGATCTCTCCGCAGCGCCGCGACGCGTATCGGTCAGTACGTGACCGTCGGGACGTGCACGTCGATCAGCTCCGCGGTGGTGGAGGATAACGTTTTGGTCGGCGCGCGGAGCGTGCTCGGCGCTGGTTCCTACGTCGAGGCGAACGCCGCGCTCGAGGCCGGGACGGTGGTCGAGCCCGGGCAGCTCATCCCGAGCGGCCAGCTGTGGGGAGGCAACCCCGCTCGTTTTGTGCGCGACCTGGACGGGAACGAGGTGCTGGAGATTCAAACCATCGCCAAGAACGTCTACGGCGTCTCCGCGGACCACGCGGACCAGCAGACGCCCTGGGGGCTCGACTACGTGCAGGCGGAGGCGCTGCGACGAGCGCTCGGGAGGGAGTGAGAAAAAGTGAGGTGAGGCGAGGTTTTTGAACGGGAGCTGTACGATACGGTCACACCAAACGCGGTTGTTTGTAAAGCGTTTACGTACTACGAAGCGCCTTCGCCTGCGTTTTTTTTTTCGCCACCGCCGGCTCTTTCATCGCCGCCGGCTCTCCACCCCGCGCACGAGCGTCCCCATCCACGGTCGTTTATTCTTCGTCGTCTTCGTCACCCGCTCTCGAGCGGCGTCGTTTTCGTCATCGTTTTCGTCCGGAACCACCTCGAGCGCGTCTCGAGCGACGCGCCCGCGAATGGCGGCGGCGGCGCCGTCGGGGAGACGACTGGAGACGTACACGTCGACGCCCAGCCGCGCGACGCTCGCCGCCTCGCGCATCTTTCCGGCGATGCCCCCGGTCACGTCCACCGCGCTCGACGTCGGCAGCTCGACGTCGGCAGACGTAAACACTGTGGCAGGCGACGTAAATACAGTCGCGGCGTCGGCGAACGCGACGCCGCCGTCGTCGGTCACGGTGACACCCTCGGCGACGCGCGACGCGCGCCAAGAAACATCCTCCGCGTCGTTCGCGGCGGTTTCCTCTTTTGTTTTTTCGTCGACGCGCACCTCTCGAATCAGAGTCAACTTTTTCGTCTCGTCTTCCGCGCTCAGACGCTTCTTCTTCGTATGTACCGGAAGGCCCTCCTCGTTCGCCACGCCAAGCCTCGCTCGTTTCGGCTTGGGCGGGGGCTTGTCGAATATCCCCGGGACGTCCGTCACGAACACCGCGCGCTTCGGTTTAAAAAAGGCGCAGAGCTCTCTGACGACGACGTCGCCGGACAAGATTGCAACGTCGGTGTCGACGTCGAACACCGCGTCGCCGTGTAAGACCGGCACGAGTCCCGCGTCAGTTGTTTTGATCGCGACTGCCATCGCGTTTGGCGAGGTTTCGACGTTCAGGGTCTTCCCTCCGCCCCGCGTCGACCACGCGCCGAACGGGGACACGCCCACCGCGTTCACGCCCGCGTCGACGAGCGCGGAAACCACAAGCGAGTTGAGACGGCACACCGCGTTTCGGGTCTTGGCGAAGCCGAGTCTCAGCCTCCGGTTAACATCGTCCTCCGGGGCCAGCTCGTGGAGCGCCCCCGCGCCCCCGCGCGCGACGCCGTACGCCTTGGCGTGCTGGTGGCCGAAACTGCCCGCGCCGTGGACGACGATGACTTTCGGGGGCCTCCCCTCGGCGTCGCGCAGCTCCTCGATGGCGGTGGCGATGGTCTCCGCCACGGACCGCAACGCGGGTTCGTCGAGGGATTCGACGGCGCTGTCCTTGTGCGTGATGGCCGCTCCGCCGAGCTTCACCACGAGCTCCACGCCTCGGCGCGGCGGCGGGGGGGAACCCGCGTCGTTCACGGCAGACATGCCGTGCCTCTGAAGAAGGGCGCACGCGCGCGGCGCGGAAATGACGTCGATGCGTTTTTCAGCGGTTCTATCCGCTCCGGACATGCCACATCAGTATGCGCGCGGGGTTCGTCGGCACGCGCGTGACGGGGGTGGCTGGGGCGACGCGCGCGCGCGCGAAAGCGGACGCGCGCCACGCGCGCGTCTCGCGGCCCGCCGCGGCGGTGCGCGTCGAGCGCGGGGGCGTTCGCGCGCGCGAGAGCGGGGAGGAGGTGGGGCGATCGCTTCAGACGGGGCAGCGCGCCTTCGTGGCGTTCGGGGTGGCGGCGTGTCTGGCGTGCGGCGTCGCCGCGCCCGCCGCGCTGGCCCAGAGCCGAGACGAGTTCTACATCGAGGACATTCCCCAAGGTCTGAGCAGCGGGGACACGGGCGCGAAGGGGCAGAGCCTGTCCAGCCTGGTGCGCGGCGCGAACACGAAGGAGATCGAGAAGTGCGCGGGGAAGTGCATCGTCACCTGCACGCGCGGCGGCGGCGGCGCGCCGGGCCTGGGGCCGCTGTCCGTCCGCAAGGCCCCGGTGGTGTTCAAGGAGGGGTTCAGGAGCCGCCAGTACTGCCTCAACGAGTGCACGGAGATATGCAGTATCACCGTCAACGGAAGCAAGTCCGGGCGATGAGGCGTCGGCGAGGCGCGACGCGAAAGTGCCCACTCTTTGCGAGGGGCCTTTGTTCGATTGAATGTGTCTCTCGAGCATTTAGTGATACATTCTTGTAAAAACACCTTGTTTTTTAGACTGCCAGCGCACTGAAAACGGAGCAAATCTGCGTCGCAGCGGTGACGTCGACTGGTGGCTCTCGTTCGCCAGCGGGAACAACGAACGGATTGGTCGTTGGACGCGCGCTCGCTTGACCACTGTGCTCCTGCGCGGCGGGAGGTCACGCCGCCGGCGGCCGCTCTCGCTCCGACCATGTTCGCCACGACGCGCTTCGCGATCGTGACGGCGGTCCTCGCCCTCGCGGCGGTGGGCGTGCACGCCGCCAACGTCACCGGGGACGTCACCGCGACCATCGGCGACATCACGCTGGGCGACGTGGTCGCGCAGCTCACCAAGGCTGAGGCGCTGGTGCACGCGAAGATGACCTCTGGGTGGTCCTGGGTGCTGGATAACTTCTCGCACTTCTTCATCGCCGGCCCTCTGACGTTCGTGTTCCACGAGGTGGTGTACTTCTCCGCGTGGATGCCGTGGCTGCTGATGGATCAGTTCGACTTCTTCAAGCGGTGGAAGATCCAGCCCGACAAGAAAGCCGACGGCGCGATGGTGTTTAAGTGCCTCAAGCGCCTGCTCATCAGCCACGTCTGCATCCAGCTCCCGATGCAGCTCCTGTTCCACTGGGTCGCGCAGTTCTTAGGGTTCTCCATGCAACTGCCGCTGCCGCCCGTGCGCGACCTCGCCTGGCAGCTCCCCGCGTTCTTCGCCATCGAGGACTTTTACTTCTACTGGGTACACAGAGCGCTGCACCACAAGTCGGTGTACAAGCACGTGCACAAGATCCACCACGAGCACACGCACCCGTTCGGCATCGCCGCGGAGTACGCGCACCCGATCGAGACTTTTTTCCTCGGCATCGGCACTTTACTCGGTCCTCTGTTCTTCGCGAAACACATGGTCACCCTATGGGCGTGGCTCACCGTGCGTTTGTTCGAAACAGTGGAGGATCACGCGGGGTACGATTTGCCGTTCAACCCGACCAATCTTATTCCGTTCTGGGGAGGCGCCGTGCACCACGACTTCCACCACAAAACCTTCGCGGGGCCGTACGCGTCCATCTTCACGTGGTGCGACTGGGCGTTCGGCACGGATAAGGCGTTCAGGGCGCACCAGAAAAAACTCAGAGGCGGGAAAGAAGCGGCTTTGTACCCGGCGCAGTTCCGAGGCGCGCCAAACTTCGAGGCGGCGGAGAAGAGAAGGGCCAAGGCGAAAGCCGCGTGAGCTTTTCTTTTCGTGAGTTTTTTTTTGAGAGCATTGATTTTTTAAGCGCGGACGCGGTCGGCGGCACGCGCACACGGTACCGTCCGCACCACGTCCGACGCGCGTAGGTATCCGACATCCGGATGCGTGTAGCGACATTTCGTGAATCGAGCCGAGGAGGACTTATTCGTCGTACCTTCTGGTACATAAAAAAATCTTTTTTCGTCACGAGCGGGAGAGGTTTCATCGGCGACGCAACTCGGCGTCCGACTCGGCGTCGACTTCCTCCGTAGACGCATCCTCCGCCTTCTCGGGCGCGTCCTTCTCCGCGGTGTCGGCGTCGGCGTCGGCGTCGGCGGCAGCGTCGGCGTCGGCGTCGGCGGCGTCGGCGGCGTCGGCGTCCGTGGCGTTGGCGTCAGCCTCGGCGTCCGTGGCGTTGGCGTCCTTCTCCTCCTCGGGCGGCGGCGGCGCCGGGCGCCGCTTGAGCTTGCCAAGCCTGGCGTCCAGCGGCTTCACCTCGGACGCAACCTCCGCGGCGGCGAACGCGGGGCGCTCGGTGACCTTCTTCTCCGCCTGCAGCGCCTCCTTCTCGTCCAGCCACGCCAGGAACCCGTCCAGGTCCTTCTCCATCGCGGCCTTCTCCTCCTCGGGGATCCAGGGCTTGGACTCCGCGAAGCCCGCGAGCGTCTCCTTGGCGGCGGCGACAAACTCGCGCGCCTTCGCCACCGCCGCCGGGCGCTTGACGGTTTCCTTGGCGCGCTTGATCCACTCGTCCCCGGTCGCCTGCAGCCCCTCCTTCTTCGCGTCAAACTCGGACGCGGAGGACTCGGCGCCGTCCATGTACAGCCAGTCTTCGGCTTCGGCGAGCTCGGCGGCGAACGCCTCGCGCTGCGCGTCGTCCGTCACGGCGCGCACGCCCTCATCCTCCTCGACGCGTTCGCGAATCTGGTAGATGTACGCCTCGAGGTTGGACTTGGCCGCCTCCTGCGCGCGCTTCGCCTCGTCTTTCTTCGCGAGGTCCTTCAGGATGCCGATGGACTGCTTCACCGCGTCGGGGGACATCGCCGCGACCGCGCGCTTGCTCTCCGTCACCTTCAGGGGCGTGCGGAACACGCGGCGGCGCTCGCGCATCTTCTTCTCCGCGGGCGGCGCCGGCGGACCGGCGGCGTCGTCGCCGGGGAGCGGCGCGTCCGGAACCTCGGCGTCGCCGTCCGAGTCCTCCAGGAGAGTCTCGTCCGCGAGCAGGCGGCGGCCAGCCTTCGTCTCGGCCTCCTCGTCCGCCGCGGGCGCGGCCTCAGCCTCGGGCTCGCTCGCGTCGTCGGAAGCCTCGGCCTCCGCCTCGGCCGCCTCGGCCGCCTTCTCCGCCTTCTTGCCCTTCTTCTTCTTGTCCTCCTTCTTCTTGGGCGGCGGCGGCGGCGGCGGCGGCGGCGGCTCTTCCACCTCCACCATGTCGAACACCTCCACCTGATACTCCGCCTTGTCCATGTACAGGATGCCGGAGTTGTCCACCGCGAAGTGCGCGTTGATCTTGCCCAGAACGCCGTCGTGCTTGGCCATCGCCTCCTTCACGCCGGCGACGGCAAACTCCGCCACCGTCGGCTCGACGATCCCCGGGGGGAGCCTCTGCCCCGCCGAGACGTTGTGGTACACGGTGAACGCGCGGTCCTCGGTGGCGTTGGGGATGGAAACGATTCTTCGCACGGGGAAGCGCTTGTGCAGGGGCAGCAGGGGCTTGCGCTCGCCGGGCTTGGAGGGGTCGTGAACGTCCACCTCGAACCCGTACGGCGCCGCGTCCGCGGCGCCGAACTTGCGCATCCGGAACGTGGTGGACATGTTCGCCGCGAACAAGCCCGCGCCCATGGCGACAGCCTCGTCCGCGTCCAGGTGCACGTCCAGCGCCCGCCCGCCCAGAGCCTCCGAGAGCGCCTTCTTGATGAACGGCACGCGCGTCGCGCCGCCGATCACCTCCACCGCCTCGAGGTCCTTGAGCGCGACGCCGTGCTCCGGGAGCCGCTCCAGGATGGTCTGCAGCGGCGCCGTGGCGCACGCGCGGATGCCCGCCGTCTCCGCGAGCTTCTCAAACTCCGCGCGCTTGATCGAGCTCCGGAAGTCGTGGTCCTCGTGCATGCCCTCCACGGAGATGGGCGCCTCCTTGTTGGCGCTCAGAATCTCCTTGGTCTTGCGCACCTGCTTGCGCAGCTTGCTGACGGCGCGCGGCGACGCCAGCGCGGAGACAGAGGGCTTGTGCGCGTCGTCGAATTCGGTCGCGAAATGGTCCACCAGCACCATGTCCATGTCCTCTCCGCCGCACGACTCGTCCCACGCCACGGCTTTGATCTCAAACTGGCCGTGCGTCTTCTTCTTGCCCGCCTCCTTGCCGTCGAACGTGCTGTACCGCACCAGCGCGGCGCCCACGCTCGTCGCGCCCATGTCGTACACGATGGTCCACGTACCTTCTGAAGTGAACTCCTTGTCGATGCCCCACTGCAACGCCGCGGCGCTGAGGTCGGAAACCTCCGCGAGGATGTTCAAACCCGCGATGTCCGCGGCGTCGTACAGCGCGTAGCGGTGGGTCTGGCCGAAGTACGGGGGGATCGCGATGACGGCATCCTGCGCGCGTTTGATCGATCGTTTCGCGTTCGGGTTCGGGTTCGGTTTCGGTTTCGTCGTCGAACGGAGGGGGTTGAAAGGTGAGCGGCGGGTTTGACCGGGATCGAAACCGGACGTCAAAAGCCTTTCGAGCGCGAAGAAAACAAAACGCCGGCGGAAAAAGAACGTCGACGAAGGATGGCCGTTCGATCGCGCGTTTCCGACGCTTCGTCCGATCGCCGCGGCGCGTCGCGCGCGGCGTGCGGGTGGCAGAGACATGCGAGACCGACGTACCTTGATCTGTCCCTTGCCCATGCCCTCGCCGATTTTCATGGCGTACTGCAGGATCATCGCCACGAGCTCCTCGACGAGGTAAGCCTCGCCGCTCTCGGTGACGATCCGGGCGGTCGCGCGCTCGGCATCGGCGGTCACCTTGAACGGCAGCTTGTACTTGTCCAGGTACCGCGTGAAGCTGTCGACCGCGGTTTCCTTGCCGAGCAGGTCCCGCAGCCGCGTGAAGACGCGATCGGGGAAGCGCGCGTTGTAGTTCATCGCCTCCTCCGCGAGCCATCGGTCGCCGCCGGTGAACGCCACCGCGGCGGTGGACTTGCGCTTGGAGATCTCGTTTATCACGATCGAGATGGGCGTGCGTCCGGGCGCGACGATGGACACCTTGACGTACTCCGAGCCGTAGTCGATGCCGAGCACGGCGGCGGAGGCGGTCGAGGCGACGCAAAACAGCGCCGCCAGGGCCAGCAGCCAGCGCGCGAACGAGCGCGGGGCCATCGTGACCGGCGCGTCGAAACTTGTGAGGAGCCGCGGGGTCGCAGGTGCCGGCTCCACCGCTCGCGAAGCGACCACCGCGGAGCCGCGTGTCGCGGCCAATCACATCGATGCGCGGAAAACGCTCTCGCCGGGTATTTTTTTTTTTTTTTTTT
>ENA-OUOG01004899-OUOG01004899.1-marine-metagenome-genome-assembly--contig:-NODE-4899-length-11228-cov-6.665052_pt1 | contig 11228 bp, 9 predicted proteins | sample MGYA00248635_ERZ508505 | MGnify/ENA primary metagenome ERZ508505 (study PRJEB26176, sample SAMN06267871) | marine metagenome | isolation source: Saanich Inlet, British Columbia, Canada | place: Pacific...
CGCCCGCAATTGCGCCCTGACGGGTTGGAGCGATCCTCGCGCGCGGCCGCCGCACGCGCCACACCCGCGCGGGTCACCCAATCAGGCACCCGTGGCGCCTTATGCGGTGCCCCGGGAATTTTGGGCGATAGATTGGAGCCCATTCCCGGCCGGATCAGAGGCTGCGGTATCGCCGAGCCCGTTCGCGTCCGCGAAGTCGATGGGATCACGCTCAGCCAGCCTGCCACATTGAATTGCGATACAGCCCGTGCCCTGCAAACATGGCTGCGCGACGGGGTTGTTCCTGTGGTCGGGCGCACGGGTGGCGGCGTGTCGTCGATCCGCGTCGTGGCCTCCTATGCCTGCCGCACCCGCAACAGCAGACCCGGCGCGCGGCTGTCGGAACATGCAACTGGCAATGCCATTGATATCGCAGGCATCGGTCTGGTGAACGGTCGCGAATTGACGGTGCTCACAGGTTGGAGATCAGGGGACAGCTCGCGCCTGTTGCGAGAGATGCACCAAGAGGCCTGCGGCCCCTTCGGAACCGTCCTTGGCCCCAATTCAGACCGCTTCCACCAAGACCATTTCCATTTTGATGTCGCTGGATATCGCTCTGGACCTTATTGCCGCTAAGGTTTTGCATCTTTGCTTTGAAACTACTTTGGGGTGAATTGGCCATGGGCCAAGAGGGGCAAAGCCCCTAGCGCAAGATCAGATTTGGGGCCAATCCGATGGGAATAGGCCCAAAAAACATCACCCCGTCACTAAAGCGCAAAGGGGCGTCCAGATTATCCGGACTTCCCGATAGACCTGCCAAAAATCCCAAACCCCGTTCGATCATGCTGCGCGCATCGGGCGAGATCACGCCCGCATTTGCGGCCAAATCGATCATGGCCCGCCAGTTCTCGGCCCGAATTGCGATCTCCCCCTCGGGCCTGCCCTGTCCATCCACCACCAGCGCGCCCGAGGCCCGCAGCATCATATCACCCCATACCGCCTGCGCTTCTTGCAGATCAATCTGGGTAAGCTGCGGGCGTGCGACCTCAAGGGCTGCCAAATCCCATGGGCGATCAAACGCGAACTGACCTTGAATGCGCAATGTGTCGATTTCATCAGGCAGAACGCCAGCAGGGTCCAGCACCGCCGAAAGGCCGATAGGCGGGACATAGCCTTGCGCCGAAAACTCCAGATCATAGTCTTGGTCCTCCCCCGCGATCCGCTGCACCACAAGCGTTCCCGTCGCAAGCTGGCTGCTCCAGCCTGCCGTGCTTTCAATGGTGACATCGCGCAATTGCGTTTCCGACAGATCAAGCGCGAGATTGGCCGAAGGGCGAAGGTTCAAATCCGAGGTGATCTGAGTGCTGGTGATATCCAAGCGCTCAAATGGTGATGCAAAGCTCTGCTCATTGGGCAAAACCGCCGTCACGTGATCTGCTCGCAGGGGGCGTTGTTGCAAAATGACCAAGGGCGCTTGCCATGCCCAACCTGTCTCGGGGTCGGCCAATTCCAGCGCGCGGATTTCACTGTTCAATCGGGTGGGAAAGCCCCTCGTGGATAGATCGTCATAATTGACCAGCCAACCTTCCGCCGCGCGGTCATCCAGCCAGCCCACAAGCAGGGCCTCGCTGGCCTTGGAACCCGCAAACCAGATAGCGCCCCATCCAGCGGCTAATATGACAACAACCCAGATCAGTTTGCGCATTGGTTTTAATTCCCCTTCAAACCCGCCTTCACCCTGCATATAGGCAAGAGTTAAGCAAAGGACCAATCAGATGTCACAAAATCCTCTCTGGGTGTTTGGCTATGGAAGCTTGATCTGGAACCCCGGGTTTCCCGTGGCCGAGCGCCGCGTTGCGCGGTTGGACGGGTGGCATCGCTCGTTTTGTATGTCCTCTATCCATCATCGCGGCACCTCTGCCCACCCCGGTCTGGTGCTGGCCCTTGATGAGCAAGCCGACAGCTATTGCGACGGGATCGCTTTTCGCGCGGAGGCCGGCTCGGAGGAGGCCACGCTTGCCTATCTGCGCGAGCGGGAGTTGATTTCATCGGCCTATGTGGAAACCCGCCAAACCCTGACGTTTCCCGAAGGGGGCGGGCTGGTGGATGTGCTGACATATGTGATTGACCGCGATCACGAGCAATATCTGGGCGGCATGCCCTTGGAAGATCAGGCGCAGATCATCGCGCATGCGGTGGGGGGACGTGGGCCCAATGATGAATACCTTCATCAAACCGCCTCCCATTTGAGCGAGCTTGGTTTGGCGGACCCCGATCTGGACTGGCTTGTCACACGCGTCCGCGAATTGAAGGTCAGTGTTGGCAGCGCGGCGGATCGCGGCTAGTCTGCGCTCAACAGGCCAACAAGCGTCAGAGAGCCGTGATGACCAGCAGAGCAGATAGCGCCGAGGCGCTGCGTTTCACCAGACCGACCCGTCAGATTGTGCTGATGTTGATTATCTGCGGGCTGTTTGCCTTTGGCAGCGTATTGATCTTTCCGATGGTCAAACCTGTGTTTTTGGCCAACCCCTATTTGAACGGCACGATCGCGCTTGTGTTCCTTGTCGGCGTTCTGGCCTGCTTTTGGCAGGTCTTGCAGCTGTATTCCTCGGTCACCTGGATCAAGAATACAGCCTCTGGTCTGCAGGGCCATGACAGCCATCGTGTCCCCCAGCTTTTGGCGCCTTTGGCAGGTGTGTTGCGCGGACGTGGCGCGCGGATGCAGCTCTCGACGGCATCTTCCCGTTCGGTTCTGGATTCAGTCGGCGCGCGCATGGAAGAAAGCCGCGATATCACACGCTATATTGCCAATCTTCTGATTTTCTTGGGCCTCTTGGGCACCTTCTTCGGGCTGGCCACCACGGTTCCAGCCGTGGTCGAGACAATCCGTTCCTTGCAGCCAACCGATGGCGAAGAGGGGATGGCGGTCTTTGGCCGCTTGATGGCGGGGCTTGAGGATCAATTGGGCGGTATGGGAACCGCCTTTGCATCATCGCTTTTGGGTTTGGCGGGCTCACTGGTTGTCGGTTTGTTGGAACTCTTTGCAGGCCATGGCCAGAACCGCTTTTACCGCGAGATGGAGGAATGGCTCTCGACCATCACGCGGGTCGGGTTTTCCAGCGGCGAGGCCGATGGTGAAGGGGGTGGCATTGATCGGGCCGCTGTTGCCACTGTGCTGGACCATATGGTTGATCAAATCGACAGCCTTGAGAACCTGTTTGCCCGTTCCGAGGCGCGTCGCGCCGAAACCGAGGAGCGCTTGGTTGCTTTGACAGGCTCTGTCGAGGCCCTGACCGAAAGGCTTGGTCCAGGCCAGGTCGCCGCGACCGAGCGTCTCGTGCTCGCCCAAGACCGACTGTCCGATACCATGCTTGCGATGCAAGGCGACGGGGGCGGGATGGATGCAGAGGCCAAAATGCGCCTGCGGTCAATCGATGTTCAGCTTCTCAAGATTTTTGAGGAAATCGGCGCTGGCCGACAGGATGAAATTGCGGCTTTGCGCGGCGATATCACGGATTTGAGCGCGGCTCTGCGTTCGCTGACTCAAGCTGCAGCCGAACCCCCTGCTGCCCGCGCGCCAAGACGCGCGCCTCGGTCGAAAGAGTAACCCGAAATGGCCTTCCACCGCAGGACAGGCAATCGTTTCAGCGCCGCAATCTGGCCGGGATTCGTGGATGCCATCACAGCACTTTTGATGGTGATGATCTTTTTGCTGACCATTTTCATGGTCGTGCAATTTGTGCTGAGCGAGGAAATCAGCACCCAAGACGAAGAGCTTAACCTTCTCAACTCGCAACTCAATGAGTTGGCCGAGGCGCTTGGTCTGGAACAGGGGCGTGCAGATCGTCTGGAGGCACGTGTGGCGACCCTTGGCACCAGCCTGGAGGCTGCCAATGCCGAGATCCAATCCCAACAAAGCCTGATTGCGACGCTCAATGCCGCCAATTCCGAACAGGCCGCCCGGATCGCCAGTTTCGAGGAACAGGTGGCCTCGCTTCTTGCGGCAAATTCCGATCTGACGGCCGAACGTGATGCCGCAGCGGCAGAATTGGCCGAAAGCCTGAGCCAGACCGAGGCCCTCAATCTGGCTCTTGCGCAGGCCCGATCGGAGATTGACGCAGCCGCCGAGGCCGCGCGATTGGCCGCGGCACGTCGTGAGGCGCTTGAGGCATTGGTGGCTGATCTTGAAACGCAGGCCGATGACCAGCTTGGTGAAATCACGCGCCTGCAAACGGCGCTCTCCGAGGAAGAAGCCGCCCGTCTTGTGGATGCCGCCGCCGCCGAAGCCTTGCGTGAGCGGTTGTTGAATGCGGATGCGGAATTGACCGCGATGACCTTGGCCTTGGAAGAGCAACGCGCACAGGCCGAGGAAACCTTGACCCTCTTGGCCGCAGCACGCCTGTCACGCGATGAATTGGCCGCGCAACTGGCCGAATTGGAAGACCGCGATCTGACCGAGGCCGAACGCCAAGCGGCCCTTCTTGCGGTGGCCAATCAGGAATTGGCGCAGGCACAGGCGCAATCTGCCGAAGGCCAGCGCCGCATTGCCATTCTCAATGAACAGGTCGCGGCGCTGCGCTCGCAACTGGGCGCTTTGCAGGCTTTGCTTGATGCATCCGAGGCCCGTGATGCAGATGCTTTGGTCCAGATCGAGGCTTTGGGAAGCCGTTTGAATGCGGCCCTCGCGCAGGTCGCGGCAGAGCAAAGCGCACGCGCCAATCTGGAGGCCGCCGAGGCAGCGCGTCTGGCACTGGAGGCCCAAGATCTGGAGCGCTACCGTTCGGAGTTTTTCGGGCGTTTGCGGGAATTGCTGGAAGGCCGTGAAGGTGTGCGGATCGAGGGGGATCGTTTTGTCTTCTCTTCCGAGGTTCTGTTCACCTCGGCCTCGGCGGAATTGCTGCCCGAGGGGCGCGCGCAGATTGCCAATGTTGCGCAGCTTTTGCTGGAGGTCTCGGATGAGATACCTGAGGCGATTGACTGGATCATTCGCGTGGATGGGCACACCGATAATATCCCGCTTTTTGGAGCGGACAACGGGGCGGGGAATTGGCGGTTGAGCCAAGCGCGCGCTTTGTCCGTGGTGCTTTATATGTCCGAGCAATTGGGCATCCCGCCATTCCGTCTGGCGGCAACGGGGTTTGGTGAATTCCGCCCGATTGCGTCCAATGACACCTCGGAAGGGCGCGCGCAGAACCGCCGGATTGAGTTGAAACTGACCGAGCGCTAACGAATTTCGATTTGCGCCTGCCGCGTGCTGATCTCGCGCCCGTCCCGCAGCAACACAACCTCGCCCCGATAAAGCCCCGCACGCCAACCACCCGAAGGCGCGCGGCGCCCCGAGGCGCGGAAGAGTTGCGCTTGTGTGCGTTCAAGGGTGACGGTCTGCTCATGGAAAGGCAGACCCTCATGGTCGATGATCGACAAGCGCAGCTCATCGCCACTGCGGGCACTATGAACAAACCCCCATAGCACGAGGGCAGGGGCCGTTCGCGTCAAGAAGGGCGCATCGGCTGTCCCTGCTTTGATGGCGTCAAACTCGGGGATGTCTTGTGAAAAGCCGATAGACAGAACTCCGCCTCGCGTGCTGTCCAGATCATCTGCCCATAACGGATCAGCACCAACCCCACAGCTGGCGCCCTCGGAGGGGTCAAAGGGGTCGACCACAGTGCCATTGTGGCGAAGGGTCATATGCAGATGAGGAAATTCGGTTCGGCCTGAATAGCCGATCTCGCCCAGAACGGTGCCCGCTTGGACAGCCTCACCTTGGGCCACACGGACCGAGCCTTGGGCCAAATGGCAATACTGGGTCTGCCAGCCATCACCATGATCAATCACAACGCCATTCCCGCAATCTTGCCCCTCAGGCATGGTGGCAATCCCGCCATCCGCAACCGAAGCGCGGGTTCCCATGATGGTCCCAGAGGCCGCCGCAAGCACGGGCCAGCCAAGCGCGAGGGCTTCCAAATCGGCCACGCGGATATCTGTGCCTTGGTGGCCGTCATAGCTTTGCGGGCCACAGGTGAAATCGCGCGCATCGGGGCCAGCATCGCGATCAACATATTGCTGGATGAAACAGGTCTCGCCCAAGTCGCAATCGACTGGAAAAAGCAAAGACGGGGCATCGGCCATGGCGGCGGATGCGAAAACGGCGGCCCCTGAAAGGGCCGCCGCAAAACATGTTGTGGGCTTTGTCATTCTGCCGTCAAAAGCGGGGGCTTTTTGGAAGAAATGCGTGGCTTCTGAGGCTCTTCGATCCGAAGATCGATTTTGCCGTCTTTCAGACCCACTTTGACATTGCCGCCCTTTGCCAGCTTGCCAAAGAGAAGCTCCTCGGCCAGTGGCTTTTTGATGTATTCCTGAATGACACGGCCAAGCGGGCGCGCACCCATGCGGTCATCATAGCCTTCCTCGCCCAACCAAGCCGCTGCGGGCTGGGTCAATTCGATGGTGACATTGCGGTCCATCAGTTGCGCTTCGAGTTGAAGAACGAACTTCTCGACCACCTGCATGATGATCTCACGTCCAAGCGGCGCAAAGCTGATCACCGCATCCAGACGATTGCGGAATTCAGGTGTGAAGGTCCGCTCAATCGCGGCGGTGTCTTCACCCTCACGACGATCACGGCCAAAGCCGATGGCCGCTTTGGCCTGCTCGGCCGCACCTGCATTCGAGGTCATGATCAAGATCACATTACGGAAATCAACCGAGCGACCATTGTGGTCGGTCAAGGTGCCGTGATCCATCACTTGCAGCAAAATGTTGAACACATCTGGGTGGGCTTTCTCGATCTCATCGAGAAGCAATACACAATGTGGATGCTGGTCGATGCCATCGGTCAGAAGGCCGCCCTGATCAAAGCCGACATAGCCCGGAGGCGCACCAATCAGGCGGGAGACGGCGTGCTTCTCCATGTATTCCGACATGTCAAAGCGCATCAATTCCACACCGAGCGTGTCGGCCAATTGCTTGGCCACTTCGGTTTTGCCCACACCTGTCGGACCCGCAAAGAGGTAATTGCCAATCGGCTTTTCAGGTTCACGCAGTCCCGCACGCGCCAGTTTGATCGCGCTGGTCAAAGCCTCGATGGCCTTGTCCTGACCAAAGACGACCCGTTTGAGGGTCACCTCAAGATCCTTAAGCACCGCCGCGTCATCCTTGGAGACATTCTTGGGCGGAATGCGCGCGATCTTGGCGACCACGGCCTCGATCTCTTTGGTGCCGATGGTCTTGCGGCGTTTGCTGTCGGGCAGCAGATGCTGTGCGGCACCCGCCTCGTCGATCACGTCGATCGCTTTGTCGGGCAGCTTGCGGTCATTGATATAGCGCGAGGCCAGCTCGACCGCTGATTTGATCGCATCGGCGGTGTATTTTACATCGTGATGGTCTTCAAAATAGGTCTTGATCCCACGCAGGATTTTCACCGCGTCATCTACCGATGGCTCGGCCACGTCGATTTTCTGGAAACGGCGGCTGAGCGCGCGATCCTTTTCGAAGTGCTGACGGAACTCTTTGTAGGTGGTCGAGCCCATGCAACGCAGCTTGCCGCCCTGAAGCGCAGGCTTGAGCAGGTTGGAGGCATCCATTGCGCCGCCCGAGGTGGCGCCCGCCCCGATCACGGTGTGAATTTCGTCAATGAAAAGCACCGCATCAGGGTGATCTTCCAACTCGGTCACAACGGCCTTGAGGCGTTCTTCAAAATCACCGCGGTAGCGGGTGCCCGCCAAAAGCGCACCCATATCGAGGGAATAGATCGTGGATTTCGACAACACCTCGGGCGTCTGGCCTTCGACGATCTTCTTGGCCAAGCCTTCGGCAATTGCCGTTTTGCCCACGCCAGGGTCACCCACCAAAAGCGGGTTGTTCTTGCGGCGGCGGCAAAGCACCTGAATGCAGCGCTCGACCTCATGATTGCGCCCGATCAGGGGGTCGACATCGCCCTTGATGGCCTTGTCGTTGAGATCGACGCAATATTTGGCAAGCGCGGATTCTTTCTTTTCGCCGTCAGGATCAGCACCTTGAGGGGCAGACATCGCCTCATCTTCATCCTCGGAGGAGCCCGCGATGGGGCGGTTCTCACCGTAGGAGGGGTCTTTGGCCACACCATGGGCAATGAAATTCACGGCGTCATAGCGGGTCATATCCTGCTCTTGCAGGAAGAAGGCGGCGTTGGATTCGCGTTCGGCAAAGATGGCGACCAGAACATTGGCCCCCGTTACCTCGGTGCGACCCGAGGATTGCACGTGAATGGCCGCGCGCTGGATCACACGTTGGAAGGCGGCAGTCGGAACCGCCTCGCTTCCCTCGATGTCGGTTTCCAGCGTGGCGAGATCCTCATCGATGAAGGCGACGACGGTGGCGCGCAATTCCTCGACATCCACACTGCAGGCTTTCATCACCTTCAGCGCGTCTGGTTCATCCAATAGGGCGAGCAACAAGTGCTCTAGGGTTGCCAATTCGTGTCTGCGCGCATTGGCCTGTGCCAGCGCTGCATGAATGGCCTGCTCGAGAGTGTTTGAAAACGACGGCACGATATGTGCTCCTTTCGTTGCGTCGACGGGAGGCGAAGTAGCCCGCCTGACTTTGGCCTCATAGTTATAACGTTCGGTTTTATTTCGCGGGTTTCAAGCGAAACTTACGAAAAAAATTGCGTTGACGTGGCGATTAGGCCTCTTAATCGAAAAATACTGGGCCTTTGCACGATTTCGCAGCGGTGTTTTTGCAGACCGATCTGACTTGCGAGGGGTCAAAATCTGTCCTTTCGGGCGCGTATCTCGGTGAAGACATCGTGATCGGGCGCATTTTGCATCCCCAATGCGACTTTCACCTCAGTGAGATTGGCCCTTAGAAACGGGTTTGTTTCCAATTCATCGGATAAAAGGCTGGGAACGGTTGGAAGCCCCTCAGCGCGGCGCTGCTCTATCACCTTTGAACGTGACTTAAGCTTTGCATTCTTCGGTTCAATGGTTTGGGCAAATTTTGCATTGGCGGCGGTGTATTCATGGCCTGAACACACCAGCGTGTCAGGCGGCAGCTTGGCCAGCTTCGACAGGCTTTCCCACATTTGGGGGCCGGTGCCCTCAAAAAGACGCCCGCAGCCAAGGGCCATCAGGCTGTCGGCGGTGAAAACGGCGCGTGCTTGGGGGAAGTGGAACGCAATATGGCCGATTGTATGGCCCGAGACATCAATGACATGTCCCGTCAGATTTCCAACTTGAACAGTATCGCCTTCATTCAGGGCACGCCCAAGCGGCGGCAGGCGGTGCGCGTCTTTGGCGGCTCCCAAAACCTCGACATCTTGCCGACCCTGCAGCAATTCCTCCAAGCCATCGACATGATCAAAGTGGTGATGCGTGATCAAAACATGTGAAAGCACCCATCCGCGCGCCTCTAGGCTTTGGGCGATCGGGGCGGCTTCGGGCACATCGATCACGGCGGTTTTGCCTGTCTCATGGTCGTGCAGGAGATAGGCGTAATTGTCCTGACGGCAGGGGATGGTGATGATTTCGGCTCTGGAGCTGTCGTCAAGCATGGCATTATTCTCCCAAGGGTCTAAGGTGACCTGAACCAAGAGTTTCGCGCACCGCATCGGGGTTTGCAATGCATCTGGATGTGCTGGACCTGCGCCAGTTTTATTATCGAACCAGATTGGGTCGGATTGCACAAAAGGCGATCCGCGACCAAATGCTTGCGCTTTGGCCAGAAGCCAAGGGCCAGACCGTTGTGGGCTTTGGGTTTGCGGTGCCCTTGCTGCGGCCCTATCTGGCTGATGCCCGCAGGGTCATTGGCGTTATGCCCGCCGAGCAAGGGGTGATGCCTTGGCCTGCGGGTATGGAAAATGTCTCGACCCTATGTCTTGAAAGGCAATGGCCCATTCAAACAGGCTTTGTGGATCGGTTGGTGTGTTTGCACGGGTTGGAGACATCCGAGGACCCATCCGCTGTTTTGGAGGAATCGGCTCGGGTTCTGGGGCCTGGAGGGCGGGCATTGTTCATTGTGCCGAACAGAAGCGGGCTTTGGTCGCGCCGTGATGCAACCCCCTTTGGATTCGGACGTCCCTATTCCCTTGGTCAATTGGAGGCGCAACTCAAGCGGCATGGCTTTGTGCCCGAGCGCCATGTCGCAGCCCTGTTTGCCCCGCCCAGTCATGGCCGCTTCTGGTTGCGTTCATCCGATATGGTGGAGCGTATGGGGCGCAAGCTGTCTTCTTACTATGCGGGCGGTGTGATCATGGTCGAGGCATCCAAACAGGTGTTTGCGCCGACCAGACCGGGTTTGGCGGAACGTGTGCGTCAGCCTTTGAGGGTTTTGGATGGTGCGCCCAAACCAGCTGGGGCGACGGGACGGCTGCATGAGGGCGGTTAATGCGCCTGTTGTGGAGCGAGTCATTTTGCCTGTTTTTCACCGGATCACAGGGATTCCCGCGAAAAAATTATGATTTTTTTCAAGCTTCAAAGCGTCGCAGGTCCGGGCAGTTCCGAGATTGCCTTTAAAATAAAGCAAAATCGCCGCAGGCCTAATTGTCGTTGTGCGGTTGCAGCGTCAAACACCCTCTGCTAAATCGGCCCCGAATTAGAGGAAACTCCGGCCGGAACTATACGGCTGATCATGCGAACCGCCCGGGCGTGAGTATCACGCGAACCGGGCCAATACGTTGAAAGGGTGGACGTGTCCGAACCAGCTTCTATTTCTACTGGCATTGCCTCTCGCTACGCGACAGCGATGTTTGAACTGGCCGCGGAGGCGAAAGCTCTCGTCGCATTGGAAAACGATGTGGATGCGCTTGACGCAGCCCTCGCGGAAAGTGCCGATTTGCGCGATGTTATCTCGTCGCCAATCTACAGCCGCGATGATGCCCAAGCCGCGATCACTGCTGTCGCCAAGGCGATGTCTCTCCAAGATATTACGTCGAACACGCTGTCGCTGATGGCGTCCAAGCGTAGGCTCTTTGTGCTGCCTGCCCTGTTGAGCGTTTTGCGCGACAAGATTGCGGATCACAAAGGTGAAATTACTGCGGATGTGGTTTCGGCGAAAGCCCTGACCAAGACGCAGGCTGACAAACTGGCCAAATCCTTGAAGGCCAGCGTCGGCAAAGACGTGAAACTGAATGCAACCGTTGATGAAAGCCTCATTGGCGGTCTTGTTGTTAAGGTGGGCTCGAAGATGATCGATACCTCGATCCGCTCCAAGCTCAACTCCCTCCAGAACACTATGAAAGAGGTCGGATAATGGCGATCCAAGCAGCAGAGATT
>ENA-OUOG01004900-OUOG01004900.1-marine-metagenome-genome-assembly--contig:-NODE-4900-length-11224-cov-5.289854_pt1 | contig 11224 bp, 10 predicted proteins | sample MGYA00248635_ERZ508505 | MGnify/ENA primary metagenome ERZ508505 (study PRJEB26176, sample SAMN06267871) | marine metagenome | isolation source: Saanich Inlet, British Columbia, Canada | place: Pacific...
TTGCAAAATGAATATAATTGTGAGGTCGTTACATTTACAGCCGATCTTGGGCAAGGCGAAGAGCTAGAGCCCGCACGAGCAAAAGCCGAGCTTCTTGGCATCAAAGAAATCTTCATCGAAGACCTACGCGAAGAATTTGTTAGCGATTATGTTTTTCCAATGTTTCGCGCCAACGCGCTCTATGAGGGCATATACTTACTCGGCACATCGATTGCGCGGCCACTCATTGCTAAGCGCCAAATCGAAATTGCCGCCGCAACCGGCGCAGATGCCGTCTGTCACGGGGCCACCGGTAAGGGCAATGACCAAGTGCGCTTCGAGCTTGGATATTATGGGCTAAACCCCGACATTAAAGTGATCGCGCCATGGCGCGAGTGGGATCTTGTCTCACGTCAAAAGCTTATTGAATATGCCGAAAAGAACCAAATTCCGATTCCTCGGGACAAACGAGGAGAAGCTCCGTTTTCGGTTGATGCCAATCTCTTACACACATCCTCTGAAGGTAAGGCACTCGAAGACCCCGCACACCCATGCCCTGAATATGTCTATCAGCGCACTGTCTCACCAGAAGACGCTCCCAATACACCAACCGAAATTGAGATCGGATTTGAATCAGGTGACCCCATCTCTATCGATGGCGTCAAACTAAGCCCAGCTGAATTGCTCACCAAACTTAATGAGCTTGGCGGCGCCAACGGCATTGGCCGTCTGGACCTTGTAGAAAACCGCTATGTTGGTATGAAGTCACGCGGTATTTATGAAACACCTGGCGGCACCGTTCTAATGGCTGCTCGCCGCGGCATGGAAAGCCTAACGCTTGACCGCGGGGCGGCTCACCTTAAAGACGAGCTCATGCCCAAATATGCAGAGTTAATTTATAATGGGTTTTGGTTCTCTCCCGAACGCGAAATGCTTCAAGCCTTAATTGATAAGAGCCAAGAACATGTCAGCGGATCCGTCACCGTTAAACTTTACAAAGGCCAAGCCACAGTGATCGCACGCCAGTCGCCCAAATCACTTTACTCTATGCAGCATGTAACCTTTGAAGAAGATTCTGTATATGACCAACGCGATGCCGAAGGCTTTATTAAACTCAATGCCCTCCGCCTTCGTTTGCTCGGCCGGCGTGGTGGCGCATAAGGGCAATTAACAAGAAGTCAAACAAGCGGATGCGTTACTAAATCCCAAAGCTCTAGACGGGTAAAGCAGCAGTGCGTCTAAAGACGCTCAGCACTTCGATATGTGGGGTATGCGGAAACATATCAAGCGGTTGCAGTTCATCCGCAACAAAGCCAGCGTCAACCAATGTTTTTGCGTCACGCGCAAAGCTCGACAGGTCACAGGATATGTATAATACCGTCTGTAAGCTCTTGAAATGTTCTAACACCAGGTTAATTTGCGCAAAGCCTGTTCGAGGCGGATCGAGCACCAATAGTGATGGTTTAATTGTCTGTTGCCGTAAGAAGCTTTTAAGCCCGTCATCTTCACCAAGATTGCAAATATGCGCTGTTACCAATGGCCATTTATGCGCCCGTAACGCCCCAATTGCCTCCCCACCAACATCTGCAGCGACGATGGGTTTAACGCCCTCCTTCACCAGAACTTCGGTAAAATTCCCGGACCCACAAAATAGCTCAAGCGCAATTTGCCGAGGCGGCAATGCATTAATTTGTTCTGCAAGCCACGCGCGCATTTGTTTATTTTGGCCTTGATTACCCTGCCGAAAAGGCCGACGCGCATTGATCGATACTTCGGCCGCGGAAATGCCCTCGTCAATATCTAAGCTGGTAAAACCATCATCAGACTGCCATGCCCGATTTGGCAATTGGCCCTTTAAAACCTTGAGTGTCTTCTGATTGCGTTTGCTCAAAATGGGGCAAGCATCAATAGGCGCAAGCTGCAAAGTTAAACCATTCACATAGCCAATCTCCTGACCATCCGTTTTAAACTGTGCCCTGTTCCGATAAGCCGATATTTGGGGCGAAGGCCAAATGGATGAAATGGGAGAACCTAAGAATGACAAACTGGTCTCTAACCGCGCCTCTTTTCGAGAGAGTTGAGCTGGATAATCAATGCCCTGCCAAGGGCAGGCGGTACAGGCCGTATCATGCGTGCCATGATGTGCACAAAAAGGGGCAACGCGCACCTCACTGGCTGTGAGGCGTTGATCAATTTGCGCAACCCCATAGCTCTTATGAATCGCGACCACCTTACACAAGGCTTTTTCATCTGGCCATAAATCTGCAATAAAGAAAATAAGGCCGGACGGATGTCGGGCAACCCCATGCCCATCTTGGTTCACATCATGAGCCTGTAATTCTATGGTTTCTCCGCGAGAGGGTAACTGCATTAGACTACAATATAGGGTCGGGCAGGCCCGCCTGCCGGCATGCCGCAAAGACTGTATTGCGCAATAAACATGCAATTGTCATAGGGCCAACGCCCCCGGGCACTGGCGTTATATAACCAGCGTTTTCCTTTGCATCATCAAAAGCCACATCACCAACCAGGCGTGTTTTCCCAGTTTCAGGGACGTCCACACGATTAATACCCACATCAATGACAGCCGCGCCTTGTTTCACCCAATCACCTTTAACCATTTCAGGGATGCCAACGGCGGCAATAATAATATCTGCCGTCTTGCAGAGTTCTGGCAGATTTCTAGTTCTTGAATGGGCGAGCGTAACCGTCGCATTCTCGTTCAGTAATAATTGTGCAACTGGTTTGCCAACTAAATTTGACCGCCCAATAATGACAGCATGCAAACCTTCAAGTGTGCCCAAACTTTGTTTTGCCAAAATCACGCTACCCATCGGCGTGCATGGAACAAGGCCTGGAATACCACTTGCCAGTCGCCCGGCATTTATGGGGTGGAGGCCATCAACATCTTTATCGGGATGAATATGCTCGATAACGCGTTGCTGGCTAATATGGCCGGGAACTGGAAACTGCACCAAAATACCATGCACTGCGGGATCTTCGTTTAATTGCGTTACTTGCGCTAAGAGTTCAGCCTCAGTCACAGTTTCGGGAAGACGATATTCAAAGCTCACCATGCCCGCTTCTTTGGTCGCCACACCCTTATTGCGCACATAAACTTGTGAGGCCGCATCCTCGCCCACAAGCACAACAGCCAATCCCGGTTGAACGCCATGCTCACGCCCCAAGCGCGCAACCTCCGACGCAATATTATGCCGCAGGTCAGCTGCTATTTTCTTTCCATCAATAATCTTAGCGACCACAAAAAGCCCCTTCTTTATAGGTTCGAATATTTAGGTGAGCATTTCCCACATAAGGTTTCTCAGGAAACTTAAGCCAAGAATAACAATAATTGGCGACAAGTCTAACCCACCCATAATCGGAATAACCCGACGTATTTGCACGTAAACTGGCTCAGTCAGCTGATAAAGCGAGCGCCCAATCAATTGCACATATCTATTATGGAAGTTGATGACATCAAAGGCCTGTAACCAGCTCAGAATGGCCGAAATAATGATGATCCAGATATATATCTCAATGAGTTGACTAATAAGGGTAAGAACTGAAACCATATTTTCCTCCGTGAATACCGTTATAACGAAGGTCGCTTGAAAATCATAGACCCGGTCAGAATAGACTTGTCGAAGGATGGCTTCACATGTCAAGTTAACGAACTTTTAATGGGAGTATATTATGATTGGTTATGTAACACTTGGTTCAAATGACAAAGATAAAGCCGCCGCCTTCTATGACGCGCTTATGGGCGAAATTGGCGGGAAACGCATTTTCAATAACGACCGTCTTATTTTCTGGGGAACAGAAATGGGCGCGCCAATGATCGGCGTAGGAACACCTTATGATGGCGAAGCCGCTACAGTCGGCAATGGCACCATGGTGGCGTTGAGTGTTGGTTCGCGCGAGAATGTTGATAAATTATACGCAAAAGCAATCGCACTTGGCGCTCAAGATGAAGGCGCACCCGGCGAACGCATGCCTGGATTTTATGGCGCTTACTTCCGCGACCTAGATGGCAATAAGTTTGTTGCCTTTATGATGGGCTAATTTTAACCACGGCAAAATGCTTATCAGGGTGTTAAGACGCGTAATTTTGTGGCTTAACACCCTGCTTTGTATCGTAAAAAGCTTTTATTTTCTTAATATCTTCATCTTTGTTTCCCGATGGGTAAATAAGGTGATCAATGCCTATTTGTTTCGTGCGCGTATCAATATAAGTCACAACAATTGGCACATTAGCCTCCTGGGCCATATGATAAAATCCCGTTTTCCAATTCTTGGTCGCGCTGCGCGTGCCTTCGGGTGTAATCAATAAAACAAAGCGCTCACTTTGTTCCATCATCTCGGATAATTTACGAACGCGTGCACCAGCAGATCGTCGATCAACAGGAATAGCGCCGCAGTAACGCAAGAACCAACCTAAGGGGCCAACAAACAATGTGTGTTTGATAAGCACCCGCAAATCCAACTTAAAATCAAAGACGGCCAATACGAAATAAGCAAAATCCCAATTGGATGTATGGGGGGCCACAATCATAATGCACTTCTTGACCTCGGGGGGAACGGCGCCAATACAACGCCAGCCCATCGCCCTTAGAATAAGATGTGAGATAACCCGCATCAGAGGCGACAGAACTGGTGTCTTAAAAAGGGTTATACCCATAACAAAGACCTCGAAACTTAATTATAGAACTTAACTACATTGCTGAAATGCCGCCATCGAGTTTAAGCTCGGCGCCGGTCATAAATTTACTCTCGTCACTTGCTAAATAGAGAACTGCGTAAGCGACATCATTGGGGTCACCTACCTCGCCCAAAGGAACCTGCCGGGCAAGCTTGGTCAATAATTCATCGCGCCCATTCACGCCAGCCATACCATCAAGGATAGGCGTATCAATAAAAGTGGGGTGAATTGAATTGCTCCGAATTCTATAACCACGCTTAGCGCAGTGTAAGGCAACGGACTTGCTCAGCAACCATACACCAGCCTTTGCAGAATTATAAGCAGCCATATTATGGCCCGCGATTAAACCCGCAATCGACGAAATATTGATAATCGAACCTGGCGCATGTTCACGCATAAGTGGAATGGCATATTTACAACCTAGAAACACACTATCAACATCAACCGCATGCACTTTTTTCCAAGTTTCAAAATCTGTGTCCTCTACCGTAGAGCCACCGCCAATACCTGCATTATTGAGAAGGACATTTAAACCGCCCATAGCGTCATGGGCTTGTTGTAAAGTCGTTTGCCATTGGCTTTCACTGGTGACGTCATGGGCAAAAGCAAAACCCGCACCCGGATTAATCTCATTAATTTCTGCAGCAACCGCACGGGCACCCTCTTCGTTAATGTCTGTCACGCTAACTTTGGCGCCCTCACGCGCTAACATAAGCGCTGATGCGCGGCCCAAGCCAGAAGCGCCGCCCGTCACAAATGCCATTTTTCCTTTTACCCGCATAGGTCTTCCCCTTTATGAAAACTGATAATTTCCAACATGTTATATGCCTCGTCGATCAATCACCAGTAAAATTTGGTGTTCGTTTTTCACGAAAGGCTCTTAAGGCTTCTTTTTGATCATTGGAGCCTGCGGTAAAAGCAAACTGATCACGATCCATAAAAGACGCTGTATAATTTAAAGCAGTCGCGCTCGCATTGAGAGCCTGTTTTGACATACGGACCGATAGCGGCGGCAAGGCGGCAACCTTCTCTGCGCGTGCACGAGCCCAAGCAAGTGTCTCCCCATCAGCGACAATATCCTCGACCAAACCATAGCGCAGTGCTTTTTCTGCATCGCAGCGCTCACCCAGGATCACTAGTTCTTTCGCGCGCGCCGGACCAATCAAAGCAACAATACGAGGGTTACTCTGCCAACTCATATTCATACCAAGCGGCACCTCAGGAAGACTAAAATAAGCGCTCTGCCCCATGACCCGCCAATCGCAAGCAACCGCTAAAGCCATAGCGCCGCCAATACAGAAACCTTCAATTGCGCAAATCGTAACTTGTTCAAGCGCTTCCCATGCCGCACACAAATCTGGGCCAAGCGCCATCACCTGCCTTTGTTGCAAACGTGTATTGCCAGTTTTCCATAGCTCTGGATCTTTCAGATCCACCCCTGCACCAAAATTATTTTTACCGGTCAGCACAATTGCATGCACATCTGTGTTGCCCCGCAAAGACTGAGCAATAGTCGTGAGCCGGCGCATGCGCTCGGCACTAAAACTGTTAATACCATCACCGGTATCAACCGTTACAAAAGCAATGCCGCCCTCGATATCTAATTGAATGTGATCGTCGCTCATAACCCCTCCTGCGCCTTCTTAAGGCTTAATAGCGGTTTCATATTAACATAAAAAAAGCTGCAGGGTTTCCTCTGCAGCCTTTCTTACTATTCTATAAAACATTATACGATGGGCCGATATTAGCCCAAAACATAAGGCTTATTTTCCAAGCGCGTGCATACGCACACCCGAGTCGCCAAACAAAATAACATTTTTCAAATCTGGCCCAGCTGAGACTTGTGCAAAGCTTAAACGGTCAGGACGCACAAACTCCGTAAATGTTTTGCCACCATCGACACTCTCAAGAACCAAACCAGACAAACCAGCGAGCACAATATGTCCATCAGAGAGTTGCGCACCACCTGAGATGGAACGATCAGTGTTTGTTATAACTTTGCGCCAGCTCTCGCCATTATCGGACGAGACAAATGCATTGCCGCGCATTCCCCACACAAGAACGTCGCCATTGCTGAGCGACATGCCGCCCCAGAATGATCCATCATATGGCGTTTCAAGTGGTTCAAAACTTTTGCCGCCATTTTGTGAACGATAGACGTTCCCAAATTCAGCGGGTACAAAAATATCGCCTGATGCGCCTTTAAAGGCATCATTAAGGTGGAAGTCATCTTCAGCGTCATCGCTTAATGCGCGCGATTCCCAAGACTTGCCGCCATCATTACTTTCAAGCACTTGCGAGAATGCCCCAAAAGCGAGAGCATTATTTTTATTGACGTAATAAACGGCCAATAGTGGCAGTTCAATCTCACGGTCATTATATGTGAGCTCCCAGCTATTACCGCCATCTTCTGTTCGGAGGATGGTCATGTCATGGCCAACGGCCAAACCATTTTTATCATCGTAAAAGGAAACGCTTGTTAATGTGTTGCGCGTTGGAACATCAGTTGCTTGGTTCCATGTCGCACCATTATCTGGGCTAATAATAACATGACCATACTCGCCTACAGCAATTGTATTCGAACCAACTGTGACGACATCCAGCAATAAGGCCTCTTTAGCAAGGTCGCTTTTCATGGCTTGTTCATATGGCTCCAAAGCCTGCGCAGATGGCATGAACGTCGCAAGACCAACCCCGAAAGCGGCCGCAATAACCCAACAATTCTTCATTTATGTTCTCCCAAAAACAAGTGGTATGTCCACCTTATGGTTTAAACCATAGTCAGTTGTGCGCGCTCTTTCAAGCACGCATTTATATGAATAATGCGACTAATTATCGTCCTAAACGCCTGATATTGGACGGCGTATAGCGATCAGGGTTTAAATGATCCGCATTAAAGTTAATTGGCCCTTCTTCATTGGTCAGACCAATGGCAAGGTAACGCCCAACCATTAGATCATAGATGGTTTCCCCCCCAGAGCCGCAAATGGGAACTTCATACTGAACGCCTGAGCCTAGCTGCTGAACGCGCCAGAGCTCGCCCCGTCCGTCATAGACTTCGGTTGCGACAATACCATGGCTATCTTCATTGATGTAGAAAACACGCTTGGCATAGACATGACGAAATTTTGGATTCAAATTAGCTTCGATCTCCCAGATGCGATGCCTCTCATAGCGCTGAAACTCGGGATTAACGTGCTGCGGACCAATATAATCGGCATATTTGGCAAATACAGACCGGTAGCTATTATAATTGATAAATTTTTCGCTACGCCCACGCACTGTCCATAAGAAACGATCTGGTGCACCATTAAAACCACCATAGCTATCTGAGGTTGTAATGCCGTCCGAGTTGGTGCCAGGATTGTCATAAGCAATTGTGGGAGCCCGGCGTACGCGGCGCATGCCCGGACTATAGGTCCAGGCGTTACGCGCCTCGACGGCCATATTTAAGCTTTCATGGACAAGTACCACATATCCCGCTTGGCGGGCAGGCGCCGTAACTTCGAGCAAATAGAGAATGGAGACATTATCGAGATCCTCGGCCGCCTTAAAACGTGGATCAGACCAACGGAAAATGGCATCATCCTCCACAGTGATTTGATAGTAATCCCCGTCTTGATTAACCGGAATAGCGGTAAAGGCGCGTTGCAGTTTAAACCCGCGATAACGCAGCGTATGGTTCCAGATCATTTCAAGCGCATTATTAGCGATGGGGAAAGGGACGGACATAATGGCTTTGGATACCCCATTACCATCGGCCACCAATTCACCCACACGCGCATTTTGCACAGAGGCCTTATAGACATGATCGGGCAGGGCACAACTGCGACGCGTTGGATAAACATCCATGAAATAGGTCGGGAAGCGCTCCATGAGAGCCATTTGGCCAACCGTTAAATAATCCTTATATTGGGCCATATTAGTCGCATCGACCCGAAACATGGGTTTATCGTCCGCATAAGGGTCTGGCAAATGCTCTCCCTTAACCACTGTTACATGCGCAGGTGGTTTGGATAAACCGCCAGTCCACGCCGGAATTGACCCATCGGCATTGCCACTGCGTTGAGATCCAAGAGGTGTTAAATCTTGCCCTAATCGTTCAATCTGAACCTCGGGCACTTTGGCAAAAGCGCTCGGTATCGACAAAGAAAATAGGACTAAACCTGAAAAAATAAACTTATGCATATCGATTGGAAACCTCGTTTAATTGCCCATAGTCTAAGCAATCTCGATATTAAATGGCAATATAAAACCATGGCTTAAAGACCATGGTTCTCATATTTCTTAACATTTAAACCATATTCAAGAGTGGCGAATAGCAGGCTAAAGCAGGCGGCCTTCGCGCTTTATCGGCGCCCATATTTATAACCCCCATATGCAGCTGTTAAAATTGCCGGCATATAGGCGACTCTTATAAATACCCATGCAAGGCTTTGAGGGAGTAATCATCATTATGAAGGACACAATGAGTGATAAAAGCGGGCGTAATAAAAAAAGGGTGAGCCGAAGCTCACCCTTTCAATTATGCCGCAACGTTGCGATCGATAGCGGATCGATTAACGACCCAAACGACGAACGTTAGCAGGTGTGAAGTAATCCTCTGTCAAATATTCCAGATTCTCGTCCACTTGGTTAGCAGGACGACCTGACTTCATAGCAACACCAATGTAACGGCCGGCAAGTGTGTCATAAATGAACTCACCGCCCATCGTGAAGCACTGACCTGCGTTAGGACGATAGTCAACACCTTGACCAATTTCCTGCACACGCCATAGCTCACCACGACCATCATACATTTCAGCTGCTGTTAACTGCCAGCTATCTTCGTCAAGACGCATGACGCGTTTTGCGTAGATGTGACGTGCAGTTGACTTCAGGTTACCCTCGACAACCCACTGACGACGAACCTCATAACGGTGCGCGTCTGGGTTAGAGTGACCAGCTGTTAGCAACTCTTCATATGGTGTCAAAACAGCTTTGTAGTTGTTTTGCTGAGAGAGTTTCGCTTGCTTACCAACAACCATCCAGTCATAGCGGTCTGGGGCGCCGTTGTAACCATCATATTGGTCAGACGTACCCATACCGTCACCATTGGTGAGAGGGTTATCATAAGCAATATTTGGCGCACGACGGACGCGACGTGTACCTGGGCTATATGTCCAAGCTTTACGTCCCTCAAGAGCCATATTTAGCGTTTCGTGCACCAAAACAACGTTACCCGCAAAACGCGCTGGGGCGTCTGTGTGAGCCACGAAGTAGATTGAGATATTGTTCAAGTCTTCCGCACGTTTATTTTCACTAAACGAATATGGGAATGTGATCTCATCTTTGGTGAAAGTCAGTGTAAAGTCACCATCTGCTGTAAGTGTCGTTTGATTGAACTCACGTGCAAGACGGGCACCACGATAACGAAGCGTATGGTTCCAAATAATTTCAAGACCACTATTTGGAATTGGGAATGGTGAAGCCATAATTGCTTCAGAAATACCATTACCACCATCGACAAGTTCACCGACAAGCGCGTTACGCTTAAAGGCGTCTGCGATTGCGTCTTTTACAACACATGTGCGGCGACCTTCATATACATTGATTTTATATGTGCTTGGGTAAGTCTTAAGCATTTGCTTTTGACCACCCGTCAAGACTGCATCATATTGCGCTGCATTTGAAGAATCGATTGTGTATTTGATCGGGTCAGATGCGAATGGGTCCTGCAATGCATTGCCGTCATAATTCGCAAGGTATTTTGCCCCATCAATTCTATTGCTCGCTGACCATGCTGGCACTTCACCAGAGCCAGCCTTTTCAGCACCAGTGGTTGTCAAATCCACACCTATGCGATTGACAACCTGCTCCGGCACTTTACCAAAGGCTGTGCCTGTCATAAGGCTCAACGCTAAGGCCGGAAGTAGTATCTTGGTTTTCATGTTAATTTTCCTCCAACAGAAATAATTACTTTGTCTTTAGAAGAGAGCGCCCGAGGACGCCCTCTTCGTCAAGATCAATTAGAATGCGTAAGACACACTCACTGATACGTGGTCACGGTCTTTGTTTTTCGTACGAATATCAGGACCATGATAGGCACGGTATGCCAATGAAGCCTGCCACTTGCTCAAATACTCAAAGTTAAAGCTGAGCGCAGCAGAACCAACACCTTGTCTCCACTGACCGATTGGCGATGGTGACATGCCTTGAAGACCATGCGACACAATAAGTGTTGGCTTGACCGAAATTGGTGTTCCAAGCACGTTATTATACTGCAATTGACCCATCAACACCATACCACCAGACACGTCGGTCGGACGGCAATAACCTATAGGTGCAGGTGTTAGATTGACCGCTGCAGAGCCGCCCAATGAATTGTTACGGCGATCGTCGATACCTAGCACACCATTTAGCGGCAGATCGGAGCCAGAAGTACAGGTGTTGACTAATGGTTGAAGACCCGAACCCGTAGGGTCAGAACGATCTTCTGCATCAGGAACATATAAACCCTGGAATTCTGTCAAGAACACACCCAAGCTGGCACCAAGACCAGCAACG